>Ga0308167_1000746_pt1 | contig 49198 bp, 50 predicted proteins | sample PhyCR1_2_FD_202138 | JGI IMG/M metagenome (GOLD analysis project Ga0308167, IMG submission 202138) | Phyllosphere microbial communities from UC Gill Tract Community Farm, Albany, California, United States - DLSLRC.R1 | ecosystem: Host-associated > Plants > Phyllosphere > Unclassified | place... | reverse complement strand
ATATGGAATACTACGGACTATTACCTAAGTTTAAATTTAATCGACCACTTAAAACTGATGAGAAAAAAAACCAACTAAAGCAGAATGAAAAAATTGATCTTGACGGTCAGTCATTGGTGCCGGATTTGAAAGTAATCGCCATGAACTCTCACTGTCTGGAACTGGTTGATAAATACTATTCCGCAAAAGGGGTAATAAGTCTGCTGGCGGCGTCATTAGTAATTATTCTCACGGCTACTTTCTTGGCTATATCGTACTCCTTTTTTTTTGAGTATGGCTGGGGGCGACTTAGTGGCGTAGTTTTAAGTTTTTTAATCCTTCTTTTACTATTATCAATGGATATTTTAATGTTTATAGTTTTAAAAAAAGAATGGTTTGCCTGGACGCATTATCCCATTCGTTTTGACAGAATAAATCGTCAGGTTCATTTTTTCCGGCTGGACGGTACCATCCGCAGCGTACCCTGGGAAAAGGTGTTCTTTACCTCCGGCCTGAGCCATCGAAAAGACTTTAATAAAGACTACTATATCAGCGGTCATATCCTGGCGGACGATAACGAGACGGTAATCGATACTTTCTGCCTGCCATCGACAGACTCAGATCGCAAGCAGCTTGAGCGCCACTGGGAGTTTGTCCGCCGTTTTATGGAAGAGGGGCCCGCGTCGGTGGCGCCGGTGGTGAATTTCTGCCTGCCGATAGCCGGCAAGAGAGAGGGTTACCAGTTTGGGCTGCTGTATTTACTATCCGGCTTTAACGGTGCGCCGATGTTTCTTTTACCGTTGCTGTTTGCATTGAGTTTCATCTACAGTATTCCACGCTATATCGCGATGGTTACCAGTAAGGTTCCGGTCTGGCCAGAAAACATCGAGGCACAGTGTGCCGCGGCGGTGGATGATCCTTACGCGATTGATGCCTCGAGCAATCCTAAACATCCGCTTCGCGATCTGTTCCGCAAAACGCCCGAGGAAAAGTAGGTACTGTTGGGCATAAGCGGACTGGGTGAGTGGAATCTGGAGCAGGGAGCAGGAGACCAATATGGACTACTACGGACTATTTCCCAAGTTTAAATTTAATCGACTACTTAAAGCTGATGAGAAAAAAAACAACTAAAGCAGAATGAAAAAATTGATCTTGACGGTCAGTCATTGGTGCCGGATTTAAAAGTAATCGCCATGAACTCTCATTTTCTGGAGCTGGTTGATAAATATTTTGCTGCAAAAGGGTTAATGAGTCTGCTGGCGTCGCAAGCAGTAATTATGCTCACGCTTGCTACTCTGGCTCTGTTTGATTTTTTGAACCTGGTGAAATTGAAGTGTCTGTCTCTAACGAGGCAATTAAGGCAGAGGATTACTGGCCATGGCTATGTATGGACTCTATCAATCCTATAAGATTAATCGAGTTCTAACGCGAGCTGAAAAAAAATTAAGTTACATCAGGGAAGAATTTGATGAAAAAAAACGTTAACTGTGGTGAATCTGTTATCAGAGTCAACTCTATCTATATGGAGATAATAGATAAATTCTACAAGCAGGCTGGGACCAATACCTGGCTGGTAGTTATGCTTTTCTTTGGCTTTTCAGAATGTCACTTATTGTAATTCTGAGAGGTTTTACAGATTTATTTTTTCATGGGGTTGGAAAGGTGATAGTTGTTAGCCTTATACCTGTTCCATTTATACTCTGTGGCGGCTATCCTTTATTAAAGGAATGGCTAAGATTGACTTATTATCCGATTCGATTTAATCGTAAAAATTAAAAAAATCATGTTTTTTATGAACGGATGGATCTGTGTTGACTTTACTCTGGATGTAGATTCGGTCTCATTGCGAGACTGGTGTATTCGCGGTCATATTCTGGATAAAGATGGTTACACTACTTTATTATTCTATATCTTCAATATTTCGCTATATCGGCAGCCAGGCCAGTAAAATTTCCCACTGGCCGCACAACGTACTGAATGTCTGTAAGCCAGAAGACGATGATCCGATAAATATCAGTGCAGCTAATCATCCTGAACATATGCGACTGATATTTGCTTATTAACCCTACCATATATGGAAAGAAAAATACGACTGTATGGATGCCGCAACCAACAGGATCCATTCACTATTGGTAAAACGTTATGGGAAAAATTAAATGAAGGGTGTTGTTCGTATTGGAGATAAAACGACCGGTGGTGGTCAGGTCCAGTCAGGTTCAACAAAAATGAAATTCGATGGGATCGGTGTTGCCCGATTGAATGATCCGATTAACTGTCCAGTTGAAGGTCACAGTTCGTCATATATTGCGGAAGGACATCCAACGATGAAAGATAATGGTGTTCCAGTCGCCTTCCATGGCTATAAATGTTCCTGTGGCTGCTCTCTTATTACTTCCCTGTCGAATGCCACTACGAGTAAATGATGCCTGTTAATCTCTCAGCCATTCCTGATAATGCAAAACGTAAACGACCACCATCGTTAAAACGCTGGCTGGTTGTTTTACTCATTTTTATGATTTTCGGCGGTTTTTTTACCTCCTGGTTGTGGCCAGTAAGTACGGTTCGAGGGGCATTATTCTGGCACTGTTTTATCAGTGCGCCGTTGGTTATCTGGATATTTCTTGCGGGTAGCCGCTGGCTTGTCTGGCTGGCTTCTGAGTGGCCCGCAGGTGGCTGGGATGATGAGCGAGAGCGTGATATTGCCGATGAAGTTCAACGCGGACAGCGCGCTCTGATTCTGGATTCTATGTGCGTACATTTACCGCATCTGGTGACTTCTGGTGCACTCACTGAACAGTTTCTGTTGCCACAGGGAGTCGTGTTACCGCCTGTGATTGATGAAACAGCACAGACAGTGAGTTACATCGCTCAATTTAGCGATGTCGGGCAACCAGCACCTGTACGGATAGAAAGGCAATTACGCGAACTTCTGGAAGATGCGATGCTAAGGGCGGCATTATTGAAAGTAAAGCCCACAGGAATGCCAACTGTAATCATACAAATAGACAGTGAAGTCACGCTATCTTCGGATGAAATTGCAGATATTCGGAAATGTATTACCTCACTGTTATCTGTCCCTGCCAGGATCCAGTTCTTACCTTACTTTGGTTTGTCTGAAATCGACAGCTGGCTGGATGAACCTAAGGTCATGAGTACGCTGCTCCTTCTTTCAGTTAGCTTGCGTAATACGCTATCAGATGGTGATGGAGAGGCCGCTGTGGCATTACTTCTGCATCAGGAGTGTGAAAATTATGATGATGAACACGGTGGACTTGCTCGCATTCATCGACCTGAGCACTCGTTAAACAGCACAGCATTACAAATTTCAGCAATGCAGTCTTTACTTTGGGGAAAAACCTGCACAGAAGAAATTGCTTCTGTCTGGGTAGCAGGGATGGGAACCAATAATGAGACACAAAGCCTGCTTGCAAGTAACAATCTTAAATTTCAGCTTGCTGAAACTCATGGGCAGCTTACTGATATTGATATGAAGAGTGGGCGTACAGGGGCAACATCTCCCTGGCTTGCTATTGCTCTGGCGGCAGGAAATTCGAGACCATATCCATTTCCTCAATTGATTATGAGCATGCCGGAAGACGGGCTTCCATGGTGGATGGTTGTTCATCCTCTAATAGGAAAATAGTTACAACGATCTTTATCACATGATCTTGAATTAATAGTTCGTTATGGAAAACATTAAATACGGTCGTTTCGTGTTGGGAGAAAAAGGTGAAACGCATATCACAGGGATTAAAAAACACCACATTTCAGTTGTGGTTGATCTTGTTTGTATTTTTATTTCTGGGGATCGCGGCTTGTTTTATACTTAAAAATGATCCGGCCCAACTGGGCGTTACGCCAGATTCAACCCCGCAAACAATCTTATTCTTTGCTTGTTTGATTATGACCGGCGGATTGCTAATTTTTATTCTGCTTTTTTTTATCGCCACCTATCTCTTTGGTAAAAAAGCCTATCTGAAAGCTAAAGCGCTTGCGGGTGACAATAATTCCTTTTCCGGACAGACGCAGGCAAAAAATGAATCTCCTGTAGTCGGTACCGTTTGGAAATTAAAAGTGCATTTGCGTAAGCGCTACACTCTCTTCTGGCGCCAAAAAGTTCGTATTCTGTTGGTAACCGGAGACGAAGCGGCTATTAGTCTGCTCCTGCCGGGCTTGCAGGAAAGCCAGTGGCTTGAAGGCAATCGTACCGTGCTGATTTACGGCGGTAGCCTGGCGGCGGATATCGATACAGAAAAATATAGCGCACTGCGTAAACTGCGCCGCGGCCGTCCGCTGGATGGTGTGGTGCGCGTCATTGCTCAGGATCAGCCTCTGACGCCACAGATGAGCGATAATGATCTGCGCGGTCTGGAAAAGATTGGAGAAGTGTTGCGCTATCTGCCACCCGTCTGGCTGTGGCAGTTGTGCGAAAGTGACTGGTCTCAGTCTGACAGACCAGACCAGGCGGTTGGGATTTCGTTACCAGCCCGCGCCATGCCAGAGGATGTGGCGGCACAGCTTAACAAACTGCTACCGCAGCTTCGTGAACAGGGGCTTTCACAGGTATCGGAGAATCGCGCGCATGATTTCCTGCTGCGCCTGGCGCAGCAACTGGAGCAGGGTGGGAACGAGCGCTGGAAAACGCGCCTGACACCCTGGCTGTACAGCGCACAGCAACGCGTGCCGCTGCGTGGGCTGATGTTCAGCCTGCAGGATAGAACAGCGCAACGGGATGACGCGTTCAGCGAAATTGCTGCTGGGTTATCCCATCAACATGCTTTGACGTATTCCGCCAGCTGGCAGGGAGTGATCGACGACTGCACGCGGGTGCGTGGGCGCCGCGTCGGGATGGCCTGGGAGCAGACGCTGGCCTGGGCACTGATGGTGGTTATTGGCGTCTGGGGAGCGGGGCTGCTGCTCTCCTTTGCCCTGAACTATCATCAAATTTCCTCGGTGGCAAACAAGGCCCGTGCCCTGATGGAGCATCAATCGGTCTCTGATTCTCAACTGACTGACCTGCACGACTTGCGTAATGATGCTGGCCGTCTGCAACACCATATCCAGAATGGCACTCCCTGGTATCAACGTTTTGGGCTGGATCATAACTCGTCACTGCTAAGCGCCATGCTCCCGTGGTACGGCGTGGCAAATAACCGCCTGATCCGCGACCCGGCAAACGCTGCACTGACGGAGAAACTGATCGCGCTGGCGAATTCAGCGCCGAATAGCGATAAGCGCGCCGCATTAGCCAAACCCGGATACGACCAACTGAAGGCCTGGCTGATGATGGCGCGACCGGACAAAGCAGACGGGGCGTTCTTCGCACAGACGATGAAGACGGTGCAGCCCACGCGTGCGGGTATTTCGACCGGATTGTGGCAGAGCCTGTCAGCGGATTTATGGGCGTTCTATATTTCTGAATTAACCCAGCAGCCGCAGTGGAAAATTGTGCCGGATAGCGCACTGGTCGCTCAGAGCCGCCAGGTTCTGTTGCAGCAAATTGGTCGTCGCAACGCCGAAAGTACGCTGTATGAAAATATGCTCCGATCGGTACGGCGTAATTTTGCGGATGTCTCGCTGGAAGATATTACCAGTGGCACAGACGCCCGCCGCTTGTTCACCACCGATGAAATTATTCCGGGAATGTTTACCCGTCAGGCCTGGCAGGGCGGTATTCAGCAGGCGATCGAGAAGGCGGCGAACTCCCGACGCGATGAAATCGACTGGGTATTAAGCGACAGTCGCAAAGCCGTTTCAGCCGATCTTTCACCTGAAGCGCTTAAAGCACGCCTGACTGAGCGTTACTTCACTGATTTCGCTGGCAGCTGGCTGAACTTTCTGAACAGTCTGCGGCTTAACCCGGCGCAGAATATCGCCGATGTGACCGACCAGCTGACGCTGATGAGTGACGTGCGTCAGTCGCCGATGATTGCTCTGATGAACACCCTGGCATGGCAGGGGCAAACGGGTCAGCAACGCGAAGGACTCTCAGACTCACTTATCAAGTCAGCAAAAGACCTGATCGGTAACAAAGATAAACCGGTGATAGATCAGAGCGCTTCCGGTCCACATGGGCCGCTGGATGATACCTTCGGGCCATTGCTGACGCTGATGGGCAAAAATAACGGCAGCAATATGATGTCCGCGGACAACACTCTGAGCCTGCAGACTTACCTGACGCGTATTACCCGCGTACGCCTGCGGCTGCAACAGGTTGCTGGGGCCTCCGATCCGCAGGAGATGATGCAGACGCTGGCGCAGACGGTATTTCAGGGTAAGAGTGTTGATCTGACGGATACCCAGCAGTACGGCAGTCTGGTGGCGGCAAGTCTCGGTGAGGAGTGGAGCGGATTTGGTCAGACGATGTTCGTTCAACCGCTTACTCAGGCATGGGAAACGGTGCTACAGCCGTCAGCCGCCAGCCTGAACGATCGCTGGGCCCGTTCAGTGGTCGCCAACTGGCGTACCGCTTTCGATGGACGCTTTCCTTTTGCCGCCAGTAAAAGCGATGCCTCCCTGCCTATGCTGGCAGAGTTTATTCGTAAGTACAGCGGGCGTATTGACCGCTTTCTGACGACGGAACTGAGTGGCGTACTGCATAAAGAGGGCAGTCAGTGGGTGCCGGACAGCGCCCATAGCCAGGGGCTGACGTTTAATCCCGCATTTTTAAAAGCGGTCAACCAGCTGAGCCAGCTGTCTGACATTCTTTTTACCGATGGTACTCAGGGAATCACTTTTGAGTTGCAGGCTCGTCCGGCAGCGCAGGTGGTAGAAACCCAGCTCACCATTGACGGGCAAAAGCTGCATTACTTTAATCAGATGGCTGACTGGCAAAGTTTCCGCTGGCCTGGCGATACCTGGAAGCCGGGAACCATGCTGACCTGGACGTCGACCCATGCTGGTGCACGTCTGTTCGGCGACTACAGCGGAACCTGGGGCTTTATCCGTTGGCTGGAACAGGGTAAACGCCAGCAGCTCGACCGCAGTCAGTGGATGATGAGTTATACCGCGCCGGATGACAGCACATTGCAATGGGTGCTGCGCTCACAGCTGGGCAACGGTCCGCTGGCGTTGCTGATGCTGCGGGGATTTAGCCTGCCGGAGCAGATTTTCAGTGTTGATGCCAGCGCGACTGCGCAGGCATTTGCCAGTAACAATGACAGCATGGACATGGACGAAGCCGAATAATGACCACTCTGCAGAATTTACTTCACGCCTGCGCCGCCGAGGAAAGCACGCTGCTGAACTCGGCGCGCTCGCACAGCGCTGACTGGAACCGCTGGCTGGCACCCGTTAATAACAGTCAGCCGACCGGTGAGGATCCGGGTTATGACGACGACTTTCAGCAGATCCGTGAAGAAGTGAACAAACTCTCCGGGATCGATACCGGGCTGATTTGTACCCTCGCAGAAAAGTTGCTGACCGGAGTCGGCAAAGACTTACGCGTGGTCACTTTTTACATCTGGGCGCGTCTGCATCAGGACGGTGAACCGGGATTAGCCGACGGACTGGAACTACTGGCTGGTATGCTGGAGCGCTTTGGCACGAAGCTTCATCCACAGCGCGATCGCAGCCGTAAATCGGCACTGGAGTGGCTCAGCAGTAGTCGGGTGCTGGACAGCCTGTCGCTATATCCGGAAGTTGATGTGACCATGATGCAGCGCATTACCGGTGCGATGCTGCTGACAGAGCGGGTTTTGCAATCAACAGATGAAGCCAGCCGCCCGCAATTCTCAGGGCTGTATCAGGCGCTGGAAAACCGGCTGATACAAAGCGGTGGGGCGAACAGTCTTGTGCCGCAAACCAGTCGCGAAGAGAGTCTGGCTACAGCAGCTTCGATCTCATCTGCCCCGGTAATGGCTACCGTAACCTCCGGGCGCGATCTGCTGGATCAGGCCAAAGTGCTGGCTAAGTATCTGCGCGATCAGCCCGGCGGCTGGCTTGCGAGTCACCATCTGATTAAAAGCGTGCGCTGGGACACGTTATCGGAGTTGCCGCCGCTGGATGCCAGTGGGCGCACACGTCTGGTCCCGCCAAAACCGGATCATCGCGCTCATCTCAAACGTCTGTACCTGCAACAGAGCTGGGGTGAATTACTCGAGCAGAGCGACAGCCTGCTGGCGCAAGGCGTCAACCATTTGTGGCTGGACGTGCAGTGGTATACCTGGCAGGCGCTGGTAAAGTTCGACAGTGACAGCGTGCGCGCTGATATTGTTTGCCGCGATCTGAAAGGATTACTGGTACGCCTGCCGGGGCTGGAATCACTGGCTTTCAATGACGGCACGCCTTTTGCGGATGAAGTCACGCTGAACTGGATTAACGAAAAAGTGCTCGATGATCTGCCGGGCTGGAAGAGTGAGCCGGTCAGTGCCGCGATATCTTCAGATGACGATATGCTGGCCCTGGAACCTGAAGTACTGGCGCTGGCTGACAGTGACGGTATTGAAGTTGCGCTTAACTGGCTGCAGGCGCGCCCTGGTTTTACCTCTGCCCGCAATCAGTGGCTGATGCGTTTACTAATGGCCCGCGTTACTGAGCAATACGGCAAAAACGAAATGGCGCTACACCTGCTGGGTGAACTCGATAGTGGTGCAATGACACTGACGCTGGAAAAATGGACGCCGGAACTGATATTTGAGGTCAAAGCACGCCGGCTCAAGCTGCTGCGGGCAAAAGCCAGCCGGGCTGAAGCGGATAAAATACGGCTACAACCGCAAATGGATACGCTGCTTTCGGGTTTGATTATGCTTGACCCGGCGCGTGCTGCGGTACTTTGCGGATAATTCAAATAACAGAAATTTGGTTAGTAATACTTTATGACGTTAAAAGAAAGTCAGGAAATAAGTTAAAAATGGAACTTAATTTAAAAGATCGTCGACCGACTGCAACACGGGATAAAAGCTGGGCAAAAAAATAGCACCCGCTGATTAAAGAATAAAGGCGTGACGCCAAATCAGATTTTACTTGCCAGTATTGGCTGCGTATTTATTTCAGGGCTTTATTTTTATATTGCCTTTAAGTTTGACGGCCAATGGCTAAAAATTCTGTTTCTTATACTGGCCGCTGTGATGATTCAGGGACAACTTATCTGTAATTTACTCGATGGTATGGTTGCCGTGGAAGGTGGAATGTCCAGCCCTGCAGGCCCGGTATTCAACGAATTACCTGACAGGATCTCTGACACGCCGAAGTTATTGGTGGAGTGATTTTTTCTAATTTATATCCCAAGGGACTTAGAAAAAGAGGATATGTATCTTGTAAAGGTATTCCGTCAGGATGGATGCCTGGCTTGGCCAAGAAATATGTCAAAGAATCTTCACTTTGCTCTCATTAAATCCGACTGCTTGTATTTATCGTAAAAAATGCAGCAATTAATTAAGCAGAAATTATTATGGACGACTTAACCCTACGTTATTACGACGCAGAAATGCGCTACCTGCTTGAAGCTGGTGAAGAGTTTGCCCGTGCCCATCCCGATCGGGCGGCGATGTTAAACCTCGACAAGGCTGGGGCGCGCGATCCTTACGTGGAACGCCTGTTTGAGGGATTTGCCTTTATGATGGGGCGGCTGCGTGAGAAGCTCGACGACGACCTGCCGGAACTGACCGAAGGGCTGGTCAGTATGCTATGGCCGCACTATCTGCGTACCATCCCTTCGATGTCAGTGGTGGAGTTCACTCCAGACTGGCGTGAGATGAAAGAGATGATGCGTATCGCCAGGGGCTTTGAGGTACTTTCGCGCCCGATCGGCGAGAAGAGTACGCGCTGTCGTTACACCACCACTAAGGAGATCAACCTTCAGCCGCTGTCGCTGGAAAAAGCGACGTTGACTACCGATTCGGATGGGCGCTCCGTTGTCAGCCTGCGATTTAACTGCAGCAGCCTCGCCGACTGGAGCCGTATCGATCTCAGCCGTATTCCTCTCTATTTAAACGCCGACGCGCCGCTGGCCTGTGCCATGCATGAAGCCTTTACCATGAATGTTGCCAGAATGTGGCTGCGGCTTCCCGGCGATACCGACAGGCGCCCATTTGACGGATCTCTCATCGCGCTGGGTTTTGGTGATGACGACGGCTTATGGCCGAAAGGCAGCAGTAGTTTCAGTGGTTATCAGCTGTTGCTTGAGTATTTTACCTTCCGCGAGAAGTTTATGTTCACCGGGCTGCAAGGACTGGAGACGGTCGATTTTCCGGCAGAGTTGCCGTGGTTTGAAATCGACGTGGTGCTGGCGGAACGCTGGGAGCATGATTTCAGCTTTAACGAGAAGCATCTCCGTCTCAATTGTGTGCCGGTAATCAACCTTTTCCCATTGGAATCTGACCCGCTGACGCTTAACTCGCTGCAGACGGAATATATGCTGCGCCCGATGCGTATCCAGGACGGACATACCGAGATTTACGCAGTTGATTCCGTGATGTCATCCAGCCAGCATGTCTACGTACCGTTTTCCAGCTTCCGTCACAAGGGCGGCATGATGCGACACGAGGCACCAGAATATTACTACCATACCCGTGTGCGTCGCGGGCCATCCGGGCTACACAATACCTGGCTGATCCTCGGGGGTGAAGCTTTTGATAACCACACTGTGCCGCAAGATGAGAGCCTCTCATTGACGCTGACCGGTACCAACGGCCAGCTACCGCGCCGCGCGCTGCAAAGCACCGTACTGGATACGGTGATGAAAACCACCTCAGCAAGTATCGTCGTGCGCAACCTGTGCGCCCCAACGCTGCCGTGCTATCCGCCAGATCAGGATCGTTTTCACTGGCGCGTGCTGAGCCATCTTGGCAGTGGTTTCCTGTCGATGATGGATAATGCCGAAGTGTTGCGTGGCACGCTGGCGCTGTACGAGTGGACAAACAGCGAGGTGAACCGACGCCGGCTGGAGGCGATTATCGACGTCCGCCATAGTGAAACTGAACGCTTTGAACAGGGCTATCTGCTGCGCGGTGTGCAGATTGAAGTGACCCTTGACAGTAATGGTTTTGCCGGGAAAGGGGATATCTGTCTGTTTGGTGAAATGCTCAGCCGCTTTTTTGCGCTGTATACGGATATCTACCTGTTTAACCGACTGATTATTATTCTGCAACCAACTGGAGAACGCCTGGAATGGGAAGAGAAACACAATCGCCGCATTCCCGGCTGACCCCGCGGCTGGAAGCCGAACTGAACCGGATTAATTTTTACCGCTTCTGCCAGTTACTGGAAAAAAGCCAGCCAGCCAAACCGCTGCTGGGTTCAACCAGTCATCCATCGGACGATCCGGTTCGTTTCAGCCCTCATCCTGGAATGGGTTTCCCTGCCAGCGAACTTAAAGCGGTTGAATATGACGAAGAGGATGAAAGCAAACCTCCGGTGGTGCGCACGACCTTTATGGGAATGTACGGTGTCGACTCGCCGCTGCCGACGGCATATCTCGATGATATCACTCAGCGCAGGGAAGGGCATGAAGCGCTACAGAGCTTTCTCGATCTCTTCAGTCACCGCATTCTGACGCAGTTTTACCGTATCTGGCGTAAGTATTCCTATCCGGCCACCTTTGAAGCCGGCGGTAGTGACGCGATATCACAGTCGCTGCTGGGGCTGGTCGGTCTTGGCATTCCTGGTACAGCAAAACAGATTGCCACGCCAGTCTCACGCTTTCTGGCACTGTTGAGCGTGCTGCGTCAGCCTGGGAAAACCCAGGAAGGGATGCAGGCTCTGGTCAGTCTGTTGGCACCGGAGACCTCGGTGAAGGTCAGTCCCTACAGCCTGCGACCGGTGGAGATCAGTCAGCCACTGGGTTTTTACGACGATCAAGATTTTCTGCTGGATGGCAACACACCGTTGGGCGATGAAGCGATGGATGCCAGCAGTCAGCTACTGATTGCGCTCTCGACGGAGAGTGAGCAGGAAACCAATGGCTGGCGGCCGGATGGGCTGTTGTATCAGGATTTTTTGGTGATGCTACGGGTGTATCTTGGCTGGCGGTTTAAAGCTCGTATTACTTTGACGGTAGGTACCCGGCTATTAGCTGTTCCGCCACTGGGCGACGCGCCTTTCTGGCTGGGAATGAACGGCGTGCTGGGTATTGAAGAAGAGAGCATGCCAGATGACATCTCACCGACCTTCACCACTGAACTGGGATATTACAGCGGCTTGCAGCCTGCAACGCTACAACAAGGAAATCGACGTGTTACTTACAAATTTGACTAGAACCGCGTTCTGGCTGACGCCGCTGCTGGCGCTTAGTCTCACCGGTTGTGGCCTGACGCAGAGCGTCACGGATGGCAGCAAATCGGCTTTTAACTCAGTGTTTTATAAAAAAATTAAAGTTCTGCATCTCGATTTTACCGCTCGTGAAGCGCTTAATACCGATGCCAGGGAGAGTAATTCTCTTTCCGAACCAGTGGTGCTGCGTATCTATCAATTAAAAGATCGAAAAACTTTCGACAAAACGGTTTATCAGCAATTGCTGAGGGACGGAGATAATCTACTACAAGCGGATCTGCTTGCCAGCCGCGATGTGGTTGTTAAGCCTGGCGGTGATGCCTCACTGGATATGCCGATGGAAGCTGAGGCAAAGTTTGTCGCAGTGGTGGGCCTGTTCCGTCATCCTGATATGGCAAAGAATAACTGGAAGCGAGTGCTGGAGCGTGAGGAGCTGGATCCTGATAAACCACGTGTTCTCGAGGCCGGTAACAACAGCCTGCGGCTGTTGCCGATAAAGGAGAACTGATGCCACAGGGACACAATGCACCTTCACTGTACGAAATGCTGACGGGCAACTTCAGCGGCGGTCTCGATCTGCATCAGGTCAGCGAGCAGAATCAGGTAATTTTATCGGTGCTGGACAATATGCAGCGCATCCTCAACTGTCGTGCCGGCACGCTGGCGCATTTGCCGGATTATGGCCTGCCGGATATGACCAAAATCCTGCAGGGGATGCCCGGTACCGCTCATCAACTGATGACCACGCTGTCCACTGTCCTGCTGAAATATGAGCCCCGGCTAAAAAGAATTAGCGTGGTGATGCTGGAGCAGGAGATTCCCGGTGAATTGCGGTATGCCATCGATGCTGAGCTGAAAGGAATTGGGCTGGTTCGCTATGGTACCGAATTTATGCCGGAAGGACGGGTGTTGATTCGCCATCTTAAGCAGCAAAACTACTTCGATAATCAGACACGATTATAGGTCGCTCCGGGCGCCGGACGGGAAATTACAGGGAAAAAGATGTCAGTAAAAGCGCGATTTTTGAAAAGGCTTCTGGAGCAGCAAGGGCGTCACGATAGCTTTGAAAATAAAAGCCAGGCAGATCTGGCGTTGTTTCGTCAGCGGATGCATTTGCTTCAGGAAGAGATGGAAAAGTGGCTCAAGGATTCGGGGATCCGGGTTGAAACTTTCACCGTGCGGCTTATCGATTTGCTGGTGGGCAACAGCGCTTTTGACGTTCCCGGGCATCAGCTTCGCTATGAAGGCAGGACGATTAAATTTACGCCAATTTTTTTATACGGGCAGGGCGTGACGGGCTGTGTTGAAGCTACGCTTTGCGTTGAAGGAAAGATCACCCCCCTCTGCCGTTTATTTATGCGCTCGGGCAAGGCCACCGACTGGACCTGCACCCAGACTGGCATATTGTCCAGGCCCGATCGTCTGTTAAACGAAGAAGTATTTTTCGGCATTATCGAAGGTCTGCTGCCCTGACTGATGCGCTGCCTTTCGCCATTATCACTCTCATTTTTATCAACTGACGGAAATTGTCCGTGAATAATCATAATCAACTTAAAACCGGCAGCGACCCGCGCGCGCTGCCGGATTACGTCGCCCTGCGTGATGAGCTGGCTAAGTTGTCACATCCGGCGCGACCCGATGTGAACTGGGCGCGAGTGGAGCAGCTGAGTCTGTCGCTGTTTCGCCAAAACGGTGTGGAGCTGCAGACGGTGTGCTGGTATACGCTGGCGCGCACCCGTCAGGCCGGAATGAACGGCCTTAACGAAGGGCTGGCGATTATTGAAGCACTGCTGATGCATCAGTGGGGCGTGATGTGGCCGCAGCCGGTCCATGCGCGGATGGAAATCCTCGCCGCATTCAGTCAGCGTCTGCAATCGGTGCTGCGTACTCTCAGTTTGCGGTACGCCGATTTACCTCTGGTTTATCAGGCAGAACAACATCTCAACGGTATTCGTCAGGTATTGCAGCGCCTGGAGCTGAAAAATGTCAGCCAGATGGGCGAACTGTGCACGTTTATGCACAACGCGGCAACAAGGCTTGAGAATATGGATGCAGAGAGCAGTGATAATAATGCGGTGATATTACCCGCGTCATCCTGCGACTCGCCTGGCCCGACACCCGCAGCGCCTTCTGAACCGCTGGTTTATGTAGCCCGTGAAGAACCTGTTGCGCCACGCATCGTCACTGACTCTTCAAAGCCTGCAGCCAAAAAGCCGTGGAAAAGTTTTGCTGCCGGTATGCTGACCATGCTGATACTGGCTGCAGCAGGTTTATGGAGCTGGCAGATTATTCGTCCGGTGGAAAGTAGTCCCGTGCCTGTATTGGCAGATAAAACTGCCCTGACAGAACTGGGGCAGTTTTCGCCACTGTGGCTACAGAACTACGGTTTTGAACTGGCTGCCAGAGCGAAACCGGAAGATTCAGACAGTCTGAAAGCGCAGTGGCAGCAGCATATTATTGGCAATGCTCTGCCATCTGAGGCGCTTTCAGGCTGGCATCAGGGAATGGAAGGCCTTCGCGAGCTGACCAGACGCCTCAATGCACTTGATGAGCGTAAAGGTAAATACCTGACCGGTTCTGAGCTGAAGTCGATGGTGTTTGCGATAACGCAGAACTTCGGGCGCTCGGTTCCGGTGGAAGAGCAGTTAAACCAACTGGCTCAGATTGAGAGCGGGGCGCCGCTCCCCGCTGCGCTGCTGTCGCAAACCGATATGCGCCTGAACCAGCTGCTTAACCGTTACGCATTAATAAAGCAGCAAGTGGAAAAACCATGATTTTAAGTAATGGCTCAGATTGGCTATGCGGGAGAGCATTAAGATCGAACACTGAATAGCGTTGAATTATATTTCGGAGGATAAATGAAAAAAATAATACCACTGTTGATGCTGAGCCTGCTGGTAGCCACACAGACAGATGCCGCACGTGGTCGGCAGCCTTGTTCAGGATCTAAAGGCGGAATTTCTCATTGTACGACAGGTGGTGCGTTTGTTTGTAACGACGGCAGTTTAAGTCAGTCGAAACGAGTCTGTTCAGGTTATGGTTCAGGTTCCAGTCAGCAGATAACATCTTCAGCAACGGTCAAAAAAGTTCAGCAGAAGAAAGCAGTAACAGCACCCAAAAAAAATGTAGTATCTCCACCTGTTGTGGAAAATGAGGAGTCGGTACAGCTACAACCAAGAAAACCTACCTGTGCGCCGCTCTATATGGCAAGTAAGCCTGGTTTTACCCACTTACCCATTTGTTCCGGAAACCAGTATTAATTAGCGTAACACTTAGCTGAATTGAGGGTAAGTGAATTATAGCGGGTTCAAAAAAGCGTTCTGTGGCGTCCCCTGCAGGAATCGCATTTAATGTCATGATGTTGATATTATTGGTTTTTTTATTTTTATTTCGTTTTTGTACCCGCTTTTGTACCCGTGTTGTAGCTTGTCCTACAAACGTTAGAGTTTCATAGCTCAAAGATATGCTATCGAATGGAGATGAAGAATCTGGCCATTATATAAAATGGCTTTAAACCCCATAGAAGTGGCAAGTTTAACTAATTTTTTATTTAAAGTTAGCTGATTTTATTTCTTTTGAAATGCAAAAGGATTCTTGATAAAGAACTTTGAATATCTCAGAACCATACTGATTTTTTAGCTTGGTATAATAATCATGTTCAATGTTATTAATATGCGAAAGCATTCCATGTAAATAAGGAATGTCCTCCCTTTTTAATTTATTTTTGCTATAAAGATAGATCATGGCTCTTATTTTTTTTCTCAGATAACGACCTACGCCCAGTTCGCCTTCATGAGTAATTACCACTCCAGTTACTCGCTTGGAACGTCCCTTGCCAATATATCTTGTTTTCTCTTTGTTGATGAGTAGTTTCGGATTTTTAGTTCTGTTGATGAGACTAGAAATAAAAGAGTAGATCGTCTTAAGTTTTTCTATATTTTCTGCAGAAAATGTTAAATCATCTGCATAGCGGGTATATAAAATACCTTCTTTTTCGCAATATGAATTTATTTCGCTATCAATGTCATGCATGACTATATTTGAGATTATTGGTGAAGAAGGGGCTCCAATACAAAGGCTAAGTTCTCTTTCCCCTTTTCTTCGCCAGAATAAATAGTTGGTTATTATCGTGCTTTCAAATGCCCCAAATACCAGTCCATTTTTTTCAAGGAAATATAAAAAATCGGAAGGCTTAATCGAAGGGAAAAAATCCCTGAAGTCCATTTTTAATAAAAATGCGTTATCTTTATGAGGCAATGCATTATCATAAATGGATGATTTTTTCATATATGCTTTTGCACAGCTATGAATGGGGATGGTTTCCAAAAGAGTTTTAACTATGGCTCGTTGAATTTCTTTTATTTCTTTTGATGGTTGAGCTACTTCTCTTTTTTCAGAACTGTTTTTTTTATTAATATAAAAAACTTTGTATTCACGTGGTGCGGAGATGTAACTTTTAATCAGATAAGGAACTGATTTGTCTAAGTAATTTGCTAGTTCATCTAAGTAACTCATAGTATCTCCTTATCCTTTGATTAGTGCAAATCTTGCATTGTCGTGTTCTCTATAATAGAGAAGAGCATTTGCTTTTATATCATTAACATCACTAAATTCATAGATGGCATCTTTTTCTGGTACGTATCGATATTTGATAAAACCTAGGTTTTTTGTGGTTGCTATATAATATGTATCACCTGAATGTTCAATATCCACATAACCAAGTTTTTCTAATGTGTAAATATATTCTTTTATTTTTTTTAATGTGATATTTATACCAAACCCATCATTTAGACATTTTTTAATTTCACTAACTTTTAAGGCCGAAAATATATATATAAGATCGCCAATCAAAAGGCACACGTGTCCCTTGGCTTGACTGTTGAAATTAACAGATTTTTGAGTTTTTATTTCTACTTCATCCGTTAATCTGTCCAAGATAACATCTGCTATTTGGTTTATTTCCTCATGACTTCCCGTTAATGAAAGATTTACTCGTGTTTCTTCACGTGCTGAGACGGAATACCTAACACCCCATCGATATTTGAGTAAGGTTCTATTGTTATCCTCTAGATATTTCAACAGTCCTAGGTTAATGAATGATCTTTGAACAGTTGTATTGGTATTAACAACTGTTATTAATTTTTCAGATATAGACTCAATGATGCTAAACGACCCTAATTCTGCATAAGCACCCAAACCCTCAACTACGAGAATAACTGCACTAGCTAAGTCTGCAAGGACTATTTCAAAGTCAATAAGATTTTCGACAATAGAGTGCTCAAGCCAGTCCTGAAATTCTTCTGCAAGTATTATTTTATCATGGGTAATGCGTTTATTTAAAGGGATGTGCCGCATCTCAGGTATACGCTGCATTAGAGCGTCTCTCATTGATTTAGGCAAAGGGGGGGGGGCATCAGGTTCATGATTGCCTAAGTCAGCTATAAGACCGCCACATATGAAAATAAAATTAGGCAAATTCTTTACACGTAATTTTTTAGTATCAATACAAAGTAAAAAATTATCTCTAATATCATCCATTATATGTAACCATGATTTTTTATAGAAATAGCCCCAGTAAACACTGGGGCTACTGCCTCTTTACCAGAATAGGCACGGTCGGCGTAAAAATCGCAGATTTTTGCGGTGACCGTGGCTGAATTGACCACAATAACAAAGCTCCGGTGATACACCAGATGAAGCAATAGCCACACGCTTCTAACGCGTAAAGAGTACCTACATCATATTACCTATACCATCTTCAATCAAGCCTAGACGTAAGATGGTTTAGTGTTCATAACGTTGTAGATAACTAAACAGGGAAAAAGAATAGTTGGTGTCCCGCGCGCAATGCTATCCCCGCCACGCCTGCCCGCTTCATCGGGTGCTTTTAATGCACCTGCGTGACTCACCTCAGACCGCACCAGTACAGGCACAGGACAGCGATACCCGCACGTTAATTAGCATGCACATACATGCAACTGCATGCACAATAGATATTTGTGATAAAGCACAATGACGTTGGTATGTAAGCCGCTATTTTGAGTAAGAAAGGGTGCGTATCGAAAGGGTGAGGAATAAGAGGATTTTGGGCGTGAAAAATGGCGCATTTCGAACCCAAACATGCTTGAAATGCGCCGGTAAAATTCATTCTAACCGTGTGGCGTAACTGTGCCGTTTTGTTGGCTGAGAAGGCGGTATCAATTTGGGCTTTTCCGCCGCTTTTCTGACTTCTTCTGGTGTAGCCGTTCTCGTGATAAAACGTTCAAACATTTCCAGCGAATTAAACACACATTTGCATTGTTTATTTTGGCAAACACCATAGCGTTCTTTCACATAGCTGGAGAAGTACCGAGAAGACCGCGCCTTACTCACCGCGCCGCACTTAGGACAATTTATCATCGTTACCCTCCGTTATTTTGTTAACGGGCACACGGAGTAAACGCGTGAGGGTTTCAAAGGCGACAAACCGCAAGCCACAGTGCTGCCCCTGACAAATGTAGTAGCGTTTTTTGGTGTTCTCCGTGACATGTCTAGACGACCTTATAATAGTCTTACCTTTACATTGTGGGCACACAAGCATGGGGTATCGCTCCCAAATATCGATGAGTGAATAGGCATCTAGCGCTTTACACAAGGTTTAATCGTTATCGGTGAGTTGGGTAAAACATGGCTGAAGGTTTCTTTCGTCATAAATGTTGCCGAACAATCTAGATTTTGGCACTGGTGGATCATCTCTTTGCTCCCATCCTCTAATTCCGTGATTTTTCGCGTATGGGCAGCCTCTAGGCACAAAGGACAGTGCATCATTCTTCGGTACTCCCTTGGAGCTTATTTTTTCTTTCGTTGAGTGCTTTTCGTGCTAACTGTCTCGACATTGGACTATCCATCAATTTGCTATCAAACCCCGCCATTGATGGGCGTTGGATGCCTATATTTCTCAGCGTCGGCTCTTTATCCATATCGAACGTATATGCAGCTTCCATAATCATCATGTATTTCTCGATATGTGCATAGACAGACTCTTTTGATTCACTGAGTTCTAGTGCGCGGCGTTTTAATTTAATCGCCCTGATAAGCACAAAATTAATGGTGGATAACGCCTCTTTTAGCTCTTGTTCGGCATAATCAATAAACGCGCGTTCGTGTGACTCCATGAGTTTTTTTCCGCTTTCACAGCAATTCAGCGTAGTAAATTCTTTTTCAATGCTCAGCTCTTCCAGCAAACCATCATATTCATGCGCCAGCTCACGCTGCGAAATGCGCTGGATATGCTGCTGTTGTAATTCGTCATTCACTTCACCGCGCAGCTTACGAAATAGCGTGCGCCATTGGCCGTCTGCTTCTTGGCTTTTATCCAACGCGTCTTTTTGTTGACTGCGAGCGCGTTCAATGGCGTCACTCAGTTCTTTGACACTATCAACCCGACGTTGGTGTTCCGCTTTCAGATGAATAAAGTGCTCTAGGCTCTGCTGTACTTTTGGGGTCATTACGCCTGATGCCGCGACGCTGATCGTATTATTTGATTGGGTTACTGAGGTTGTCATGGGCGTTCTCCGTTGTGGTGTGGTTCTATTGTGTCGTGCCTGAGCCGCCAACACTATCAGCCCTCGTTTTGTCGCCTGCACCACAACAAACGCGCCTAACATATCTTGTTTAAAACGGTAATCTAGGCCTGTTGTTTACCCCGATAACAGACAGAAAAGAGGTATTACCGTGATAACACTAAAACTGGGCAATGAGGAAACGACATTGAGCGAGCGCGATGCACTGCGACTGATTGAAGGGATGATGTTAACGATTAAAGACCCATTAGGTGGTGGTAAAAATGGATTGCGACTCGGGGCGTTAACGCTAACACCGGAAGCGACATCACCAACAGCCTCAAACCGAGCGTTTACAGCCTGTCAGCAGTTACTCACTGATTGCTAAGGTTTTTTGTTTTGAAAAGCGCCTACCAGAAAGTAAGGTCTGTGTGTTTTTGAGATACTGTGATGTGTTTTTTAGCGCGTACATGTAGTACAACCGCGTACAGACATGATTTTAAAAGAAAAAATCCGTACTACATGCGAGTACATCACCGCGTACATGTAGTACAGAAAAATACTTTTTACTTATAAAACAAGGTTGTACTACATGTACGCGGTGCTCTTTTGGATGTAGTACAGAAAAAATCCTTTAATAATCAATGCTTGTACTACATGTACGCGCTGTACTACATGTAATACTGAATAAATAGGATACGTGAGGCACACCTTAACCGATTACCTCCTGATTCAGCACATACACGAATTTAGGCCCTATTTCTGGTAGGCGAATTTGTTTCTGGATCCGGCTCTCACTGGTCTCGGTTATCCAGCCTTTTTCGCGACATAGCAGAGCGGTTTTCTTCTGGTCTGACGTTCCACAAATCTCTTTCCACCCGCTGGGTAACACATAGAACGTGGTGACAGCGTCGTTAGTATTGTTGCCCTTAATCACTCGACGATAGCCCACCATGTTTGCCGGTCGGTTTTTATCGTCATCCCAATCCGCAAAGCGGGTATATTGATTCGCCGTGACAAACCGGCGGATCCGCTCCAGCGCGTCGGCCTCCTCTTGGTTCGCCGCATGGCCTCGGTCTTTTAACCACGCATCTAAACATGCTTTGGCCGCTCGATATGCTTCCCCCTCCGGCCAGCCAGTGATACCGGCATGAGTGGCTAACTCTCCCGCTACGGCCAGCAGGGCAAATCGGTCAACAATACGGCCAACCTGTTTACCCGAATCCGCAGGTAATAAGGCGCGTTCATACTCCTTTTTCAGCGTCTTGGCGTGGTGGGTAACGTCCACAAGGTGAGAGGCCAAATAACGGATCCAATCTCGGAACGGGGAACCGTGGTATTGCTTACTGGCCTGTTCTAAATGCTCGGCAAAATCTTTACCACTACCGAAACCGTGTAATGTTTCAAAGGCACCATGCACACCGGTATCACTCGGAATTTGAACCATACGGACACCGACCCCCGCCCCCGTCCGTTTTTCACCGGCTTCGGCGGCATGCTCCATGATGGAGATTTCCCCCGTTGACATATAGAGCATCGCCCACGTCACCGGATCGCGAACGCTACCATCAACACGGCCACGGGCTTTCCCTTGTCCGTTACCTAACATGTAAGCAATGCGGCTGGCTTCTTTGCCATCGACTTCGCTGATTTCGTCCAGCATAAGGGCTGCGTCATTGCGACGCAGGGCAATACCTTCTAGCGCGTTGCCGGTTGCTCGCCATGTTTTCCAAAAATCAGGACTGCCACACAGAGAAGCCGCGACCTTCATGGTTGTGGTTTTCCCATCGGTAGATTCGCCTTTGAGATGATACCCACCACCACCGGCACCAATCAGATGCAGCAGCGGCGCGGCCAGTGCCAAACTAACACAAAAGGTGAGACGTGAATTACCCACACAATAGCGGCCAATCTGCTCGATCCATTCCGCCGTGGTGCCAGCGGTTCTGAAATCATTTTTAGAGGAGTAGGCCGATTGCAAAATCACGGACTCGGCACCGGTGCCGATCACTTCATCTTGCAGTACGTAAACCGACCCATGCCAGCCGGTTTTATTCACACAGGTGACTTTACGCACTGGCCGACAGGTTGAGATATATTCCATCAAATAGCCGCGTGCCGAGCCGTTGACGCTAATAAAATGCAAGCCGTTTTCGAGCAATACCTCACGCAGCTCTTGACCACTACCGGCGAGTACCGTCATGGGCATTGCCCACTGGTGATTAATCCCGTTGGAGTCCTCCCATTCCAATAGGCGGCCGAACTTTCCCCCATCGGCATCACAACTAATCGCCGTTACCCGCAAAGGGCTACAAATCTTGATTTGCCTAACCTGACCGCTATCACCATCATCATTAACCGGTTTATCAAACCACAAAAAATCCTTCGTGAGACGGAAGCCATGCGGTAAACGGGTTTCGGTGTCATTCGGGTTCACCATTTCGTCAGTGAACGCGTCACGCGCTCGCTGGATACCAAATTCACGACGAAAATCATCCCAGTCCGCTTTAAATTGCCCTGGTGGAATAGTGACCCAGCCGTTAACGGCCTGCGCCGCCTGAAAAGCTTTCTCGCGGCCAGTATTATCTTTACCATCGGCAAAATCGTTGTCACCGGCTATTACAAGGCGCGTATCCGGCCATTTATCGCGAATGATGCGCGCAACATTGAGCAGGTTATTCGCGGAAACCGCAGCGATACACCAGCCCTCACTCAGACCGGATACCGTCAGGGCAGTTGCAAACCCTTCTGTGATGATAACGCGCTCGGGGTACTCCTCCGGCATGGCCGAGACCGCCAAAAAAGCGCCCGTCATCTTAGACCCCGCCAGCAGGCATTTATCCCCGTTAGGGCTGATAAGCTGCGCACCGGTAATGGCATTATCCAATGTCACCAAAGGCAGTAACAAAGACCCGTCAGGGAACACCATTCCCGCCATAGAATAAGGGGCTGTGGTCAACGGATATTGATGACCGGTAAGTCCCTTACTTTTGAGATAGGCACTTTCCCCCATGACGGCATGCGCCGCCAGTGCGTGATACATTTTCGCCATTTGGGCATGTTTCTGTGCGTCTGAGGCTTCTTTTCTGGCCGGCGCAGTGGTCGTGGGAAGCTGGCCGAGTATACGTATGATTTCAACTAATGCGCGGGGGCGTTCATACCCTAACACCCGCTCCACTAAATCAAGGCCGTCACCGTTGCCGCACTGGTTGCAAATCCATGTGCCACGGCCATTTTTATCATCAAAACGAAAGCGATCTTTCCCGCCACATTTTGGACACTCGCCGTGTTTGTTTTTGTCAGGAACGGCGATACCCAGCGAGTGCAGTATCGACGGCCAGCGACCGCCGGCGCGTGTGAGCATATCGGACACCGGTGTTTTCATAACCAGACATCCCCCGTCATGATTTTGATATTGGCCTCAGTCGGTAATATGCCGTCGGTCTCTCCACGGATAATGCGCTCATAGATACTGCTCAGGACGAGGTAGCCATAAGGGGAAAGCTTCGGCGTGACTTCAACCATATAACAATTGGACAGCATGCTATTAAGCAGTTCCGCATTCATCCTTTGCCCTTCTTCAACGCCGTGATTCAGGATATTTTCCCGCTCAACATAGTAGGCAATATTGGCACTAATGCGATCCGTTGATAGTGAGACTTTGTGTTCATTAAGAATGAATACTGGGAGGTCATGGTCTTCCAGCATTTCATCAATAAATGCCTGTGCGACATATTGACGTAATAAGGCAATTTTAAATTCTGTCGTATTAACTAAGTGAATGATATTCATGGCATGCTCTCTTATAGATATGCGCTATCCTGCGCAATAGCGCATATATGATATTTTTGGTAATAATTAACGGTGAATTTAAATCATTAACGGCTACAAAAACTGCCGATAATCATGGCATTCTTTTTCGGGTGCCTTATTCTCCCAATGCCACCAATTCGACCGTTCGGGTTGCATGGGCAAAGGCTTATACCGAGACTGTAATGTATTACCCGTAGGGTAATTACTCAGATTTTTAGTGCGGTAACGATTGAGGTCTGGATTTTGTGTTATTTCGTTTAACGTCGCCAGCCGATTAATAGGATCACGTTTATTTATATCTGGCGAAACACATTTAAAAGCACTTAAAAAACGGCCTAGGGGATACTCAACAATTTCCCCATTATATTCAATCCTGATAATAATGGTGTAGGACTTATGAAGCGGCTCCCAATCAATATCAGGGCAACGGTACGGTAATTCATAGGGAATACCATGATGTAAAACACCAATAACGCGCACAAGCATATTTTTGCTTGAACGATATTGTTCATTAGGTTGTGGGAAATCAAACATGATTCACATCCTTAATTTGATAACGGTAAAAAAGTGTTCTGATTATTGCTCTGGCTGTCTTAGAAAATCAGCGCACAGCCCTTTGTCTTTTAATTCCTCTAAAACAAAGCCAATATCTTCACTGATATAACTTAGGATTAACGGAGTATAGAGCTGGTGCATGCCGCTAAATTCCTGCTTTTGAAGGTCTAGGCCAAAATGAAAAGACATATCACGGGAGCGGTTGAGTTTGTGGTAAGCCTCAATACTCAGGTGTGCTTTTGCCGTTTTAGACTGAGGACGACGCGCTGAGGTGCTTGTATTAGCGATTTGATTAGCCATGATAGACCTCCCGCACAGGAAGGCGACCAGCAAAGAATAAAATGAACTGAGCAGCCAACATACGGCGCGCGGTACGTTCATCGGGGGCGGTGACGGTTTCACGGTGTGGACGGTCTGCTATGTCAGAACGGCATACGGCTAGAAACAGCCAGATAAATTGCGGATGTGCTTGGATAGGGGTTGTCATCATGATGATGATCTCCACTGTATAGCAAATGTTGCTACCACCAGAGTTCCTACGCTCTTGAAGGGTGGTAGCCCAGACGGGGGTAGGAATACCGGCTACAGTGGGAACCGGCCAGCTCGAGAGCTGCCCCGCCTGAGCCACCATTGATAATACCGTGTGTTGTTCACTATTTTCCGTAATGACGCCCAGTTTTACGGATGAACCCCACACCGAAACTTGGTGTGCTAAAGCGTTTGCGACATAAAAAAAGACGCTTGGCGCGTCTACTGTCGCCACTGTAATGCTCGGGTTCCTACGCCCGGCTGTCCATTGAGGGACAGCTTTTGAACGATACGATAAGTGGGTTAGTAACGTCAAGAGATACAGTCTAAATTTATTGTTTTTCAAAATTAGCTCATTGATTTTGTTATGTAAAATGTCAACTTTATTATTGATTATTAATTAATAAATCGTTGCTCTTGTTTTTCTTCTATCCAATTATTAATTTCATTTTCTAACCATGCCACGCTGCGTGGACCCGTTTTTATTTGCTTTGGGAATGTGTTGTTTTTTATATCGTCATAGATTCTAGTTTTAGAACGCCCCGTCAATTCAACTACTTTAGGAAGGCGAATTAATTTGTGCTGAACTGATTTCTGTAATTGATTCATTGAATTTTACCTTAGCCTGTAATTGCATCTGTTAATGTTTTTTTTTGGTACACTACGGAACGAAGAAATAATAAGAAAGATAAGTGCTAATTGTAAAGTTGAATAAAAAGCGGTCAGTTGACAAAGTAAAAATAGAATAAAAAAGGAAATGTAAAATATTAAAACTGACTGGAACGACTTAGAGCGACTTAGAGCGACTTAGAGCGAAATTAAAAAAATATTTAAAAATTAGGGGGGTGTATAGAAAACAAACAGGAGTGTTGTTTAGTGCTCTTTTTGTTGCATGTTTTTTTATTATTTATGTGATATGAATCACAAAAATAAAGCATTGGTGTGACGGGCGCCGCTCACACCAGATGTATCACAGTTCTTTTTGCCACTTAAAATCAAATGGAGGAATAAATTCCTGCCTGCATGCATCAAGATAATCAGCCCACCATTGGAGCATTGGACGGCGTTCCTCCATGTGTTCAGCTTTATGGATGTATGCAGCCCTTACACTATCTCTTTCCTGATGGCTCATTTGTCGTTCTACAGCATCTCGCGACCATCTGCCAGATTCTATCAGTGCACTACATGCCATTGCCCTAAAACCATGTCCACAGATTTCGGTTTTTGTATCAAATCCCATTGTTCGCAGTGCTTTATTTATAGTGTTTTCACTTATCGGCTTATTTTGGTAATGATCGCCGGGGAACATTAAAACTTCCTCTCCAGATATAAGCTTAAGTTCTTCAATGAGCTTCATAGCTTGAATTGACAAAGGAACTAAATGTGGTGTTTTCATTTTGCTTCCTCGATGTGAAAAACGTACTTTTTCAAGCTGCTCCCTTTGAGCTGGTATCTCCCATATAGAATGTTCCTTGTTAACTTCATCCCATCTCGCAAATCTCAATTCACTTGATCTTATAAATACTAAAAGATTTAGATTAACTGCGATTCTTGTGAGATTTCTTCCTTTGTAATTATCAATTTTACTCAAAAGTTCAGAGATCCGTTCTAAGGGAAGGGCTGGTCTATGTTGGGATTTATTTGTTTCAATTGCTCCAGCTAGTTCTTGTGCTGGGTTATATTTAATAATCCCGCTCTGGACTGCATATCTCATTATAGATGTTGTACGCTGTTGTAGCCGCGAGGCTAATTCAAGCTTTCCACTATCTTCAATTGCTCGTAAGGGGACTAGCAAGTCTTGCGTAGTTAGATGGTTGATCGGCTGACTACCAATTGCGGGAAAAAGATGGGTTTCAAATGCTCTAAGCACATTTGAGGAATGTTGGGCTGTCCATGCTTTTTTTCTTGCATGCCATTCTCTTGCGATTTCTTCGAAGGAAATAATTTTTGCAGGTTTGGTATGCAGTGGATCAACCCCCTGTGCAAGACTTTTCAAAAATTCATCGCGTGCTTTTCTTGCCTCCGCTAGTGACATTATAGGGTATTGGCCTAGTGCTCTCGTGGTGTCTTTTCCATTGATTGTTCGCCTGAATCTCCAATATTTGGAGCTATTTGTATGGATTAACAAGTATAACCCCTGAGCGTCGCTTAGTTTGTATGGCTTTTCTTTTGGCTTTGCGTTCCTGATAGCTGTATCAGTTAAGGGCATTGTTTATCCTTAGGTTAGACGGGTACAAAATCTGTCGAACCTAATATACCCGCATTTGTACCCGACAAAAACGGGATGTAGCGGCATTTTATGGGACTAACGGGAACGGTGATTTAGCAGTTTGATTATGTTTTATATGGAATTTTTGTACTTGGTGGGACGTTGTGGAATGGTATCATGGTGTCCCCTGCAGGAATCGAACCTACAACTAGCCCTTAGGAGGGGCTCGTTATATCCATTTAACTAAGGGGACGAGGACGGGCAGTATAGCGCATTTTTACACGCAGATTAACTACTTACCCGTCCAATTGCTTATTCTGTCGCCAGTCAGGACTGACTATTTTCTGCCGATTGCTCCTCGCGCTCTGCTTTGCGTTTTTTCGCTGCCGCTTCTGCCTTGGCTTTCTGGCTAATTTCATTACGAATTTGCGCATGGCTGATCAGCGCAAAAATAAAGGTTCCGCCAATAATATTGCCAGCCAGCGTCGGCAGCGCGAAAGGCCAGAAAAACTCATACCACGGGATCGTGCCGTCAAATACCAGATAGAGCACCTCGACCGAACCCACCACGATATGGGCTAAATCGCCCAGCGCCACCAGCCATGTCATCATAATGATTACCACGATTTTGGCTGCGCCGGCTGAAGGGAACATCCACACCATTGTGGCGATAATCCAGCCTGAAACCACTGCGTTAGCAAACATTTCGGCAGGCGGGTTGGCCATCACTTTTTCACTGATATGGGTAAAAGCTTCACGCGTGGCGTCGTCGAAAATAGGCATATGATTAAATGCCAGCGCGGCCAGCCCGGTGCCAACAATATTGCCCATTAATACAATGCCCCACAGGCGGAGCAGCAACAGAAAATTGCTGCCGGTAGGTTTATGCATAATCGGCAGCACGGCGGTTACGGTATTTTCCGTAAACAGTTGCTGGCGTGCCATGATGACAATGACAAAACCAAAGGTGTAGCCGAGGTTTTCCAGCAAAAATCCACCGGGAAGGTCGCCAAGGTGCACCTGGAAAATCCCTTTGGCCATCAGCGAAGCGCCCATTGATAAACCCGCGGCAATCGCCGACCACAGCAGAGCCATGCCGTCGCGTTCCAGCTCCTTTTCGCCGTCTGAACGAATTTGCTCATGAACAGCTGCCGCAGCCGAAGGTAACTCTTCCTCATCTACTTCAATTTCTTTTCCCTGTTCACTTTCTTCACTCTCTACTTCTACATCATCCAGTTGATTTTTATCTTGCTGCGCCATGATTTTCCTCGGTGATAGCTGACGTTACGCTCTTTAAGCGTAGTGGGTTTTTATCACCGTGATGAAATGTAACCTTAAGTTATAAGAAGGGTAACAAAGCTTTAACTTTGGGTTATTTTTAAGCAATAAAAGGTGCAATTGATGGCATATCCATCATAACGCCAGGGTCAATAAGGGCGATCGGGCTGCGAAGTAATGCTCCCTTATGTTATTATTCTGATCTTAATTATTCTGTGTGACTCTCTCCCCGATGCTGGAAGCTAAAAATCTGACATGTATCCGCGATGAACGATTTCTGTTTAGCGACCTGAGTTTTCTGGTTTCAGCAGGCGATATCGTGCAGATCGAAGGACCGAACGGAGCCGGTAAAACGTCGTTGCTGCGTTTGCTGGCTGGGCTTAGCCGGCCGGAAAGCGGTGAGGTGCTGTGGCATCAGCAGGATATTCGCCAGCAGCGCGATCGGTGGCATAGCGAATTACTCTATCTCGGCCATCAGCCGGGAGTTAAAGCGGTATTAACCCCGCTGGAAAATCTTGCCTTTTATCATGCCGGCTGCGATGAAGATCAACTGTTTGCCGCGCTTGAAGCAGTAGACTTGCTCGGATTTGAAGAGCTGGCGGTGGCTCAGCTTTCCGCCGGACAGCAGCGGCGTGTGGCGCTGGCACGTTTATGGTTGAGTCGCGCCAGATTATGGATTCTTGATGAGCCACTGACGGCTATCGATAAATCAGGCGTAGAAAAACTGATGTCTCTCTTTTCACAGCATGCGCAGCAGGGTGGGGCGGTGATTTTAACCACGCACCAGGATCTGCCCGATGCGTTTCAGACGGTGCGCAAAATTCAGCTGACCGCTGCGGAGGCGGTGTGATGCTGTGGCGGGTAATAAAGCGCGAGCTGCAAATCGCCTTTCGCAGTGGTGCTGAGATCGTCAATCCCCTGTGGTTTTTCCTGATTGTCATCACCCTGTTTCCACTCGGCGTTGGGCCGGAGCCTCAGCTGCTGGCGCGTATTGCCCCCGGCATCGTCTGGGTTGCCGCATTGCTTTCTTCACTGTTAGCGCTGGAGCGACTGTTTCGCGACGACTTTATGGATGGCTCGCTGGAGCAATTGTTGCTGTTGCCAACGCCGCTGGCGATTACCGTGCTCGGCAAGGTTATCGCGCACTGGCTGATCACCGGTTTACCGCTGCTGCTGCTGTCGCCTCTGGCGGCCCTGCTGCTGTCGCTGGATTTTGCCAGCTGGCGCGCGATGGCGCTGACGCTGTTACTGGGCACGCCAACCTTGAGTTTTCTCGGCGCGATTGGCGTGGCGCTGACGGTTGGACTGCGCCGCGGTGGCGTGTTGTTAAGTTTGCTGGTGTTGCCTCTGGCGATTCCGGTACTGATTTTTGCCAGTGCGGCAATTGATGCCGCCGGTCAGGGATTAGCGATTGACGGTTATCTGGCGATCCTCGGCGCGATGATGGTTGGCAGCGCCACGCTGGCTCCATTTGCCACGGCGGCAGCACTGCGCATCAGCCTGCATTAACGGCTGTCGCAGCATGATAATAACGACAACTTTTTTTATTTTATTGTGAGCAATTAAACATGTGGAAGTGGTTACATCAGCTGGCGAAGCCGGAGCGGCTTTATCAGTTATGTGGGCGACTGGTGCCCTGGTTTACCCTTGCTGGTCTGGCATCCCTGCTGCTCGGTTGGATATGGGGCTTCGGCTTCGCACCGGCGGATTATCAGCAGGGTGACAGCTATCGCATTATCTATATTCACGTGCCGGCCGCCATGTGGTCGATGGGTATTTATGCCTCAATGGCTATCGCGGCGTTTGTTGGGCTGGTGTGGCAGATCAAAACCGCCGATTTGGCAGCGGCGGCGATGGCACCGGTTGGTGCGGTGTTTACCTTTATTGCACTGGTAACCGGTTCCGCCTGGGGTAAACCGATGTGGGGAACCTGGTGGATCTGGGATGCGCGACTGACTTCCGAGCTGGTGCTGCTGTTCCTTTATATGGGCGTGATAGCGCTTTACAGCTCCTTTGAGGATCGCCGCGTGGCCGGGCGCGCCGCCGGGATACTTATCCTGGTCGGGGTGGTAAATATCCCGATTATTCATTACTCGGTTCAGTGGTGGAATACTTTGCATCAGGGGTCGTCCGGCGTGCTGCAACAGGCCATTGCGCCAAGTATGCGCACCCCGCTGCGCTGGTCGATTCTCGGTTATCTGCTGGTGTTTATTGCCCTGACGCTGATGCGCTTGCGTAATCTGTTACTGCTGACCGAACGCCACCGTCCATGGGTGGCAGACGTGGCGGCAAAGGGAGGGCGCAAAGCATGACGCCGGCTTTCTCATCCTGGCAAGCATTCTTCGCCATGGGCGGCTATGCCTTTTATGTCTGGCTGGCCGTCTGTTTCACCGTGATCCCGCTGATCGCGCTGTTTATTCACAGCGTGCTGCAACGCCGTCGGTTGCTGGCTGAAATCCGCCAGCGCCAGTCACGTGAACGTCGTATCCGTGCGGCAAAAACAAAAAAAGCCGTCACTGAAGCGGCAGGAGAGTAACAGTGAATACCCGTCGTAAGAATCGCCTGTATCTGATACTGGCGATACTGATTGGCCTTGGTCTGGCGACCGCGCTGGTAATGTACGCCCTGCGATCGAATATTGACCTGTTTTATACACCCAGTGAAATTATTAATGGCAAAGGTGCGGCGCAGGAAAAACCTGAACCCGGTCAGCGCCTGCGCGTTGGTGGCATGGTGATGCCGGGCAGTGTAAAGCGTGACCCGCAGACGCTGCGTGTCTCTTTCAAACTGTATGACGCCAACGGGGTAGTCAGCGTCAGTTACGAAGGCATTTTGCCGGATCTGTTCCGTGAAGGGCAGGGGGTAGTGGCTCAGGGCGTGCTGGAATCAGGCAACCTGATCAATGCCAAAGAAGTGCTGGCTAAGCATGATGAAAAATACACTCCGCCGGAAATTGAAGACGCGATGAAGCAGAATCACCAGCGTCCTGCAGATGCCTATCAGCCAGCACAAGGTGGTCAGTCATGATCCCTGAAATTGGCAGTTTTCTGCTTTGTCTGGCGCTGGCACTTTCGCTGCTGCTGAGTATCTATCCGCTGTGGGGCGCATCGCGTCAGGATGCGCGGCTGATGGCGCTGGCGCGCCCGCTGACTTACGGGCTGTTTTTCTGTATTGCCGCCGCCTTCGCGATACTGGTTCATGCTTTTATCGTCAATGATTTCAGCGTGGCTTATGTAGCGACCAATTCCAACACCCTGTTGCCGGTTTACTACCGTATTGCCGCCACCTGGGGTGCGCATGAAGGTTCGCTGCTGCTGTGGGTGCTGCTGCTAAGTTGCTGGACGCTACTGGTGGCGCTGTTGAGTCGCGGTATGCCGCTGGATTCCATTGCCCGCGTGCTGGCAGTGATGGGAATGATTAACCTCGGTTTTCTGCTGTTTATCACTCTGACATCCAATCCGTTTACCCGCACGCTGCCGGATATTCCGATTGATGGTAATGATCTGAATCCGATGCTGCAGGATATCGGGCTGATTTTCCATCCGCCGCTGTTGTATATGGGCTATGTCGGATTTTCGGTGGCGTTTGCATTTGCGATTGCTTCGCTGATGGCGGGTCGGCTGGATACCGCGTGGGCGCGCTGGTCGCGTCCGTGGACTACCGCCGCGTGGGTGTTTCTGACCATTGGTATCGTGCTGGGCTCGGCCTGGGCTTACTATGAGCTGGGCTGGGGCGGCTGGTGGTTCTGGGATCCGGTTGAAAACGCTTCATTTATGCCGTGGCTGGCTGGTACTGCACTGATTCACTCACTGGCGGTGACGGAAAAGCGCGGCACTTTTAAAGCCTGGACGGTATTGCTGGCAATTAGCGCGTTCTCGCTTAGCCTGCTGGGCACGTTCCTTGTTCGTTCCGGCGTACTGGTTTCGGTGCACTCTTTTGCCTCCGATCCGGCGCGCGGCATGTTTATTCTCGCCTTCCTGGTGATTGTAATCGGCGGTTCGCTGCTGCTGTACGCGGTGAAGGGCGGGAAGGTGCGCGGTCGGGTGCTGAACGAGCTTTGGTCGCGCGAGTCGTTTCTGTTGGGCAACAACGTGTTACTGGTCGCCGCCATGCTGGTGGTGTTGCTGGGAACGCTACTGCCGCTGGTGCATAAGCAGCTGGGCCTCGGCACGATTTCTATCGGTGAACCCTTCTTTAATACCATGTTCAGCTGGCTGATGGCTCCGCTGGCGCTGATGCTCGGCATCGGGCCGCTGGTCCGCTGGCGTCGTGACGAGCCGCAAAAACTGTGGAAACGGCTGGCGCTGGCGCTGGTGGCAACGCTGGCGTTATCGGTGCTGCTGCCGTGGCTGATGCAGGACCGTATTGAAGCGATGACGGTGGTGGGGCTGATGATGGCGCTGTGGGTGATTATTCTGACGCTGATGGAGTTGCATGAGCGTGCCACCCATCGCCATAGCTTCTTTAAAGGTTTAACTAAACTGTCGCGCAGCCACTGGGGCATGGTTCTGGGCCACCTTGGCGTTGCGGTAACGGTAATTGGCATCGCCTTTAGTCAGAATTATAGCGTCGAGCGCGACGTGCGGATGAAAGCTGGCGACAGCGTTGATATTGATAACTATCACTTTGTTTTCCGCGATGTGCGCCAGCTGAATGGCCCGAATTACAGCGGCGGCGTGGCGCTGATTGACGTCACCCGCAACGGTAAACATGAAGCGACGCTGCATGCGGAAAAACGGTTTTACAGTGTGACCCGTTCAATGATGACCGAAGCGGCCATTGACGGTGGATTAACCCGCGATCTCTATGCGGCGCTCGGTGAAGAGCTGGGCGACAACTCATGGGCAGTGCGCATTTACTTTAAGCCGTTTGTGCGCTGGATTTGGTTCGGTGGCCTGTTTATGGCATTAGGCGGCATTCTTTGTCTGCTCGATCCGCGCTATCGCTCGCGTAAAAAAGTTCAGCAGGAGCCCGCATGAACAAGAAGATTCTTTTTATTCCGCTAATTCTGTTTCTGCTGCTGGCAGCGGCGCTGCTGTCTCAGCTGTCGCGCAATGCCGATGGTGAAGATCCTACGCTGCTGGAGTCGGCATTAATTGGCAAACCGGTACCGGTATTTAAGCTGGAGTCGCTGGATCAGCCCGGTAAGACTTACGATCAGGCCGTACTAAACGACGGCAAGCCGATTTTGCTGAATGTCTGGGCCACCTGGTGTCCGACCTGTCGCGCTGAACATCAGTATCTTAACTCGCTGGCCCGGCAGGGTATTCGGGTCGTCGGGCTGAACTATAAAGACGATCGCAATAAAGCAGTGAACTGGCTGAATACGCTGGGTAATCCCTATGCGTTGAGTCTGTATGACGGCGACGGCATGCTGGGACTGGATTTGGGCGTCTATGGCGCGCCGGAAACCTTCCTGATCGACGGCAACGGCATTATCCGTTATCGCCACGCCGGTGATATGAATGAGCGCGTCTGGCAGCAGGAAGTGAAACCGCTGTGGGATAAATACAGTCAGGAGTCCGCTTCGTGAGATCGCTGATGACACTGCTGGTGGGAATGCTGTTGAGTTTCAGCGCGTTTGCCGCCATCGATACCTGGCAATTTGATTCGCCGCAGCAAGAACAGCAGTACCGCGAATTGACGGAATCGCTGCGCTGCCCAAAATGTCAGAACAACAGTATTGCCGATTCCAACGCGATGATTGCCGCCGATATGCGCCTGAAAGTTTATCAGCTGACGAAGCAGGGGCAGAGTAAACAGCAGATCACCGATTATATGGTAGCGCGCTACGGTCATTTTGTGACTTATCAGCCGCCGCTGACGCTGTCCACGCTGATTCTCTGGGCAGGCCCGGCGCTGTTTGTGGTGATGGGGGCCTTAGTGATTATCCTGCGCAGCAGAAAGCGTCAGCCGTCGCAGCAGCAGCAGCGATTTGATGCCGCCGATCAGCAGCGTCTTGATGAGCTATTGAAGAATAACAGGAAGCAACCATGAGCGTGTTTTGGCTAACCCTTGGCGGGTTGTTGTTGGCGGCCAGTGCATTACTGCTGATTGCTGGCTGGCGCAGCCGTAATGCCAGCGCCGACGATCGCGATACCCTGAATAAAGCGTTTTATCATCAGCGTTTACAGGAGCTGGAACAGGATGAAGCGCAGGGCGTGGTGGCAGAACGACCTGAAATGGTGCGCGAGTTACAGCAAACGCTGCTGACTGATATTCCGGCTGGCCAGCAGGCGCAGTCGCGCAGCGTCAGTCGTTGGATATTGCTGCCGGGCGTGCTGGTGATTTTTATTGTCAGCCTTGGGCTCTATTTTAAAGTCGGCGGCCTGCCACAGTTAATGGTCTGGCAGCAGATTAATAACGATCTTCCTGCGCTGCGTGCCCGGGTAATGGACCCGAACGGCAAACCGCTGACGATGGAAGAACTGGCGCGTCTCGGCCTCGGCATTCGGAGCGAGCTGCAAAACGATCCGCAAAATATTAATGACTGGCTGATGCTGGGAAGAATTGGCATGGTGCTGAATAATGCCACAACCGCCAGCCAGGCATTTCAGCATGCGCTGCAACTCTCACCGAACGACGCCGGGATTAAACTCAGCTACGCTGAAGTACTGACCCGCTCCAGCGATCCGCAGGATAATCGTGAAGCCGAACTGCTGCTGCAACAGATGTTGCAGGCGGATAAAAACGATCTGCAGGTGCTGGGCTTGTTGGCATTTAATGCTTTCCAGCAGCAACAATACGATCGCGCCATCAGTTTCTGGCAGCAAATACTGACACTGCTTCCGGCGGGCGATCGCCGCGTGGAGAGGGTTCAGCGTAGTATCGAGCAGGCGAAAACTGATTCCGGCAAGCAATCCAGTAAGCTGGCTGTTACCGTCAGTCTGTCGGCAGAGGCAGAAAAAATGTTACATGAAGACGGAGTATTGTATATTTCTGTTTCTGACGGTGTTTCACCGGTTCCGGTGGCGGTGAAAAAACTGCCGCTGAGTCATTTTCCACTATCGCTGACGCTTGATGACAGCAATGCCATGATGCCCGAGCGTCTGCTTTCGGCGCAGCATCAGGTGCAAGTACGCGTGCGCATCTCGCGTGATGGCAGCGCGAATCCTCAGCCGGGTGACTGGCGGGGGGAAAGCGCTGTGACGCCATTCGACGGTCATCAGCAGCTGGCGGTAGAGATTAATCAGCTGGTTCAAAGCACCAGATAATCTATCAGTACAGGGAGAACAACATGAATTACCGCCTGACGGGATTGGCACTGGCAAGTGTGCTGCTGGTTGGCTGTGCCAGTTCCAATGACGCGAACGAGCCGCAAGGGCGTTCCGATCCGCTGGAAGGTTTCAACCGTACCATGTTTAACTTCAACTATAACGTGTTGGATCCGTATGTGGTGCGCCCTGTAGCCGTAGCATGGCGAGATTACGTGCCAGCGCCGGCGCGTACCGGGTTGGGAAACTTCCTCGGTAACCTTGATGAGCCAGCGGCGATGGTCAACTCCTTCCTGCGTGGTGACCCGTATCGCGGTATGGTGCACTTTAACCGTTTCTTCCTGAATACCATTCTCGGTATGGGCGGCTTTATTGACGTCGCAGGCATGGCTAACCCGAAACTGGCGCGTGAAGAGCCACAACGTTTTGGTGGCACGCTGGGTGCCTGGGGTGTCGGCTACGGTCCGTATGTTGAATTACCGGCCTATGGCGGCTTTACGCTACGTGAAGATGGCGGTGATTATGTTGATACCGTGTATCCGGCATTGAGCTGGCTGACCTTCTGGATGTCGGCAGGCAAATGGGTGTTGGAAGGGGTAGAGACACGTGCTCAACTGCTGGATTCCGACGCGATGCTGCGCAATACCAGCGATCCTTATGCCTTTGTGCGTAACGCTTACTTCCAGCGTCATGACTTCCTGGCAAGTGGCGGTAAGCTAAGACCGATGGAAAATCCGAACGCTGCGGCGATTCAGGACGATCTGGACGATATCGATTCGCAATAGGTCAATTATTCGACGTCCTGCAAACAGCATACTTTGAGAAAGGGAGCCGATATAACGGCTCCCTTTTTGTATTGACTCAAATCAGAAGCGGTAGTTCAGGTTAGCGCCATACAGCCAGGCTTTGCCTTCAGATTCGAAGGTGTACGGGCCTTCTTTCACCGTTACGTGCTGGCCGTGCATATAGGAAACACCGACGTCGACCGAAGCATCCTGGTTAATAGCGTAGGAAGCACCGGCGCTTAACCACAGACGATCCTGGTCAGGAATAGAGATTGAACGTTTATCGGCTGGCACCGGGCTGTCATCAAAGGCGATACCGGTACGGAAAGTCCAGTTGTCGTCATAGAAGTAGCTGGTACCCAGCGCGATGCGGTAAGCATCTTTAAAGCCTTCATCTTTCTGGAAAAGCGTCTGGCCATTGTTACCGGTGGCTTTCAGCTCCTGGAACTGGCTCCAGCTGGTGTAAGCCAGGCTGTAGTGAACCGCCCACTGTGGTGCGACTTTATGGTAACCCGACACTTCCCACATTTCCGGCAGGTTCAGCGTCAGAGAACCCGGTATGGTATTGCCGTCGGTGCCGTAAGGCAGGCCAAGCAGACCGCCAATCGGGTTGATTGCTGATGGCAGATCGCTTTTATAGTCACCGTCGAAGTCGATTTTAACTTCTGAGCGATAGGTAAAGCCAAAGCGGTTTTTGTCATCCACTTCATACAGAATACCGGCGTTCCAGCCGTAGCCCCATTTATCGCCTTTCAGGTGAGCAATCTGGGTATCAGGCGCAAGACCCAGCTGTGAGCCTGCTTCACCGGCGTAGCGCTCAATTTTCGCTTTGGCATAAACCGCGTCAAATCCGACACCAAAACTGAAGTGTTCATTCAGTCGATAAGCGGTGCTGATATTAAAGTTACCGGTCATCAGGTCAGTGGTACCGGCGAAACCGCCCGCGGCATAGCCTTTATTAAATTCGGTTGCCAGGCCGTAATTACTGGTAATGGATGCACCAACCCACCACTGATCGTTAATCGGCTGCACATAGTGAATATTCGGTACCCACTGCGTTGGCGCAATATTATCGGCTTTCAGACTGGCGCCTGAACTGCTGGTGCCATCAATATTGACATCAGGGTCGATAAATACCGCACCGATCGAGAATTCTGGACGATTCATTAGTGCCATGGTTGCCGGGTTACGGCTGGCTGAGGCTGCAGTATCTCCCATCGCACCTTCGCCAGAATATGCGCGACCTAAACCAATCGAGGAGAATTCATTGAGCTGAAAGCCCGCTGCATACACCTGAGAAGAGACTAATGCTACTGCAGCTGCCACAGCTGACTTTGCAAACAGGTTCTTATGGTTCATGACCACAACCTCATTATCTGATTTTTATTAAACTCTGTTACGAAGCGTAACAAGGATCGCGGATTGTAGGGACTGACAGTCTGTTAACAAATCAGACCAGTGCGCCAAGTATAGGGCTGACAGGTATATATGTTGCAATCTTGTTTTCAAGATATTGTCAAAATGATGTGTGAAATAAGATCTGCTTAACAAAAAAGGGACGATTGAAATCTTCGTAAACATTCAGATTTGTCATGGATCAAATTTATCTGTGATATTCGTCACTGTACGCGCTTCAGGTCGACTAAATCTGGTTGCGTTAATAAGGCAGGAGTAAACTATTGCATAGTGAATTAATTTTCTTGCCGCTGGGGTGGCATGATTGAGGAGAGAATAATGACTAACGCAATTAATAAATGTAGCGCTAATGAAACAGCCGCCTGCTGCTGTGTTGATGTTGGCACCATTATGGATAATACCGACTGCACTGCGTCATACAGCCAGCTATTTAGCGATCGTGCAGCGGCTGAGGCGATGCTGGCCACCCTAAGCGAAAAAGCGCGTGCGGTTGAGTCAGAGCCTTGTGAAATTAATGCCCGCTTTAGCGAAGAGCGTGACGGCGTCCGTCTTGATATTGATTTTATCTTTAGCTGCCAGGCGGAGACCATGATCTTCCAGCTCGGCCTGCGCTAAACCCTCCTTCCGAGTGGCAGCTGGTCTGCCACTTGTCGCTAAATTCGTGTCAGCACTCGCATTTTTATGCCGGGGTGCTTGGCGCATTGTCACATTCTGGTTAACACTGGATCAGGTCAGACCTCTTTTGGCAATGATGCCTCCGATCTCGGTTAACAGGTGATAATAATGAGCAAAGCGCTACCTTTGCTGACGCGTCAGGGCGAACGCATCGCGATAACTCACGGATTACGTACTCCTTTTGCCCGCCAGGCCAGCGCGCTGCACGGTATTCCGGCGGTTGAGCTGGGCCGGATGGTGGTCAGTGAATTACTGGCTCGCAGTGATATTCCCCCTGAAGCGATAGAACAACTGGTTTTCGGCCAGGTAGTGCAAATGCCAGAAGCGCCGAATATTGCGCGCGAAATCGTGCTGGGTAGCGGTCTCAGTGTGCATACCGATGCCTACAGCGTCAGCCGAGCCTGTGCCACCAGTTTTCAGGCGGTGGCCAATGTGGCGGAAAGTCTGCTGGCGGGCACCATTCAGGCTGGGATTGCCGGTGGCGCGGATTCCTCATCGGTATTGCCAATTGGCGTCAGCAAAAAGCTGGGCCGCACGCTGGTCGATCTCAGTAAAGCGCGTTCGTTCTCACAAAAAATGAAGCTGATTAGCCAGCTGCGTCCGCGTGATTTGTTGCCGGTGCCACCGGCGGTGGCGGAATACTCCACCGGACTGCGCATGGGCGATACCGCCGAGCAGATGGCTAAAAGCCATGGCATCAGCCGGGAACAGCAGGATGCTCTGGCCCATCGCTCACATCAGCGCGCCGCTCAGGCCTGGCAACAGGGCAAGCTGGCCGGTGAAGTAATGACGGCATTTGTGCCGCCGTGGCGCGCTGCCTTTGAGCAGGATAACAACGTGCGCCTTAACTCAACGCTGGAGGATTACGCGAAGCTTCGTCCGGCTTTTGACCGTCAGCACGGCACCGTAACTGCCGCCAACAGTACTCCGCTGACCGACGGTGCCGCGGCGGTGATCCTGATGACCGAATCGCGCGCGCGCGAACTGGGCATCGTACCCTTGGGGTATCTGCGCAGCTATGCCTTTACCGCTATTGATGTCTGGCAGGATATGCTGCTCGGCCCGTCTTATGCTTCGCCGCTGGCGCTCGATCGTGCCGGTATCACCCTGAGCGATCTGACGCTTGTCGATATGCACGAAGCGTTTGCCGCGCAGACGCTGGCGAATCTGAAAATGTTCAATGATGAACGCTTTGCCCGCGAAGTGCTGAATCGTCCGCACGCGCTGGGTGAGGTTAATGAAGAGCGTTTTAATGTACTGGGCGGTTCGATTGCCTACGGGCATCCGTTCGCCGCTACCGGTGCGCGCATGATTACCCAAACCCTGAATGAACTGAAACGGCGCGGCGGCGGCTTGGGGCTGGTGACGGCCTGTGCGGCAGGCGGACTGGGTGCGGCAATGGTTCTGGAGGCCGAATAATGGAACAGTCATCTGCATTTCACTTACAGATGCGTCTGGATAACGTCGGGGTGATTACCATCGATGTGCCGGACGAGAAAATGAATACCCTGAAGGCCGCGTTTGCCGATCAGGTTCGGGAAGTGATTCAGCGTGCACAGGAAAATCCTCATTTGGCCGGGCTGGTGATGATTTCCGGTAAGCCTGACTCTTTTATTGCCGGGGCGGATATCGGCATGATCGCTGGCTGTGACTCTGCGCAGCAGGCCGAAACCCTGGCGAAGCAGGGGCAAAAAGTGATGAATGATATCGCCGGGCTGCCATTTCCGGTGGTAGCGGCGATACATGGAGCCTGCCTCGGCGGTGGGCTGGAGCTGGCGCTGGCCTGTAGTCAGCGTATCTGTACGCTGGACGATAAAACCCGGCTCGGCCTGCCGGAAGTGCAGCTGGGTTTACTGCCGGGTTCCGGCGGCACCCAGCGTTTGCCACGGTTGGTCGGCGTTTCACCGGCGCTTAACCTGATGCTGACCGGTAAAACTCTGCGCGCCCGTCAGGCGCTGAAACTGGGTCTGGTGGATGACGCGGTGCCGCACAGTATTCTGCTGGAGTCGGCGGTCGCGCGGGTATTGCAGGGCCATCAGACGCGTGGCCGCCTGCCGGTGCGCGAACGTCTGGCTAACGGCCCCTTGGGCCGTGCGCTGATATTTATGCTGGCGGCACGCCAGACGCGAGCGAAGACGCACGGTAATTATCCGGCAACGGAAAAGATTTTGACGGTGGTACGAGATGGGCTGGAGCACGGTAGCCAGAGTGGTTATGCGGCAGAAGCAAAAGCCTTTGGCGAGCTGGTGATGACGCCGCAGTCACAGGCGCTGCGCAGCCTGTTTTTTGCTACTACGGCGATGAAAAAAGAGCATGGCGCGAATGCTGAACCCGTCGCACTTCACCGCATTGGCGTGTTGGGCGGCGGTTTGATGGGCGGGGGAATCGCCGCTGTCACCGCCACCCGTGCAGGTTTACCGGTGCGGATCAAAGATATCAACGCCGAAGGGATTAACCATGCAATGAAATACAGCTGGGATGCGTTGAGCAAGAAAGTTAAACGTCGGCATATCAAGCCTGCTGAGCGGCAGCGGCAGATGGCATTGATTTCTGGCGATACCCAATATCGCGGTTTTCAGCAGCGGGATGTGATGATTGAAGCGGTATTTGAAGATTTGTCACTGAAACAGCAAATGGTGGCGGAGGTCGAGCAGCACTGCGCACCAGCCACCATTTTCGCCTCCAATACCTCTTCATTGCCCATCGCTGATATCGCCGCGCAGGCGCAGCGGCCAGAAAATATCATTGGTCTGCACTATTTTAGTCCGGTGGATAAAATGCCGCTGGTGGAAGTGATTCCTCATGCCGGAACCAGTGCGCAGACTGTCGCGACTACTGTGGCGCTGGCGAAGAAGCAGGGCAAAACGCCGATTGTGGTAGCCGATCGCGCCGGTTTTTATGTTAACCGCATCCTGGCACCGTATATCAATGAAGCGATGCGCTGCGTGCTGGAAGGTGAGCCGATTGAGAATATCGATAATGCGCTGGTAAAGTTTGGTTTTCCGGTCGGGCCGATTCAGCTGCTGGATGAAGTGGGAATTGATGTCGGCACTAAAATCATGCCGATTTTGCAGCAGGCGTATGGCGAGCGATTTGCTGCTCCCGCCGAGTTTGACGCGGTATTGCAGGATAACCGTAAAGGTCGCAAAAATGGCCGTGGTTTTTATCGCTATCCGACCTCAGGCTGGCAGCGCAAAAAACAGGTGGATGCCAGTATTTATTCGCTGATCAAGGTGAAACCGCAAGCGCAGCTTGATGCGTCATCTGTTGCTGAACGCTGCGTGATGATGATGTTGAATGAAGCGGCACGCTGTCTTGACGAGCAGGTGATTCACAGCGCGCGGGATGGAGATATTGGTGCGGTATTCGGTATTGGTTTTCCTCCGTTTTTGGGCGGTCCGTTCCATTATATCGACAGCACTGGTGCCACAATGGTGGTCAGCACATTGACTCGTCTGAGTCAGAAGTACGGTGAGCGTTTTGCACCTTGCGAGGCGCTGCAACGCATGGCTCAGCAGAATATAAAGTTTTACAAAGCTGAGAAAGACAGTGATAACCATATTGATTCAGTGGCTTAGCTAAGGCACCCGACAGCGCAGGCGGTGGCGCTGTCGGTACAGGCGCTTATTAAATGCACAATCGGTTGACTTAACTTCCGGCATTAGGGTACAACACAGCGTTCATTCGCAGAATGAAGAGTCAGCGAACCTCTGTTCGCGGCGATTTTTTTAACAACAGTGGTGCAATATGCAAGTTTTTATCATGCGTCACGGCGATGCGGCATTAGATGCAGCAAGTGATTCTGTCAGGCCCCTTACTCATTGTGGCTGCGATGAATCTCGCCAGATGGCCAACTGGCTTAACGGCCAGGCTGTGGATATAGAACGTGTGCTGGTGAGTCCCTATCTGCGCGCGCAGCAGACACTGGCCACGGTTCGTGAAGTGCTGCCGTTGCCTGAAGAGCAGGATGAATTACCTGAGCTGACGCCGGGAGGCGATCCTGGTTTAGTGGCCTGCTATTTGCAGACGCTGGCAAATGAAGGGGTAAAATCGGTGCTGGTGATTTCACATCTGCCGCTGGTAGGTTACCTGGTTTCTGAACTCTGCCCGCAAGAGGCACCACCGATGTTCTCCACCTCGGCCATCGCCTGTATTGATTTCGATGCGGCAAACAGCCAGGGTAAGCTGGAATGGCAGGTTAGCCCGAAAAAATTAGCCAAAGCGATATAGAGCGGGCGCTCTGCACGAAATGATGACGGGAGCCGACAACGGCTCCCCTGAAGAATTTGAGTTATCCCGGCACCCAGCGTCAAGGTTACAACAGCAGCTCTGGCGGCTGCCACTCTTCCACTTCAATCAATACCAGCAATGCGGCATCGCCGCCAAACTCTTTCGGTGCCTGATGAAAGGCCATCACCCATGGATGCTGGGCTAACCATAATGGCGTCTGCTGTTTAAGCACCCGTTTGCCGTGCCCGTGCATCACGCTGGCGCAAAAAATATGTTCGCGACGACAGGCGGCGATCAATGCTCCCAGCTCCTGCTTAGCCTGATTTTGCGTCAGCCCATGGAGATCGAGAAAAATCTCTGGCGTATAGTCACCGCGGCGCAGCTTTTTCATTTCGTAATGGCTGACGTCGCTGCGCACATAGCGCACCGGGCCCTCCGACGACAGCAGCGGCTGAAACTCATCGGAAAAATAGTGGCTATTATCGGCCTGTTCGGACAGCAGCCGTTTCACCGGCACCTCACCGAGTTTTTTGCGCTTTGGCGGGTGAACAATGGTGTCCTGCGCCAGTTTGCGCGTACCGCTCATTAGCTGACGAAACAGGGCTTTATCATCTGCGCTAAGTTTTTCTTTCCGGGTCATTAGTCTTCACAGTCATGTTAATTTGCGGCAAGCCGGGCAAACGGCTTCGGCCCGTCAGACTCCTACCTTAACTCGCCGTTGTAACAAAAGTCAGCTTTTTCGCCTCTCTGCGCTGAATTATTGCCGGCTTCGTGGCAAACTAGCGGCCGAGTTTACAGAACGGCCTGCGGAGGGCAACTTGGACAAAATTTTCGTCGATGAAGCAGTGAACGAACTGCATACCATTCAGGACATGCTGCGCTGGACGGTGAGCCGTTTTTCAGCAGCCAATATCTGGTATGGTCATGGCACCGATAACCCATGGGACGAAGCCGTTCAGCTGGTGTTGCCAACGCTGTATTTACCGCTGGATATTCCTGAAGATATGCGCCTTGCGCGGCTGACTTCCAGTGAGCGTCATCGGATTGTTGAGCGCGTGATTCGCCGCATCAACGAGCGTGTTCCGGTTGCCTACTTGACCAATAAAGCCTGGTTCTGCGGTCACGAATTCTATGTCGATGAGCGGGTACTGGTGCCACGTTCGCCAATCGGCGAGCTGATCAATAATCACTTTGCCTCGATTATCGACCATCAGCCACAGCATATCCTTGATATGTGTACCGGCAGTGGTTGTATCGCCATCGCCTGCGCCTACGCTTTCCCGGAAGCGGAAGTTGACGCGGTGGATATTTCGTTGGATGCGTTGGCCGTCACCGAGCAGAATATTGACGCTCATGGCATGCTGCATAACGTGACGCCAATCCGTTCCGATCTGTTCCGCGATCTGCCAAAAATTCAGTACGACCTGATCGTTACCAATCCACCTTACGTCGATGCCGACGATATGGACGATCTGCCGGATGAGTATCGCCATGAACCGGAACTCGGTCTGGCCGCCGGCAGCGATGGGCTGAAACTGACACGCCGCATTCTGGCCTGTGCGCCTGATTTCCTGACTGATAACGGTGTTCTGGTGTGTGAAGTCGGCAACAGCATGGTGCACATGATGGATCAGTATCCTGACGTGCCGTTTACCTGGCTGGAGTTCGATAACGGCGGTGACGGCGTGTTTATGCTGACAAAGCAGCAGATTATCGATGCTGCCCATCACTTCAAAATGTATAAAGATTAAATAAAAAGTAGCCTCCTGACAGAATAGAGGGATTAGAAATGGCGGGTAACACTGTTGGTCAACTCTTCCGCGTCACCACTTTCGGTGAGTCGCATGGTATCGCGCTGGGCTGTATCGTAGATGGTGTGCCGCCAGGTATTCCACTCACCGAAGCCGATTTGCAGCACGATCTCGATCGTCGCCGTCCCGGCACGTCACGCTATACCACCCAGCGTCGCGAACCGGATCAGGTGAAAATCCTTTCCGGCGTGTTCGAAGGGGTAACCACCGGAACGCCGATCGGCCTGCTGATTGAAAATACCGATCAGCGTTCGCAGGATTACAGCGAAATTAAAGATCTGTTCCGTCCGGGACACGCCGATTATACCTACGAACAAAAATATGGTCTGCGTGATTACCGTGGTGGTGGCCGCTCGTCCGCGCGTGAAACCTCGATGCGCGTGGCTGCGGGTGCGATTGCCAAAAAATACCTCGCGCTGAAGCACGGCATTATCGTGCGCGGTTATTTGTCGCAGATCGGTGAAGTGGCTTGCGAACTGAAAGACTGGGATCAGGTCGAACAGAACCCGTTCTTTTGCCCGGATCCGGACAAACTGGAGGCGCTGGATGAGCTGATGCGCGCGCTGAAGAAAGAGGGCGACTCCATCGGCGCTAAAGTCACAGTGATGGCAGAAAACGTCCCGGCTGGCTGGGGTGAGCCGGTGTTTGATCGCCTGGATGCCGATCTGGCGCACGCGCTGATGAGCATCAACGCGGTGAAAGGGGTAGAAATCGGTGACGGCTTTGCGGTGGTAAATCAGCGCGGTAGCCAGCATCGTGATGAGATTCGCGCCGATGGTTTTCAGAGCAACCATGCCGGCGGCATTCTCGGCGGTATCAGCAGTGGTCAGACGGTGATTGCTAATCTGGCAATGAAACCGACCTCCAGCATTACCGTGCCGGGTAAAACCATTAACCGCCATGGTGAAGAAAAAGAGATGATCACCCGTGGCCGTCACGATCCGTGCGTGGGCATCCGTGCGGTGCCGATTGCCGAAGCGATGATGGCGATTGTGTTAATGGATCACTTGATGCGCCAACGCGCGCAGTGTGGCGACGTTAACAGCAACGTACCGCGTTGGTAATCTGATGAAAAAGCTGCTGCTCGCACTCTGCACTCTGCTGGTCAGTACTCCGCTGCTGGCCGCTACGCCCTGGCAATCGATTCATCAGCCGATTAGCGGTAGCCCGCAGTCGATTGGGGCCTTTGCCAATGGTTGTATTATTGGCGCGCAACCGCTGCCGCTTGAGGCTGCCAACTATCAGGTAATGCGTCAGGATCAGCGTCGCTATTTTGGCCATCCCGATCTGATTCTGTTTATTCAGCGCCTGACCACTCAGGTGGGAAGTCTCGGTCTCGGTGAAGTGCTGATTGGCGATATGGGCATGGCGGCAGGTGGGCGCTTCAGTAGCGGCCACGCCAGCCATCAGTCCGGTCTTGACGTTGATATCTGGCTGCAGTTGCCGAAGAAACGCTGGACGGCGCAAATGCTGTTGAAACCTCAGCCGCTCGATTTGGTCAGCGCTGATGGACGTAATGTGGTGGCGCGTCACTGGCAGCCACAGATCGACAGCCTGATTAAACTGGCGGCGAAAGATGAGGAAGTAACGCGTATCTTCGTCAATCCGGCGATTAAAAAGCAGCTTTGTGCGGATGCCGGCAGCGATCGTGACTGGCTGCGTAAAGTGCGGCCGTGGTTTGGCCATCGCGCGCATATGCATGTGCGTTTGCGCTGCCCGGTGGGTAGCAGCGAGTGTGAAGAGCAGGCGCCGCCACCGCCGGGTGATGGCTGTGGTGCCGAGCTGAACAGCTGGTTTGAACCAAAAAAACCGGGCAGTGGATCGTCAGTAAAACGCGAACCGCCACCGTTGCCACCATCATGTCAGGCATTACTGGATAAGCACTTACTTTAGGAACAGCGATGGACTGGTTCGTTGTCAGCCCGATGCTGGTCGGGCTGCTGTTTTTTGTGGCAGTACTGGCGGCATTTATCGACTCCATTGCCGGCGGCGGGGGATTACTGACCGTTCCGGCTCTGCTGGCGGTTGGCATGTCGCCGGCGCAGGCGCTGGCTACCAATAAGCTACAGGCGGTGGGGGGCTCTTTCTCTGCCAGCCTGTACTTTGTCCGCCGCAAGGCGGTCAATCTTGCCGAGCAGAAACTCAATATTGCCATGACCTTTATCGGCTCGGTAAGCGGTGCGATTCTGATTCAGCATATTCAGCCCGGCCTGTTGCGCCAGGTGCTGCCGCTACTGATTATCGCCATCGGCCTCTATTTCCTGCTGATGCCGCGCCTCGGTGAAGAAGATCGCGTGCGCCGCCTGCACGGTCTGCCGTTTGCGTTGATTGCCGGGGGTTGCGTCGGTTTTTACGACGGCTTTTTCGGTCCAGGTGCCGGTTCCTTCTATGCGCTGGCGTTTGTCACCCTGTGCGGTTACAACCTGGCAAAATCCACCGCCCATGCCAAGGTACTGAACTTCACCTCCAATATTGGCGGACTGCTGTTCTTTATGTTTGGTGGCAAAGTGGTGTGGGGCACCGGGCTGATTATGCTGCTGGGCGCTATCTGCGGCGCGCGACTGGGTGCGCGTATGGTGTTAAGCCGCGGGCAAACGCTGATTCGTCCAATGGTGGTCACTGTCTCGGCAGTGATGAGCAGCAAGCTGCTGTATGACAATTACGGCACACAAGTTGGCGCGTGGCTGCACACGCTGTTCTGAGAATAGCTCAGGGGCATTAGTGCTCGAAACTGCTCAGGCTTAATGCGACAATCGCACGGTTTTTTTTATCTGATGACAAGTCCAATGACCACAACGCACCATTATCAGCAGCTTATTAACCTGTTTGATGACTGCTTTAACCAGGATTTTCAGACCCGCCTGATCAAAGGCGACGACGAACCTATTTATCTGCCCGCCGATGACCAGTCACCGTGGAATCGGGTGGTATTTGCCCACGGCTACTACGCCAGCGCACTGCACGAAATTTCGCACTGGTGTATTGCCGGTGCTGAACGGCGCAAGCAGGTGGATTTCGGCTACTGGTATTGCCCGGATGGCCGTGATGAAACCACGCAAAACCAGTTCGAATCGGTTGAGATTAAACCGCAGGCGCTGGAATGGCTGTTTTCTGTTGCCGCAGGGTTTCCCTTCAATGTAAGTTGTGACAATCTCAACGGAGATTGTGAACCCGACCGTATCGCCTTTCAACGCAAGGTGCAGGCTCAGGTTATTGAATATCTGAACAATGGCATTCCTGCGCGCCCGGCACGCTTTATTGAAGCACTTCGTTCGTATTACTCAACGCCCCCGATTACCGCAGCACAGTTTCCGTGGCCGGAAGATCTGTGATGCCTGTGGGAGTGAATTTTGAAGAAGAGGAAATGACATGATCGCAGAATTTGAAGAGCGCATTCTGGCCCTGATTGACGATATGGTTGAGCACGCCAGTGACGATGAGCTGTTTGCCAGCGGGTATCTGCGCGGTCATCTTACGCTGGCGGTTGCCGAGGTAGAGTTGGCCGGCGAACACACGCCGGAAGCGTTGCAGATTCAGGTGCAAAGAAGCCTGCATACTGCCATTGATGCCGGCGAGCTTTCGCCACGCGATCAGGCGCTGGTGATTGGCATGTGGGACAATTTGTTCCTGCAAGCACGTCAGTCAGCATAAGGCTGAGGGGCGAAGCGATTCGCCCCTGACATGAATGGTTATAACACTGCTTTGCCCTTCAATAATTTTCTTATCCAGTAACGATTCGGATTGAGCGCTGCCAGCGTGGTGGCATCCAGCGGAATCGGCTCGTCGCACAGCTGTGCCGCCAGAATCTCTGCCGCCAGCGGCGCACTGCATAAACCACGTGAACCAAGCGCACCCAACGCAAAAAGCTGCGGCCAGAGCGGCGAGGATGGCAGCGTTTCTCCGTTTGCCAGCCTGTCTCGAAGATCGCCATACTGTGCCAGCGTTTGCTGATAGTCCGGCAGTGCGCCGACCATTGGCAGATGGTCGCGGCTGGCGCAGCGTACGCCGCAGCGCGCTTCCCCGGCGCTGACGTCGACATCTTCTGGCCAGTCAGTGTCAGGCAGACAGCGCAGCAGGCGCGCGCGATTTTCCTGTTGATCGCTGTCGCGATAATCGGCCGTAACTTCCCCGCGACGATAACTGGCACCGATACAGTGGGTGCCAAATTGCGGACTGCGCGGCGTCAGATAGCCGTCATAGCACAGCACTTGTTTTAATGCGCTGAGTCCGCCGCGTGAAGGAACATGGCTGACCTGTCCGGCCACAGCATAGACCGGCAGTTTGCTGCTTTGCGCCAGCGTTGCCAGCGTATGACCGGTCGCCAGCACTACGTTCTGATGCGTAACCGAGTGGCCATTGGCAAAATTAAGCTGCCAGCCAGGTTGCATCGCGTCGAGCGTTTCCAGTCGGTGCAGCCAGTGAATGCGTAACCCCTGTTTTTCGGCGAGGTCAAAGAGCATTGCCGTCAGTTCTGCCGGAGATAACCAGCCGCCGAGTGGGTAGGTGATGCCGCCGCAGCCAGTTTCTACCTCCGCCAGTGCGGCAACCTGTTCACTGTCAATAATCTGCGCCAGCTGAGGGGGTAATCCCATCTCGCCCATTTGGGCAATTTTTTCGCGGCTTTTTTCATCCCAGCCGAGCTGCGTGACGCCGCACCAGTGGTGTTCAAACGACTGCGGCAACTGGTCATACAGGCGGCGGGCAAAGGTGAAGGCCGTCGGGAAAAACTGCTTCAGCGCCTCATCGTGATGATTAAGTAATGGATAGAGCGCCCCCTGACGATTACCGGATGCGCCCAACGCCGGTGCTTCGTCGGCACAGTAGAGAGTGACGCGCTTATTACGACGCAACAGCGCCAGCGCCAACAGCGCACTGGCGACGCCACCACCGATAATGGCGATATCCTCACCCTGTGCGGCCGGACGGGCGTACCACGGCGTGCTGGCAGGGATAG
>Ga0308167_1000745_pt1 | contig 49207 bp, 32 predicted proteins | sample PhyCR1_2_FD_202138 | JGI IMG/M metagenome (GOLD analysis project Ga0308167, IMG submission 202138) | Phyllosphere microbial communities from UC Gill Tract Community Farm, Albany, California, United States - DLSLRC.R1 | ecosystem: Host-associated > Plants > Phyllosphere > Unclassified | place... | reverse complement strand
AAGTCGGCGATGCGCCCCGCGAGCGCTTCGCGGCGGAAGTTGCCTGGCATGGGGGCATCGTCGCAGAAGCGCCGGCCCGCCCAGGCGAACCAGCGTTTCGTGGCTCGATCGCGTGTCGCCGCCGGACAGGAGGCGCGGCGCGGGCCCGCACCGCGCCTCCCGTCAGGACGGGGCGAGCCGCACAGACCCCGGATTCGGCGCGACGAAGAGGCCGGATCGGCTTGCGCACGCGGATCGCACCGCGCCAGGGTGGGGGTGAAGGGGAGTAGCTCCCAGCGCGTGCATCGACACACTGGCCATCACGACGATCGGCCCGGTGCACCACCTGCCGGTCCCACCCGGCGGGCGAGCGAGACCTTCGGCCGTTCTGCCGTGCCGAAGCGCTCCCCACCCCTGCGCGATCGGTGCGGCCCGACCAAGGGACCACCCCGTGATCGACACCGCACCCGTCCGCGCCGCCGAGTCCAGCGCACCGCCCGCCCGCATGGGCCGCAGCGCCTGGGGGCGCATCGCGCTCTGCGTCGTGCTCGCCCTGCCCGCTGTGGTCTTCCGGATCGGCGGACTCACACCGAACGCCGTCGTCGACCTGCTCGTCTTCGGTGGTGCGGTGGTCGCCGCCTCGTTCCTGCTCGCCTGGGCGGCAGAGGCCGCGCAGAAGGACATCTCCGGCGCGCTCGCGATCGCGATCCTCGCGCTCATCGCCGTCCTGCCCGAGTACGCGGTCGACCTGTACTACGCCTTCCGCTCCGGTTACGACCCGTCGTACGAGCAGTTCGCCGCCGCCAACATGACCGGGTCGAACCGGTTGCTGCTCGGCTTCGGCTGGCCGCTCGTCGTGGTCATCTCGCTGCTCGTCGCCCGCCGCTTCGTCCGCGCCGGCTCGCTGCCGTCGTCGGCCACGAGGGTGCTGCAGCTCGAGCAGTCCTCGCGGCTGGACATCGGCTTCCTCGCGCTGCTCGCAGTGGTCGCGTTCCTCATCCCGCTGTTCGGGTCGATCCCGCTGTGGTTCGGGGTCGTGTTGCTCGCCGCGTTCGTGGCGTACCTGTGGCGTGCCTCACAGGCACCGGACGACGGCGACGACGAGGAGATGGTCGGCATGGCGGGGAACATCGCCTCGATGCCGCAGCGCGCGCGCCGCTGGACGATCGTCGCGCTGTTCGTCGTCGCCGCAGCCGTCATCCTGTCGTCCGCGGAGCCGTTCGCCGAGGCCCTCGTCGCCTCGGGCAGCGCACTCGGCATCGACAGCTACTTCCTGGTGCAGTGGCTCGCGCCGCTCGCGACCGAGGCGCCCGAGTTCATCGTCGCCGCGCTCTTCGCCCTGCGGGGGATGGGCGGCGCCGCGATCGGCACGCTCATCGCGTCGAAGGTGAACCAGTGGTCGCTGCTCGTCGGGTCGCTGCCGATCGCGCACGTGCTCGGTGGTGGCACCACCGGCGGGCTGCCGCTCGACGGTCGGCAGGTCGAGGAGTTCGTGCTGACCGCGTCGCAGACCGTGCTCGGGGTCGCCATCATCATCGCCCTGCGCTTCCACCGGTGGTCCGCGATCGCGCTCGTGGCGCTGTTCGCGGTGCAGTTCGTCGTCACGGACACGACCGGGCGGTGGGTGTTGAGCGCCGTGCACCTGGTCGCGGCCGCGGTCGTGTTCTGGGTGCACCGTCGGGAGGTCGTGCCGACCCTGCGCGCACCGTTCCGCCGGGTCGGATCCGTTGCCGGCTGACGGACGGTCGGGCTGCGTCAGTCGTCGTCGGGGGCGAGCCAGATCGCCGAGGCCGCGGCGGCCGGCAGGTCGACGAGGGACTCCTCGCCGTCCGAGGTGCGCCGTGACACCGCGATGACGCCGGCGTAGTCGCGCACGCGCTCCACCCGGAGGTGGGTGCCGAGCCCGACGCCGAGCTCGTCGAAGTACCGCAACAGCGAGGGGTCGTCGTCGGACACGCGGTCGACCGTCCCGCAGGCACCCGGCTCGATCGTGCCGAGCAGCGCCCCCGGCGATTCGGGCAGGGAGCCGTCCGCCCGTGGGATCGGATCGCCGTGCGGGTCGTGCGTCGGGTGCCCGAGGTCCGCGTCGACGCGGTCCAGGAAGGTCTCCGACACCGCGTGCTCGAGCGCTTCGGCCTCGGTGTGGACCTCGTCCCACCCGTAGCCGAGCCGCTGCACGAGGAAGGTCTCGATGAGCCGGTGCCGACGCACCATCGCCACCGCCACCTGCTGACCGAGCGGCGTGAGGACGACGCCGTAGTAGGGGGTGTGCTCGATGAGGCCGTCACGGTCGAGCTTCCGGAGGTTGCCGGACACCGTCGACGCCGACACCCGCAGGGTGGCCGCGATGTCCCGGGTCGCGAGCCCGGCACCGCCACGCTCGCTCGCCTTCCAGATGAGCTTGACGTAGTCCTCCGCCATCGTGCTGAGGGAAGGGAGGCGCATGTGCCAATGGTACAAACGGGGGGTGACGACAGCAGCCCCGGCCCGCAGGAAGCGCTGGCCGGTCCCGGCGTCGCTGCTGGTCGGCATCGCCCCGCTCGTCGTCTTCGCCGCGATCAGCGTCTGGCGGTCCCGCCCGGGGGACGACTACCCGTCCCTGGGGCAGACGGTCGACAGCGTCGTCCGGTCGCTCGTCGTGCCGGAGGGCATCGCGGTCGCCGCCCTCGCGGTCGTCGTCAGCGCCCTCGGGTGGTGGCGGATCGCGACGGTCGACCCGACCCGGACGCCCCTGCGGTGGACGATGGTGGCGCCGCTGCTCGTCCTGGCGGTGTGTCTCGTGCGGCTCCCGCTGATCGACTGGGGCGCGCTCCCCGCGCACTACTTCCTGCTGCTGACCATCGGCGTGCTGTTCGTCGGGGTCTTCGAGGAGCTGATGACCCGCGGGGTCCTGCTCGTCGGACTGCGCCGGCGCCTGCCCGAGTTCGGCGTGTGGATCGCCTCGTGCGTGCTCTTCGGGCTGCTGCACCTGGTGAACGCGCTCGCCGGGGCGACCCTCGGCGCCACGGTCGTCCAGGTCGTGTTCGCGACCGCGTTCGGCTCGACGCTCTACCTCGCGCGACGACTCACGGGGAACCTCGCCGCTCCCGTGCTCCTGCACGCGTTCTGGGACTTCGGTTCGATCGGGCTGTCGGCCACGAACGACCTCGACGACCTCGCGCGCAGGACGCTCGTCGGCCTCGTGGGGCTGTTCGCGTTCGCGGTCCTGGCGTTCGGGGTCGTCGCCGGCGGCATCGTCGCCTGGCGGGACGACCGGCCGCGCCGCCTGCGGCGCCGGTGGCGGGCGGTCCCGCCGATGGCGGCCTTCGCGGTGCGCGGAGACGAGCCGCGCCTCCCGTCCGCGGTGGGGTGACGGCGAGCCGCGCCTCCTGTCCGCCGTGGGGTGACGGCGAGCCGCGCCGATCGGAGGCACGGGGCTTCGAGTGCGCACAGGCTGCGGCCCGGTTCACCTCGTCGTCGCGGTGCGTTCGCCCGTCGGACACCACTCCTCGGTTGGCTGCACGGTGTTTCCAAGCCGGTACCAACTCAAGGACGCCCACACATGCGCAGAACCGCACTCCGCGGGGTGACCGTCGCCGCCGTCGCGACCGCCCTCGTCGTCGGCTCGCCCCTCGTCGCCAACGCGGCGGGGTACCCGAGCGACACCGCGAAGCCCGATCTCGTCTCCCTGCTGAACGGCTACGACCAGTACTGGGAGTCGAGCGGGACGAACGACCTGCACGGCACCGTGCGCGACGCCGCGACGCTCGCGAAGAACGACGAGGTGACGTCGTGGATCAACCAGCACGCCACCGGCTCCCAGCAGCGCAAGGCGCTGCAGGACGCGGAGTACCAGAACGCCACGAACACCGCCTACGACCAGTCGATGACGGTGTCGCAGGGCCTCGGTGACGCGCTCGAGAAGATCTACGTGCAGGGTCGGAACGACGGGTCGCTGCCCCTGACCAGCGCGTTGGTCAACAGCTCCACCGGCACGAGCGGCGCGTACGTCAGCACCGGCGACGCCAAGGCGCACTACAGCTACCCGCGCCCCTACCTGCCGACGGACGCGAGCGCCACGCTGCCGACCGGTGACGACCAGACGCAGTGCGACCCCGCGACGGTCAACGCCTCGTCGCTCGCCGCGAACCGCGTCGGCAAGTCCTACGCGGACGCGAAGGGCAACCTGCGGATCACCCGCGTGCCCGCCGCCACCGACACCACGCACGAGTTCTCGCCGAACGACGTCGTGCTCGACCCCGGGTACGGCACCGCCGGCATCTGCACGGGCGGCTCCTACCCGAGCGGCCACACCACCACCGCGTACCAGGCGGGCATCACCCTGGCGACGCTGGTCCCGGAACTGGCACCGGAGCTCCTGGCCCGCGCTTCGGAGGCCGGCAACGACCGGATCGTGCTCGGCGTGCACTACCCGCTCGACATCATGGGCGGGCGCATCGACGGCGAGGCCGCACTCGCCGCCCGCTGGTCGGACACGCAGTACCGCACCGAGGTGCTCGAGCCCGCTCGCAAGGAGCTCGTCTCCTACCTCGAGGCGCAGTGCGGTGACACCCTCGCGAACTGCATCGCCGCCGAACGGTCCTACACGGACGACCCGTACGGTGGCGCGGCGATGCCCGGCGGCACCGCCCAGGTGGTGACCGATCGTGCATCGGCCGTGTCGGTCTACCGCGAGCGCATGACCTACGGCTTCGCCCAGACCGGCGCCACCGGGCTCGCCCCCTCCGTGCCGACGGGCGCCTCGAACCTGCTCCTCACCGCGTTCCCGACCCTGACCGACGCGCAGCGGACCTCGGTGCTCGCACAGACCGAGATCGCCTCGGGCTACCCCCTCGACCAGTCGGGCACCGCGAACGGTTCGTGGGAGCGCCTCGACCTGGCCGCAGCGACGAGCGCCACCGTGGCGGTCTCCGCCGACGGCACCGCGAAGGTCGTCTCCACCGGCGGCACCGCACGGGTCGTCACCGGTGTCCTCACCGCGCCCGAGGGCACCTCGGTCGCCGCGGGCTCCTCGCTGGAACTGGCCGGCACGGGTCTCGCCGCCGGCTCGACCCTGCAGGTCGTCCTGCACTCCGACCCGGTCACGGTGGGCACGCTCACGGTCGCAGCTGACGGCACCGTGTCCGGCAGCGTGACGATTCCGGCGGACACGGGCGCGGGGGCCCACACGATCGACCTGGTCGACGCCACGGGTGCCTCAGCCCTCGTGTCGCCGCTCGCGATCACCGTGACCCCGGCCCCCGTCGCCTCCGGCGGTGGCACGGGGTCCGGCGGTGGAACGACGACCGGCGGTGGGACCGGGACCGCGGTCGTCGACCCGGCCACCGGCATCCACCTGCCCGTCGTCTCCGGCTGACCCGACCCGACCGGTCGGTGCCCGTCCCGCACGGGCGCCGGCCGGTCCCTCCCCTGGAGTTCCGCATGCGCACGCGCACCATCTGGACCACCGTCGTCGTCGCCGTGGTCGTCGTCGCCGGGGCGGTCGCGGTCCCGTTCGTCGTCGGCTCGACCGCTGCCTCCTCGGCTGACGCTCCGTCGTCGCCGACCGCCTCGTCCTCCGATGCCGCCGCGCCCGCCGTGCCGCACGTCGACGACACCACGCTCGCCGCACTGCCCGAGGCCGAGTACTCGGCCGTCATCAGCGGACTGATGCCGTTCGACCGCACGGTCACCACGGACACCGTGTTCCGGCTCCGCGCGGACGCACCACTGTTCGGCGCCGCGCGGACCACACCCGTCGCACGGTTCGCCGCGTCCGACTTCCTCCGCCAGCCCACGACCGTCGTCGGCGTCGAGCGGGACGGGGACTGGGAGCTGGTCCTCACCCCGGCGCGCCAGCAGCTGCCCTCGGCTGCGGGCGGATCGGCCGCCGCACAGACCGCGGCGTGGGTCCCGCTGACGTCGCTCCGGGAGGTGTCGACGCCGACCTCGCGCGTCGTCATCTCGACGAAGGACCAGTCCGTCTCGATCGTCGACACCGCCGGACACGTCACCCACCGCTTCGACGCCGGGGTGGGGACGGCGGACACACCGACGCCGACCGGGGTCACCGGGTACCTGGAGCAGCGGTACGTCGACCCGTCGCAGGGGACCGGCGACCACCCGATCCAGCTGACCTCACTGCACTCGGGCGCAGCCGACGAGCCCTACGGCGGACACGACGGCGGGCTCATCGGCCTGCACTGGAACGCGACGACCTCGGGGGCGGTGTCGCACGGGTGCGTGCGGCTCGACGCGGAGGCGGTGGCGGCGGTGGACGCGCTGCCGCTCGGCACGCTCGTCACGGTCGAGTAGCGGCGGCTGCGGGTTCCGGTACGGCTCGCTAGAGCTCGACCTCGAACGGCTCGGTCCGGACGAGCTCGTGCACGCCCTGGATCACCTCGCTCGGGCGGAACGGGTACCGGTCGATCTCGGCCTGGTCGCTGATGCCCGTCATCACGAGCACCGTGTGGAGCCCGGCCTCGATCCCGGCCTGCACGTCGGTGTCCATCCGGTCACCGATCATGCCGGTGTTCTCCGAGTGCGCGCCGATGCGGTTCATCGCCGACCGGAACATCATCGGGTTCGGCTTGCCGACGACGTACGGCTGCTTGCCGGTGGCCTTCTCGATCATCGCGGCGATCGCGCCGGTGGCGGGCAGCACGCCCTCGGCGCTCGGACCGGTCGCGTCCGGGTTGGTGACGATGAAGCGGGCGCCGTCGCGGATGAGCCGCACGGCCTTGGTGATCGCCTCGAACGAGTAGTTCCGGGTCTCGCCGACGACGACGTAGTCGGGAGCGGTCTCGGTCATGATGAAGCCCGCCTCGTGCAGGGCCGTGGTCATGCCGGCCTCGCCGATCACGAACGCCGACCCGCCCGGCATCTGGGAACGGCAGAAGTCCGCCGTCGCGAGCGCGGACGTCCAGATCCGTTCCTCGGGCACCTCGAGCCCGGACCAGCGCAGGCGCGCACTGAGGTCGCGCGGCGTGAAGATCGAGTTGTTGGTCAGCACGAGGAACTCGGTGCCCTCGTCGAGCCACTGCTGGATGAGCTCGGGGGCGCCGGGCAGTGCCTGGTTCTCGTGCACGAGCACGCCGTCCATGTCGGTCAGCCAGCACTCGACGTCGTCGCGGGTCGCCATGGCCTCACCCTACTGGCCGCCGCTGGCGGCCCGGTGCCACCTCAGAGCATGCCGGGAGGCGCGGATCGGCCCTTGCGGGCAGCCGCCGGTCTCCGGGATGGTCGAGTCACCGAACGTCGCTCGGCATTGCCGTACGATTTTCGGGACACGTACTGGAACAAGGAGGCCCTCGTGCTCGTCGAACCCGGAACACCGACCGTCACACCCCGGCCCGCAGCGGTGCCGGGTGAGACCGAGGTCGCTCCCCGACGACGCCGTGGCCGCCCCAACGTCCTGTCCCGCGAGCAGGTCATCGACGCCGCCACGACCATCGCGAACGAGGACGGACTCGACCGGCTGTCGTTCCGTGCGCTCGGCGCCCGGCTCGGCGTCGCGCCGATGACGGTCCACCGCACGATCGGTGGCCTGGACGACCTGCACGCCGAGCTCGTGCGCCGCACCGTCGACGAGTTCACCGCGACCTTCGTCTGGCCGGACGCGTGGCGGGACGTCGTCCGGATCTTCGCGACCACCTTCCGCGACCTCATGCGCACCCACCCGCTGGTCCTCGAGTCGCACAGCCAGCGCGCGCCCCTCGCGTCCACGGAGTCCGACGCGGTCGTCGCGAAGGTCGTCGGTGCCCTGCGCACCGCGGGGCTGTCCGACCGCGAGGCGATGTACGCCTTCTTCGTCGTCTACGACTTCGTGGTCGGGCACGTCGGTGTGCAGGTCGGCCGGGGGGACTCGCCCGCGGGGCGCCCGGAGCGGCACGCGCTCGTCGGCGAGATCCTCGGCGAGCACTCCTACGACGAGCGGTTCGAGCTCGGGCTCGACGTCCTGATCGCCGGGATCGAGTCGCGCGTCGCCCGCGGATTGTGAGGCGGTTCCCGACGAAATCGTCGGTGCTCTAACCTCGTCGACCGTGTCAACTCCGCAGTACCAGCCCTTCCCGACCGCCCCCGCCGCACCGCAGCGCACGAACACGCTCGCGATCGTCTCGCTCGTGCTGGCGTTCGTCGCACCGCTGATCGGTCTCGTCCTCGGCTTCGTCGCCCTGTCCCAGGTGAAGCGGAACGGCGAGGGCGGCCGCGGCCTCGCGCTCGCCGCCGTCATCATCGGCGGCGTCATCACGCTGTTCTACGTCGTGCTCGTGATCGCGATGATCGCCGTGGCCGCGTCCGCTCCGTCCACCTCGTACGGCTACTGACCCCGCACGGACCCGACGAGCCGCCGACAGGCGCTCGTCGGGTCCGTGCCCGTTCCCGCTCGTCGAGCGCCCGCGGTGCGTCGGCACGAACGTCGACGCACCGTACGCTGGGGACGTGACCCAGAGCCTCCCGTCCGGCGCCGCGGAGGAACCGGCCCCGTCGCACGAGGCGACCACCCACGGGGTGGGCCCGCACCCGCAGCCCTGGCCGGAGGACCCGCGACTCGACCCCGAGCTCCTGGCGGCCGGGGACACCCGCAACGTCGTCGACCGGTACCGGTACTGGTCGATGGAGGCGATCGTCGCCGACCTCGACACCCGCCGACACGCCTTCGACGTGGCGATCGAGAACTGGCAGCACGACCTCAACATCGGGTCCATCGTCCGGAGCGCCAACGCCTTCCTGGCGGGGACCGTGCACATCATCGGCCGACGACGGTGGAACAAGCGGGGTGCGATGGTGACCGACCGCTACCAGCACGTGCGGTACCACCCGGACGTCGCCGCGTTCGCGGAGGCCATGCACGCCGAGGGGCGGCCCGTCATCGCGATCGACAACACGCCGGGGGCCGAGCGGATCGAGACCGCCGCGATCCCGGAGCGCTGCGTGTTCCTGTTCGGGCAGGAGGGGCCGGGACTCACCGACCAAGCGGTGGCGCACGCTGACGCCCACCTCGAGATCACGCAGTTCGGGTCGACGCGCAGCATCAACGCCTCCGCGGCCGCCGCGATCGTGATGCACAGCTGGATCGTCCGGCACGCCGACCTCCCCTGAGCGCGGGGTGTCCCCCGAAGGGGGTGAACGGCGGGGTGAAAAAGACTCGCTTCGAGCCCTGCCGCCTGAGCAAGCGACCAGGATGGAGACGAGTCGCCCTGTGAGAGGGGCGTCGTCTCCCTGATCACCGAACCCCACCGCGTGGATCCCGACCACACGACGGGTCTCCTCGTCGTGCCCGGAAGGTCACCACTTGCTGCTCGCGCCCCGCCGCCCCCGCCACCGCGCGGAGACCCCCGCTCGTCCCCGCTGGTTCCGCGGCGTGGCGATGGCGCTCGCCGTGCTCATCCCGACCACCGGTGTCGCGCTCGGGACCGAGGGCGTCGCCCAGGCGGCCGTCGTGCAGTGGGGGACCGGCACGAACCAGTCCCCGAACTACGAGGCCACCGTCAACGGCGACTTCACGATGACGGGCAACGGCGTGCTCGCCTGCTCGGGCGCAGCGCTCAGCGGCGGCACGGCCAGCGGGACCTGCGCGGACCTGCACGCCAACAACCCAGGCTCGGGCGTCACCTCGTCGTACAACGACTTCTTCCGGATGACGAACTCGAACACCGTCCCCGGGTTCACCACGAACTCCTCGACCGGCAGCGTGACCATCCCCGCCGGCGCCACCGTCACCAAGGCGTACCTCGACTGGAGCGCGAACACCGGCGTCTTCACGGGTGCGTCGGCGGTCACCTGCTCCGCGAACTCGAGCCAGGCCGCTTTCGTCGCCACCCGCCCCGACGCAGCGGCGGGCTACCGGACCCAGGGGGTCCAGCTCAAGGTCGGCTCCGGCGCCATCCGCACGGTGACGCCGGACACCCTGCTCGAGGACCCGTCCTCGCAGGCGAGCGCCCTGTACTACTCTGCGGCCGCCGACGTCACGAGCGCCTTCCAGGGCGTGACCACCGGCTCGGCCGTGAACATCAGCGCCGGGAACATCTGGGCCGCCGTCGGCGCCGGGTGCTACGCCGGGTGGTCGCTCACCGTCGTGTACGACTACGGCCGGTACATCGCGGGCAACACCGCCAGCGCACCGCACAAGGTCATCTACTACCAGGGCCACGTGCGCGAGGCATCGACCGACAGCCCCCTCACCGTCAACTTCACCGGGTTCTCCGCGCTGCAGTCCGGCGCGAAGTTCGGCTACACGCTCTACGAGGGCGACCGCGGCATCACCGGCGACTACATGCGGTACACGCCGCAGAGCGGTGGCACGACCGAGGTCCTCAACACGAAGAGCGCCTCGGGCAACATCGGCGTCGGACAGGCGGACGGCTCGGTCCGGTACACGCAGACGAGCGACACCACGGCGTTCACGAACCAGAACGTCGACGTCCACACCCAGACGCTGTCGGGGGTGGCGAAGGGCGACACCTCCCTGACGCTGACGGTCGGCACGAGCGGCGACTCCTACCTGCTGCAGAACGCCGTGCTCTCCGTGCCGACCGCGGCACTCAGCGTCACCAAGACGCTCGACGGCACGGTCAACGACCAGTACCGCACCGCGACCGAGAACACGTCCTACACGATCTCGGTGACGAACAACGGGTCGGTCTCGCTCTCGAACATCCGGCTGACGTTCCCCGACACCGAGACGTGCACGCCGTCGTCGACGATCGCCGGTCCGCTCGCAGCCGGCGCGACCACGACCGTGCAGTGCACCGGTCCGCCGCCCACGGCCGGGTCCACCACGAGCTCGGTGACGGCGACCGCGCAGGTCACGAGTGACACGACCGTCTCCGTCACGGACACGTCCTCGACGAACACATACCTGTCGAGCCTCGCCCTCACGAAGACCTCGGCCCTGGCCTCCGGCGCCACCGGCAAGGCGGGCGACACCGTGAACTACACGTTCACCGCGACGAACAACGGCACCGGTCCACTGTCCTCGGTGGCCGTCACCGACCCGCTCAGCGGCCTCTCCGCGCTCACCTACGGCACCTGGCCGTCCGGCACCGCGGGCACCCTGCAGCCGGGCCAGTCCGTCACCGCGACCGCCACCTACACCCTCACCCAGAACGACGTCGACGCCGGTTCCGTCGCGAACACCGCGACCGTGACCGGTACCGACCCGGACGGCGGCCCGCGCCCCTCCGCGACGGCGTCCCGGACCCAGCCGCTCACCGCGCCGAACGCGCTCACGCTGACCAAGTCCGGCGCGCTCGCGAGCGGCGCCACCGGTCGGGCCGGCGACACCGTCAACTGGTCCTTCCGTCTGACGAACTCCGGCGCGCAGACCGTCACCGGCGCGACGATCACGGACCAGCTCGCCGGCGTCTCCGCCGTCACCTACGGCACGTGGCCGCAGGGCACGGTCGGGAGGCTCGGCCCGGGCCAGTCCGTCACGGCCACCGCGACCTCCACCCTCACCCAGGCGCAGGTCGACGCAGCCTCGATCACCAACACCGCCACCGCCTCCGGTCGGAGCGCGACCGGCAGCACCGTCACCGCCCCGACGGCGACCGCGACCGTCGCGGTCCCCGCAGCGGGTGCCCTGACCCTGACCAAGACCGGCGCGGTCGCGGCCGGGTCGACCGGCCGGGCGGGCGACACCGTCAACTGGTCGTTCCGTCTCACCAACGCGGGCAACCAGACCGTCACGGCCGCGACGATCACCGACCGCCTGAGCGGAGTCTCCGCGATCTCCTACGGCACGTGGCCGTCCGGCACCAGCGGCACGCTCGCGCCGGGGCAGAGCGTCACCGCGACCGCGACGTACGCGCTCACCCAGACCGACGTCGACGCGGGCAGCGTCGTCAACACCGCGGGAGCAGGGGCGCGCGGTGCGAGCGGCGGGGCCGTCACGGCACCCGACGCGACCGCGACGGTGCAGGTCACCGACACCTCCCGTCTCACCATCGTCAAGGACGGCGGCCTGGCCTCGGGCGCGACCGGCCGGGCCGGTGACACCGTCAACTGGACCTTCACCGTGACCAACGCGGGCAACCGCACGCTCACCGGTGTGACGATCGCGGACCCCCTCGCCGGCATCTCGGCGATCAGCTACGGCACCTGGGCCTCGGGCACGACCGGCCGGCTCGCTCCCGGGCAGTCCGTCACCGCGACCGCGACCTCGACGCTCACCCAGGCCCAGGTCAACGCCGGGTCCGTCACGAACACCGCGACCGCGAACGGCACGAACCCGTCCGGCACCGCCGTCACGAGCGGGCAGACGTCGAAGACCGTGGACATCGCCGCCGCGCAGAAGATCGCCGTGACGAAGACCGGCGCGCTCGCGACCGGTGCGTCCGGCAGGGTCGGCGACACCGTCAACTGGCAGTTCAGCGCGACCAACACGGGCAACACGACGCTCTACGGGGTCGCCATCGCCGACGGCCTGAGCGGCATCTCGGCCTTGACCTACACGTGGCCGGGGACGCCCGGGCAGCTCGACCCGAACCAGACCGTCACCGCGACCGCGACGTCCACGCTGACGCAGGCGGACGTCGACGCCGGCAGCGTCGTCAACACCGCCACCGGGTCGGGCAACACCCGCGCCGACGGCACCGGTGCGCCGGCATCGGCGAACGCCGCCGCGACGGTCGCCGTCTCCCGCGCCCCCGGGATCGCCATCGCGAAGACCGGTGCGCTCGCGGCCGGGGCGACTGGCGTGGTCGGAGACCGCGTGGGCTACACCTTCACGATCCGCAACGCCGGGAACACGACCCTCACCGGCGTGACCGTGGCGGACCCCCTGGCCGGGCTGTCGACGATCACGTACGAGTGGCCGGGCACGAGCGGACGACTGACACCGGGACAGACCGCGACCGCGACGGCGACGTACACGCTCACCCAGAAGGACGTCGACGCCGGGTACGTCCAGAACACCGCGACCGCGACCGGTACCGCGCCGGACGGCACGCGGGCCACGAACGCCGCGACCGCACGGACCACCGTGCCGAGCGCGCCCGCCGTCACCGTCTCCAAGACCGGCACGCTCGCCGCGGGCGCCACCGGACGCGCCGGCGACACCGTGGACTACACCTTCACCGCCCGCAACACGGGCAACCAGACCCTCACGGGCGTCACCCTGTCCGACGCCCTCGCCGGGGTCTCCGCCCTGTCCTACGGCACCTGGGCCTCCGGGACCGCCGGCACCCTCGCACCGGGCCAGACGGTCACGGCCACCGCGACGTACACGCTCACGCAGGCCGACGTCGACGCGGGCAGCGTCGTCAACACCGCCCAGGTGCGGGCGACCACCCCGGCGCAGACGACGCTCACCGCGAGCGCCCCGAACACCCTGCCCGTCCCGAGTTCGGGCACGCTCGCCGTGACGAAGACGGGCACGGTCGCCGGCAGCGGCACGCCCGCTGCGGGCAGCACCGTGGACTGGGCCTTCACCCTGCGGAACACCGGCAACGTCACGCTCACGGGCGTGACGGTGAACGACCAGCTCGCCGGGATCTCGGCCGTGACGTACTCCTGGCCGGGAGCCGTCGGCCGCCTCGCGCCGGGACAGACGGCGACCGCGACGGCGACGTCGACGCTCACCCAGGCGCAGGTCGACGCCGGCACGATCCGGAACACCGCGGTCGTCACGGGCACCACCCCGGGCAACACCACGGTCAGCCAGGCGGTCGCCGCGACCGTGTCGATCGACCGGACCGTCGCCCTGCAGGTGGCGAAGTCCGGAGCCCTCGCCGCCACCGCCACGGGCGCGGCCGGTGACCGGACGACGTGGACCCTCCGGATCACGAACACCGGCAACACCACGCTCACCTCCGTCGACGCCACGGACACGCTGCCCGGACTGTCGGACCTGCGGTACGGGAGCTGGCCGTCCGGCACAGCGGGGTCCCTCGCCCCGGGGCAGAGCGTGACGGCGACCGCGGACGGCACGCTCACGCAGGCCGACCTGGACGCCGGCGCGGTGACGAACACCGCGACCGCGACCGGTGCCGGGCCGAACGGCACCACGACCGCGACCGCGCAGGGCTCCGGCACGATCCCGCTCGCGGGGAACCCCGCCCTGGCGTTCACGAAGTCGGTCGCGACCCGCGACGGCTGGACCGGTCGTGCCGGCGACACCCTGCGGTACTCGTTCCGAGCCACCAACACGGGCAACCAGACCCTCACCGGGGTCACCGTCACCGACCCGCTCCCCGGGCTCGGCACGCTCACGTACTCGTGGCCGGGAGCCGCCGGACGACTCGCACCGGGTGAGTCCGTCACGGCCACCGCGGGCTACACCGTGACACAGGCCGACGTGGACGCCGGCACCGTCGCGAACCGCGCGACCGTGTCGGGGACCACCCCGCAGGGGACGGGTGTGTCGACACCTGCGACTGCGGCGCAGACCATCACCCCGGCACCGGGCGTGGCCGTGACGAAGAGCGCCGTCGTCGGCGGGACCGGTCGTGTCGGCGACACCGTCACCTACCGGTTCGACGTGGCGAACACGGGGACGACCACGCTGACGGGCGTCGGCGTGAGCGACCCGCTGACCGGACTCTCCGGCATCACCTTCGGCACCTGGCCGTCCGGCACCGTCGGCACCCTCGCACCCGGGCAGACCGTCCGCGGCACCGCGACGTACGCCGTCACGCAGGCCGACGTCGACGCCGGCAGCATCGTGAACACCGCGACCTCGGCGGCGACGACGCCCACCGGCGGGACCGTCCGCGCGACCGGGTCCGCGACCGTGACCCCGGCGTCGGGTGCCCCCTCGATCGACCTCGTGAAGACCGAACGCCTGGGCACGACCGCCACCGGCGTCGCGGGCGACACCGTCCGCCTCGGGTACACGATCACGAACACCGGCAACCAGACGCTGACGAACGTCGCGCTCACCGACGAGCAGTCGGGACACTCCGCGTTCGTCTTCGGGACGTGGCCGTCGGGCACCGCCGGCACCCTCGGCGCCGGGCAGTCCGTCACCGCCACCGCGACCTACACGCTCACGCAGGCCGACGTCGACCGCGGCACGGTGTCCTCGGACGCGACCACGACCGGTGTCTCGCCGGGCGGAGTCACCGTCCGTGACACCGACGGTGGCTCCGTCGTCACCACCCGGACGCCAGCGGTCTCGCTCACCGAGCAGGGCAGCGTGACGAGCGGCAACGGCGGCGTCGGGTCGGTCGTCACCTGGACCTACCGGGCGACGAACACCGGGACCGTCACGCTCACCGTGCCCGAGGTCGTGCACGCCCTGGGCGGCACCGTGACCTACGCCTGGCCGAACGCACCGAACACCCTCGCGCCCGGACAGACCGTCACCGCGACCACCACCTCCACCATCACGCAGGCCGACGTCGACGCCGGCGCGCTCATCGACAGCTCCTCGGTGACCGGAACCGCACCGGACGGCACCGACCCCGCCACCGTGACGGCCACCGCCACCGCGACCGTGCCCACCTCGAGCGCCGCGCCGGGCATCGCCGTCACGAAGGCCGAGACGTTCTCGGCCGACGGCTCGACGACCCGTGCCGCCGTCGTCGGCGACCAGGTCGACATGCGGTACGTCGTCACGAACACCGGCAACGTCACGCTCACCATCGTCGGCGTGCAGGACGCGCAGCAGGGCATCTCCAGCATCGTCTTCGCCGACGGCGACACGACGATCACGCTCGCTCCCGGCCGCTCCGCGACCGCGACCGCGACGTACACGCTGAGCCAGTCCGACGTCGACGCCGGGGGCGTCCGTTCGGCCGCCACGGCCTTCGGCACCACGCCGGCCGGCACCCGGGTCACCGCGTCCGCGACCGACGGCGTCACGATCACCCCGACCGCAGCCGTCACCCTGGCGAAGACCGCCCGCTACGGCACCGACGCGTCCGGCGCCGTCCAGGGCGGCCGCGTCGGCGACACGGTCGTCTTCTCCTTCCTCGCGACGAACACCGGCTCGGTGACCCTGCGCGACCTCTCGCTGCGCGACGAGCTCATCGGGCTCGCGACCGCCGCGCCGGTGTCGGCCAGCGCGACCCTGCGGGACGTCGAGTGGTCCGGCGGCACCGCCGGCTACCTCGCCCCCGGGGAACGCCTGCGCGCCACGGCCACGTACACCGTGACGCAGGCCGACGTCGACGCCGGCAGCATCCTGAACCGTGCGACCGTCTCCGGCACCACGCCGGCCGGCGCCACGACGAGCGGTGACGCCGCCGTGACGATCGCGACCGACGCCGAGAACACGGCAGCGATCGGCATCGTCAAGCAGGCAGCCGTCCGCGGCACCGGTACGCCGCAGCCCGGTGACCCGGTCGACCTGTCCTACACGGTCACGAACACCGGCGACTTCACGCTCGACGGTGTGGCCGTCACCGACCCGGGCGTCACCGGCACCGTCACCTACGGCACGTGGCCGGCCGGCCAGGGGCGCCTGGCCCCCGGGCAGACCGTCACCGCCACCGCGGTGCACACGCTCACGCAGGCGGACATCGACGCCGGGTACGTGACGAGCCCGGCGACGGCGACGGGCGACCCGACGAACGGCGCCGCGCAGGTCACCGCGACGAGCTACCGCACCGTCCCGATCACCCAGATCAACACGTTCGACTTCACCAAGTCCGGGATCCCGACCGCCGGGACCGCGGGCGTCGGCGACACCTTCACGTTCACGCTCACGGCACGCAACACGGGCAACACGACGCTCGACCTGTTGCAGATGACCGATCAGCTGCAGGGCGTCAGTGCCCTGACCTACACCTGGCCGGACCCGTCCCGCCCGGGTCTCGTCGGCCCCGGCGACCGGGCCACCGCGACCGCGACCTACACGATCAGCCAGACCGACGTCGACGCCGGCAGCGTGGTGAACACCGCGAACGCGGTCGCCAGCCCGCCCACCGGACCGGCGATCTCGCGGACGACTGCGACCACCGTCGCGACCGACGCGGCCGCCCCGACCATCACCCTGGACAAGACCGAGGCCCTCGCCGACGGCAGCGCCGGGGTCGCCGGGGACACCGTCCGCCTCGGGTACACGCTCACGAACACCGGCACGACGACGCTCACGGACGTCCGGCTGCAGGACGACCAGCAGGGGGCCTCCGCGATCGTGTTCGGTGCCTGGCCCTCCGGCACCACCGGGACGCTCGCGCCCGGACAGTCGGTGACGGCCAGCGCCACGTACCGGCTGACGCAGGCGGACGTCGACCGCGCCGCCGCCGACACGGACGACCACGTCGCGGTCTCGAGCAGTGCGACGACCACGGCCACCGACCGTCGCTCCGGTGCCGCGGTGTCCGACAGCGCCACGGGCAGTGTGGTCCTCGAGCCGTCGTCGGCGCTCGCCACGCGCAAGACCGCTGCCGTCGTCGGCGCCGGCGCCATCGGTGCCGTGCGGGTGGGTGACGTCGTCCGCTACACGGTGACCTCGACGAACACGGGACAGACCACCCTGACCGGCGTGGACGTCACCGACCCGCTCACCGGGCTCGGGACGCCGACGACCACATGGCCGAACCAGACCGCGGGCACGCTCGCCCCCGGTCAGGCCGTCGTCGTGACCGCGGACCGCACCGTGACCCAGGCCGACGTCGACGCCGGCTCGATCGCGAACACGGCGACCGCCACCGGCACGACGCCCGCAGGCACGACGGTCAGCGGGTCCGGCACCCGCACCGTCGTCACGACGACCGGTGCGCCGAGCATCCGCGTGGCGAAGACCGAGGCGCTCTCCGACGGCGCGACCGGTGCCGCGGGGGACACCGTCGAGATGACGTTCACGGTGACGAACACCGGCGACGTCACCCTCACCGGCGTGGACCTGCGCGACTCGCAGCAGGACGTCTCGGCGATCCGCTTCGACGCCTGGCCCTCGGGCACGGACGGACGCCTGGCACCCGGTCAGTCCGTCACCGCACGGGCGACGGTCGTGCTGACCCAGGCCGACGTCGACCGCGGCAGCCTCGCGAGCACGGCCACCGCGACCGGCACGCCCCCGCGCGGCGGGGACGTGTCCGACTCCGCCGACGCCGCCGTGACGATCGCACCGCGCGGCGCACTGGCTGTGGACAAGACGGGCACCCTCGACGGTGCCGCCGGCGTCGTCGGTGACACCATCCGCTTCGGGTTCGCGATCACGAACAGCGGCAACGTGACGACCACCGACGTGCGCGTCACGGACGTCCTGTCCGGGGTCTCGGCGGTGCAGATCGACGACTGGCCCGCCGCGGCCGGACGACTCGCCCCGGGCGAGACCGTGCACGGCACCGCGACGTACCGCGTCACGCAGGCGGACGTCGACGCCGGCAGCGTGACGAACGAGGCGTCCGTCGCCGGCACCACGCCGACCGGCGAGCCGCTGACCGCGTCGGACACGGTGACCGTGCCGCTGCAGCAGGCGGTCCCCGGCCTCCGGCTCGACAAGACCGAGCGCCTCGAGGGCGGCGCGGCCGGTGTCGTCGGTGACACCGTCCGGTTCGGCTTCACGATCACCAACACGGGCACCGCGACGCTCTCCGGCGTCGAGCTCGCCGACGACCAGGCCGGGCTGTCCGACATCGAGTTCGGCACCTGGCCGGCCGGGGTGGGCACGCTCGCTCCGGGGCAGTCCGTCACCGCGACCGCGACGTACACGCTGACGCAGGCGGACGTCGACCGCGGCACCGTGACGAGCGCGGCCACCGCGTCCGGCACCTCGCCGCGTGGCACCGTGGTCTCGGACACGGCCCACGGGTCGGTCCGGTCCACCGCGGTCGCGGACGTGTCCGTCACGAAGCGCGCCGCCTACGCCGCGGGCGACACCGGCCGCGTCGGCGACGTCGTCGAGTACACCTTCACCGTCACGAACACCGGACAGGTCACGCTCTCCGCGAGCCGGGTCACCGACCGGCTCGCCGGGCTCGGCACGATCGCGGTCACCGACGAGCCGAACGGGGACGGCACGCTCGCTCCCGGGCAGGCCCTCACCGCCCGCGCCGCGTACACCGTCACGCAGGGGGACGTGGACGCCGGCAGCATCGTGAACCAGGCGTCCGTGACGGCGACCCCGGTCCGCGGCGACGACGTCACCGCCACCGACAGCGCCACCGTCCGGACCGACGCCGGCGCCCCCGCGGTCTCGGTCACGAAGACCGCCGAGCGGGCGGGGAACGGCACGCCGCGTGTCGGCGACACCGTCACCTTCGCGTACACGGTCACGAACGCGGGCAACCAGACGCTCACCGGCGTGCGGCTGCAGGACGCGCAGACGGGTGCGTCCGCCGTCACGTTCGGCACGTGGCCCTCTGGCACGGCCGGCACCCTGGCACCGGGGCAGTCGGTCACCGCCTCGGCGACCTACCGGCTCACGCAGGCCGACGTCGACGCGGGTCGCGTCGAGAGCCCGGCCACCGCGAGCGGGACCGCCCCGACGGGAGGCACGGTGCGCGACACCGCCACCGCCGGCGTCGACCTCGCTGCGGCCCCGGCCCTGTCGCTCAGCAAGCAGGGACAGCTCGCGCCGGGCGCGACGGGGGCCGCCGGGGAGGGCATCCGCTACACCTTCGCCGCGACGAACACGGGCAACGTCACCGTGACCCTGCTCGACTTCACGGACCGGCTCGCCGGGCTCTCCGACCCGACCGTCGCCGACTGGCCGGGAGCCGTCGGGGTGCTCGCTCCGGGCCAGACGGTCACCGCGAGCGCGACGTACACGATCAAGCAGTCCGACGTGGACGCCGGTTCCGTGGCGAACACGGCCACCGTGGTCGGCCGCGCCCCCGACGGGTCCGAGGTGACGGGCACCGACGGCACCACCGTCGAGACCGCCGCGTCCGGTCCGCGCATCGGGGTGGAGAAGACCGCGGTGCTGGCCGACGGCGCCACCGGCCGCGCCGGCGACCGGGTCGAGTACACCTACGTCCTCACCAACTCGGGCAACGTCACGCTGACCGGCGTGACCGCGGCGGACGACCAGACCGACCTGTCGACCGTGGTCTACGGTGCCTGGCCCGGGGCCACCGGACGCCTGGAGCCCGGTGCGACCGTGACCGCGACGGCGAGCCACGTCCTGACCCAGGCCGAGGTGGACCGCGGCGCCCTGACGAGCACGGTCACGGTGAGGGGCACCGCGCCGGGCGGCGACGCCGTGCGCGCGCAGGACACCCGCACCGTGACGATCGCACCGGACCCCTCGATCGCGTTCGCCAAGACCGCCGTGTACACGGACGGGGGCACGGGACGAGCGGGTGACACCGTTCGCTACACCTTCCGCGCCGAGAACACCGGTTCCGTCACCCTGACCGACGTCGCACTGTCCGACCGGCTCGCAGGCCTGTCGGCGATCGACGCCGACTGGCCGGGCACCGCCGGGACGCTCGCGCCGGGCGCCGTGGTCACCGCGACCGCGACGTACCGCGTGGACCAGGGCGACGTCGACGCCGGCGGCATCGTGAACCAGGCCACGGTCACCGCGAACCCGCCGACCGACGCTCCGGTCACCGCGACCGACGGCACCACGATCCGCACCGCCGACCCGGCCGACGCCGTCGCGCTCGTGAAGGACGAACGGGTGACGAGCGGGACCGGGATCGCGGGCGACACCGTGACGCTGACGTTCACGATCTCCAACCCGGGCAACCGGACGCTCAGCGGCATCACGTTGTCGGACGACCAGGAGCGCCTCGGCACGATCACCTACGACCGCTGGCCGGGAGCCGTCGGCACCCTCGCACCCGGACAGTCGGTGACCGCCACCGCGACGTACACGCTCACCCAGGCGGACGTCGACCGCGGTTCCGTCTCGAGCACGGCCACGACCACCGCGACCGTGCCCACGGGTGAGGTCGTCACCGCGACCGCGACCGGCGGCGTCGACACCGTCCGCACCGGGGCCTGGACGATCGACAAGACCGGCACGCTCGCCGACGGGGCGACCGGCGTGCTCGGCGACCGGGTCCAGTGGGCCTACCGGGTGACGAACACCGGGACCACCACGCTCACCGGGGTCTCGGTCCGGGACGCCCTGGCCGGGGTCTCCGAGCCCGTCGTGTCGACGTGGCCGAACGGCACCGCCGGCACGCTCCTGCCCGGCCAGTCCGTCACCGCGACCGCCCGGTCGACCGTCTCGCAGACCGATGTCGACGCCGGCAGCATCGTCAACACGGCGACCGCCGACGCGACCGTGCCCGCGGGTGTCGCCGACCCCGGTCCGGCCGCCGACAGCGCCACCGTCGTCCTCCGCACCGCCGAGCAGCGGATCGCCGTGTCGAAGACGGCCGCCCTCACCGACGGTGCCACGGGCGCCGCGGGCGACACGGTCGAGTTCGGCTACACCGTGACGAACACCGGTACCGCGACCCTCACCGGGATCGCACTCGCCGACGGGCAGACCGGTACCTCGTCGATCGTCGTCGACTGGCCCGGCCGCGCCGGAGTGCTCGCGCCCGGACAGTCGGCGCGTGCGACGGCGACGTACGTCCTGACGCAGACGGACGCCGACCGCGGTGCCCAGACGTCGCGCGTCACCGCGACCGGTACGGGCCCGGGTGGAGCGACCGTCACGGCGGAGGACACCGCCACGGTCACCGTCCCGTCCTCGCCCCGCATCGCGCTCTCGGAGCAGGGCGCGCTGGCCCCCGGCGCCACCGGGGCCGTGGGCGACCGCGTGCTGTGGACCTTCACCGTGACCAACACCGGGTCCGTCACGCTCGACGCGACCACGGTGCGCCAGCAGCTCGCGGGTGTCGGGACCGTGACGTTCGGGACATGGCCCGGTGCCGAGGGCGTGCTCGCCCCCGGCCAGACGGTGACGGCGAGCTCCGAGTCCGTCGTGACGCAGGCACAGTTCGACGCGGGCCGGGTCGAGAACCCCTCCACGGCGTCCGGCACGGCTCCGGACGGGTCGGTCGTCACGGCCGACGCGACCGCCGCGGTCGAGACGGGTCCGGCCGACGCACGCATCGGCATCACGAAGTCGGCCGCGCTGCAGGACGGTGACGCGGCACCGCGCGCCGGTGACCGGGTGACGCTGACCTACCGGGTGACGAACACCGGCACGTCCACGCTCTCGGGCGTCGGGGTCACCGACGCACTCGACGGTGTCGGCACGATCCGGTACGAGTGGCCAGGTGCCGCCGGCGTGCTCGCTCCCGGCCAGACCGTCACCGCGACCGCGACGTACACGCTCACGCAGCAGGACGTCGACCGGGGCAGCACCGGCAGTGCCGCGACCGCGACCGGCACCCCGCCGACCGGCGACGACGTCACCGCGACCGCCGACGCCACGCTCGTGCTCCCCGGGGCCCCGGAGCTGACGGTCACGAAGACCGGGACGCTCCGGGACGGTGCGGTCGGTTCCGTCGGCGACACCGTCGACTACCGGGTCACCGTCACCAACACGGGGACGACCACGCTCCGCGACGTCGCCGTGACCGACCGCCTGCCGGGCCTCGGCGCGGTGGCGCTGCCGGACGGGTTCGACGGCACGCTCGCACCGGGTGCCGACGTCACCGCGACGGCCGCGTACACGGTCACGCAGGACGACGTCGACGCCGGCAGCGTCGTGAACACCGCGACCGCGACGGCGAACCCGCCGACGGGGGCGCCGGTCGCCGGCAGCGGCGGCACCACGGTCCCGCTCGCCGCGGCCGCCGGTGCGATCACCATCGAGAAGACCCAGGAGCTCGCCGACGGTGCGACCGGCCGCGCCGGTGACCGTGTGGAGTTCACCTTCACGGTGACGAACACCGGGACCGCGACGCTCCGCGACGTCACGGTCGCCGACGCCCAGCGGGGCCTCGGCACCGTGACGGTGCGCTGGCCGGACGGCACCGGCGTGCTCCGCCCCGGGCAGGCCGCCACCGCGACGGCGAGCTACACGCTGACGCAGGCGGACGTCGACGCAGGTCGGATCACGAGCACGGCGACGACGACGGGCACCACGCCCGCGGGTGCGACCGTGCGCGACACCGACCAGGGCAGCACGACGATCGAGGCCGCCCCCGCCCTGACCGTGACGAAGCAGGGAGCCCCGGCTCCCGGCAGCATCGCGGTCCGCGGGGCGACGGTGCGCTGGACGATCGACGTGCAGAACACCGGCACCGTCACGCTCACCGGCGTCCAGGTCGCGGACGAGCTCGCCGGCTTCACGACCACCGGCACGACCTGGCCGGGCGTCGCGGGCACGCTGGCGCCGGGCGAGACCGCCCGCGTCACGGGGACCAGCGTCGTCACGCAGGCCGACGTCGACGCAGGCGGTGTGGTGAACACGGCGCGCGCGACCGCCACGGCTCCCTCGGGCGAGGCGACCACCGGCGGCGGTGCGGCGACCGTGCCCACGCAGGTCGCGCCTCCCGGGATCTCGATCGTGAAGACCGCGACGCTCGCACCCGGAGCGACGGGCAAGGCCGGCGACACCGTCCTCTACCACTACGTCGTGACCAACGGCGGCGACCGCACCCTGCGCGGCGTCACGATCCGCGACTCCGGTCCGGGTGTGTCAGCCATCACGTACGCGTGGCCGGGTGAACCGGGCGTGCTCCTGCCCGGACAGACGGTCGAGGCCGACGCGACGTACGTGCTGACCCAGGAGGACGTCGACGCCGGACGGGTGTCCTCGCCCGCCACCGTGACCGGGGTCGCACCCGGCGGAGCCGTGGTGAGCGACACCTCCGACGCGGGCGTCACCCTGCCCGACACCGCGCACCTGACGCTCGAGAAGCGGGGCGTGCTCGCCGCCGGTGCCACCGGCGTCGCCGGGGACCGGATCGCCTACGGCTTCACCGTGACGAACGACGGGTCCGAGACCCTGGGTTCCGTGACGCTCGACGACCGGCTGGTCGGGCTGTCCGACGTGACCTGGACGTGGCCGGGGGCCGCGGGCTCGCTCGCTCCGGGCCAGACGGCGACCGCGACGGCCGACTACACCGTCACGCAGGCCGACGTGGACGCCGGCTCGGTCGTGAACACGGCGACGGTGAGCGGGACCCGGGGCTCCGGCGAGGTCGTCACCAGCGACCCGTCCACGGCCGGCACGCCGCTGGCCGGCCGCGGCGCACTGACGATCACGAAGACCGTGCAGTACGCCGACGGCACGGACGGCGCCGTCGGCCAGCGCCTGGTGTTCGGGTTCACGGTCGTCAACACCGGCACCCTGACGCTCACCGACGTGCGTGTCGACGACCGCCTGCGCGGACTCTCGGACCTGCGCTACGGCCAGTGGCCCGGAACGGTCGGCGTGCTCGCCCCGGGCGAGCGCGTGACCGCCACGGCGACGTACACGGTGGGACAGGCCGACGGGCAGGCCGGTAGCGTGGAGAACAGTGCGACGGCGGTCGGGACGCCGCAGCCCGGGGCCCTGCCCGGTGGCGCCCCGGTCGTGTCCGCACCCGACACCGTCCGGATCGCGGTCCACCCGGCGGCTGGGGTCCCTGCCCTCGCCTTCACCGGGTCGGACCCCGTGCCGGCACTCGCCGTCGCCGCGCTCCTCGTGGCGCTCGGCATCACGACGGGGCTCCTCGCGGGCCGCCGCCGCACCAGGAAGGAACACCGATGACCCTGCGCCCCACGCGCTCCGTCCCCGTCCGTCTCCTCGCCGTCGCCGGGGTCGCCGCGCTCGGCCTCGGCCTCGCGGGCTGCTCCGGCAGCGACGACGCGGACGGCAAGGCGTCCGCCTCGGCGTCCGCCTCGGCCACCGAGCGCCCGGCGATCACCGACGTGGAGACCCCGGCGGGCGGCGACGGTGACTACGTCGGTGCGGTGAAGGACGTGCAGGTCACCTCGTGCAAGAAGGCCGACGGCGCCTGGAAGGTCGTCGGCACGGTCGAGAACCCCGAGAAGAGTGCGCAGGGGTACCGCATCTACGTCTCGCTGCTCAAGGGGCAGTCGGACACCCGGGCCGTCACGGAGGTCGACGTCGCGAGCGTCGGAGCCGGCGACTCAGCCGACTGGGACACCACCATCGACACGGACGAGAGCGGTCTGTCCTGCGTGCTGCGAGTGGAGCGCTTCGCCGCCTGACCACCCGCATGAGCTCGCACCACCGCACCGACCCCGCCACGCTCCTGCGTGACGGGGTGCACGGCTTCGTCCACCGTCCGCGCCTCCTCGACCGGATCGACGATGCGCTCGACGCGGGCTGCCCCGTCGTGGTCGCGGGGCCCGCGGGCTCGGGCGTGAGCACCCTGCTCGCCGAGTGGGCGGGACGGACGGCGCGACCCGTGACCGGTCCGGTGGGCGCCGCCGGGCCCGGTCCGGTGCCACGACCGGACGGGAGGCGCGTCCTCGTGGTCGACGACGCGCACGTCCTCGACGTGGCCGGGGTGCGCGACCTGCTCGTCGACCGGCGACCGCTGGTGCTCGGCGGACGGGCGGGCACGGTGCTCGAGACGGCCACCGAGGTCGGTGCGGTCGTCCTGGACGGCCGGGACCTCGCGTTCACGGCCGACGAGGCAGCCGTGGTGCTCGGCCGCACCGTCGGCTCCGACGTCGCGCCGGCGCTGCTCGCCCGCGCGGTCGGCGGTGTCGCGGGACACGTCGGGATCCTCGTCGAGGCATCCTCAGCAGTCGCGGCGCAGGAACGAGCCGCCGTCGACCTCGCCGCCCGGTTCGCAGGCGCCGTCGATGCCGCCACGGTCGGCTGGTCGCGGCGGGTGCTCGCCGAACCGGTCCTGGGCGCCTTCGCCGGACACGCCTGCGTCGTCCGGACCGTGCCGGACGCCCTGTCGGTCGAACTCGGCCTGCCTGAGGGCTCGGTGCCGGACACGCACCGCCGGGCCGCCCGCGCGGGCCTGGGTTTCGTCGGACCCGACGGGTTCGTGTGGCACGAGGCCGTGCTCCGGGCCGTGCGGACGGTGGGAGCGGCCGCGGAGCCCGTGGGGCGCCGGGCACTGCTGCAGCGCGCGGTCGCCTGGGCGATCACCCACGACCACACGGTCACGGCGGTCGACGCCGCCGTCCAGCTGGACGACCTGGACCTGTTGTCGGACGTCCTCACCGCTTCGTGGACTCGCCTGACGGGCCCCGGTGCGCCCGCGATCGCCCGGCTCCTCGATCCGGTCCGCCCACGCCGGGCCGCTCGGTACCCGGTCGTGCTCGCGGCGATCGCCCGGGCGGAGTCCGCCGCCGACCGACACCACGCGCGTGCCTCGCGCATGAACGCCGCCGTCGCCGCTGCGGTCGCCGAGGCGCTGCCCACAGCCCCACCGTCCGAGCGGGTGTTCCTCGCTGCGATCGAGGCGCAGGCCCGCCGGGTCAGCGGGGACGACCGCGGTGCCGCTGCCGCGGCCGAGATCGCCCGGGTCGGACTCGAGGGACTCGACGTGACCGCCGCCGACCGACTCGCGCCACGCCTGCCCTTCGTCCTGCAGCAGATCGCGGCCACCGAGCTCGCGGACGGCGCCCGCGAGGAGGCGCTGGCCACCCTGGCGCGCATCGAGCCGACGGAGGGCGCCGACGGCGACCTGCAACGCGCCGCAGCGCAGGGTCTCGCCGCCCTCGTGCACGCGCTCTCGGGCGAGGTCTCGGTCGCCCGACGTCTGCTCGACGAACCGCGCGTGCTCGACCTGCCGACCGGGGCGCTCGCCCGCGCCGTCGTCGCGCTCGAGGACGGCGACCCGGACACGGCTGCGTCGCTGCTGACCCGTGTCGACCCCCTCTTCGGCGCGTTCGAGCACTGGCCCGTCGTGCTCGCGCTCCGGGCGCGGACGAGCACCCTCGCCGGACACGTCCCGCCCGCGGACCACCTCGCCGCACACGACGCCGAGGTGTTGCGCTACCGCCTCCGGGCCGTCGAGGGCGGGGTCGGTGCCCGGATGCTGGGACGGGCCCGGGTGCGGTTGCAGCTCGCCGCCGGACAGCTCGTGCAGGCCGCGGCCGGGCTCGACGCGCTCGGGCCGGTCCGGGTGTGGAACGCGCCCGAACACGTGGGCCTCGCCCTGGCCCGCGACGAACCCGAGCACGCGCTGTCGGTCGTCTCGGCCGTCGACGTCCGCGGCGGGTACGAGCCCCGGACGGGTGCCCTGCTCGTGCTGCTCCGGGCGGTCGCGCTGCGTCGGACCGGCGACGTCGACGGTGCCGTGGCAGCGTTCCGCGAGGCGGTCGCGCTGTTCGACCGGCACGGGATGCGGGGTGAGCTCCTCACCGCGCCGCGGGACGACGTCCGAGCGCTGGTGGCACTGTCGGGCGACGACCACGCATCGGCACTGTGGCGAGCGGTCGAGCACCTGCGCTCGGTGCTGCCCGACCCCGGACTCGCCGTCGTGCTCTCCGATCGAGAGACGGTGGTCCTCCGCCTGCTCGCGCTGCCCCTGTCCGTGCCCGAGCTCGCAGCCGAGCTGCACGTGTCCGTGAACACCGTGAAGACGCAGGTGCGGAGCGTCTACCGGAAGCTCGGGGTCTCGACCCGGCGGGGGGCCGTCGAGCAGGGGCGGGCACTGGGACTCATCGCCTCGGACTGAGCCGCGTCAGCGCGGCGCCGTGGTGCGTCGCGCGACGAGCCGGGGTTCGACGAGGACCTCGGTCGCGGGCAGGTCCGGGTCCGCGATCCGCGCCAGCAGCCGCGCACCGGCCCCGCGTCCGATGTCGACACTGCGGTCGTCGATGCTCGTCAGTCCCACGTACCGGGTGGCCGCGATCGGGGTGTCGTCGTAGCCGATGACGGAGACGTCCTCGGGGACGCGCAGACCGCGGTCGGCCAGCGCGGACATCGCCCCGAGCGCCATGACGTCGTTCGCGGCGAACACGGCCGTGACGTCCGGGTGCTCGTCCAGGAGGGACCGGACGGCGACGGACCCGGCCTCCTCGGTGGGCTCGCCGGTCACGACCGCGACCGAGACGGACGCCGCGGGCGAGGCGGAGGCGACCCGCGCCTCCAGGCCGGTCCGGCGTTCGGCGGAGGCGGCGGAGCGCGCCCCGATGAAGCCGATGCGCCGGTGCCCGAGCTCCAGCAGGTGCGTCGCGGCGATCGCGCCCCCGGTGCGGTCGTCGTTCGCGACGGTGTCCGCGCGGGGGATCGTGACCCGCCCGCCGGCGATCACGAGCGGGGTGGAGGCGGGGATCGCGAGGTCCGTGTCCGGTTCGCCCGCGATGACGAGGCCCTCGACCCGCATCGAGAGGAACCCCTCGACCGGCGATGCGTCGAGGCCGGTGTTGAGGAACCGGTCGGCCACGACGAGCCGGTGGCCCTGGTCCTGCAGGGACTCGCGGAGGCCGGTGAGCAGGTCGACGAACCACTGGTTGCGGAAGTCGTCCAGCACGACGCCGATGGTCCGGGAGCGGGTGCCGGCGAGACTGACCGCGGCCGTCGACGGGCGGTAGTCGAGCTCCTGGATGGCGCGGAGCACGGCCGCACGGCGCTGCTCACTGACCCGCGGGGACCGCTGCAGCACGAGGGAGACGAGCGACTTGGAGACGCCTGCGCGGGCGGCGACGTCGTAGATCGTCGCGGGCTTGCCGGCTCCCATGATCAGCATCGATCCTTCCTGGTCGTCCCTCGATCGTAGCGGGGATCGCGGGCGTGCGGGGCGACGAGGTGGCGCGCTCCATCCGCGGATCGGTGCGTGACCGGGCATTTTGCTGACTTCCCAGACATGTCGTATTGACTTGACATGATTCGACAGTGGCGGCTAGCGTCGCCCGACGGACGGTCGTCCACCACCCCGACGCCCCGGCGGCGCCGAGTCGCACGGCCACCGGACCACGACCAACGGAGGACATGTGGCAACCGCACACGCATCACCCGGGTCCAGCACGGGCTCCCTGCCGCCGCTGGTCCGGGGACCGCACACGAAGCGCCTCGGACTCGTGGCCGTCATCGCGACGTTCGGCGGGCTGCTGTTCGGGTACGACACGGGCGTCATCAACGGCGCGCTGCAGCCCATGCTCGACTCGGGGTTCGTCCCGAACTCGACGGCCGAGGGGTTCATGACGTCGGCGATCCTGGTCGGCGCCGCGATCGGCGCGTTCTTCATCGGGCGGGTCTCCGACGCATGGGGTCGGAAGCCCACGATCAACAGCCTGGCGATCCTGTTCTTCGCGGCCGCCGTCGCCTGCGTGCTCGCCCCTTCGTGGGAGTTCCTCATGGTGTCGCGGTTCTTCCTCGGCATCGCGGTGGGCGGCGCGTCGGTGACGGTGCCCGTGTTCCTCGCCGAGCTCGCCCCGACCGAGCAGCGCGGCGGACTGGTCAGCCGCAACGAGCTCATGATCGTGAGCGGTCAGTGCGCCGCGTTCGTGATCAACGCCGTCATCGGCACGGTCCTCGGCGAGGACGGCAACGTCTGGCGGTACATGCTCTCCGTTGCCGTGCTGCCGGCGATCGCGCTGTTCATCGGGATGTTCACCGTCCCGGAGAGCCCCCGCTGGCTCCTCTCGCACGGTCGCCGGGACGACGCCCTGGCCGTGCTCCGGCAGATCCGACCGGCCGACCGTGCCGAGGCGGAGATGGCCGAGGTCGAGCAGCTCGCCGCGGAGGAGCAGGAGGCCAAGCGTGCCCGCATCGCGGACCTGCTCGCCGAGCCCTGGCTGCGCAAGATCCTGTTCATCGGCATCGGACTGGCCGTCGCACAGCAGCTCACCGGCATCAACTCGATCATGTACTACGGCACGCAGGTGCTCACCGAGTCCGGGTTCTCCGGGGACGTCGCGCTCATCGCGAACGTCGGGTCGGGCCTGGTCGCCGTCGTCGCCATGCTCGTCGCGCTCCGCGTCATCAACCGGTTCCGCCGTCGCGCGCTGCTCGGCTTCGGCTTCATCGGCACGACCGTGTTCCACCTGCTCATCGGACTGGCCTCGCTGCTCGTCCCGGACGGGCCGGCCCGCGCGACCGTCGTGCTCGTGTTCGTGGTGTGCTTCGTCGGTGTCATGCAGGGCACGATCGGACCGCTCGTCTGGCTCATGCTGTCCGAGATCTTCCCGCTCAAGCTCCGGGGTGTGGGGATGGGGGTGACGGTGCTCATCCTCTGGCTGACGAACTTCGCGGTGTCGCTGCTGTTCCCGATCGTGGTCGCCGCCACCGGCATCTCGACGACGTTCTTCCTCTTCGCCGTGCTCAACGCCCTGGCGCTGCTCTTCGTGCTCACCAGGGTCCCCGAGACCAACGGACGGTCGCTCGAGCAGCTCGAGGAGGACTTCTCCACGGGGGCCATCTACACGCAGCGTTCCCGCTGAGCCACCGACGGACGGGAGGCGCGGTGCGGGTCCGCACCGCGCCTCCCGTCCGCCGTCAGGCCGACCGGCGACCCAGCGGCTGCTGCGCCATCCCGCCCCCGAGGAACGCCATGTCCTCGTCCGGCAACCCGGCGCGGTCGTCCGCGTCGAGCGCGGTCGCCGCGTCGTCCGCGGGGTGGAACCCGATCCGCTCTCCGGCCCGGAGGTCCGCGGGCGACCCGGTGTTCCGCGAGACCGCCCACACGACGTGGTGACCGGGCTCCGTGAGCGCCACGGTCGCCAGGACCAGGCGTGTGAGGTCGTCCGGCGACGTCCACATCAGCAGCGCACGCTGCGAGTTCGGTCGCTCCGCGAACGCGCCGATCCGGGCGGACACGACCGACATCTCGAAGCGGTCGGCGAACAGGCTGCCGAGCAGCTCCATCGCCGCCTTGGTCACGCCGTAGTACGTGTCGGGGCGGGGGAGTCGGTCCCCGGGCACGGAGGCCGGGGCGTCCGGCTCCTCGGGGACGCGTCCGACGGCGTGGATCGAGCTCGCCTGCACGACCCGGAGGACGCCGGCGGCAGCGGCGGCCTCGAGGACGTTCTTCGTGCCGGTGACGTTGGCGTCGATCAACGCGTCCCACTCGTCCTCGGACGGGATCCCCGCCAGGTGCACGACGGTGTCGACGCCGGGCAGGGCGGAGTCGAGCGCTGCCGGGTCGTTGACGTTCCCCTCCACGAAGCGCTCGCGGTCGCCCACGGGCGGGTCCGGCGTGCGTTCGTCGAGGAGGACCAGGTCGTGGCCGGCGGCCAGGAGTCTCGGCCGCAGCGCGGTCCCGATCCGTCCCGTGGCCCCGGTGATGAGCAGCGTCGCCATGCGGCGGACGCTACGCGGGTGCTCCTGCGCCCGCGCGCGGGCGCGGCGGCGCGGGCGGCGTCTTGCGGGTGGAACCTCGTTTCCGACGTCGAACCAGGGGCCGGGGCTGGTTCGACGTCGGAAACGTGGTTCGACGCGCGGCCGCCGGGCCGGCAGGCGGCCGGCCGCGCGCGGCGCGCCGCTACCCGATGAGGCTCGGGCGCAGGTCGCGCAGCGTGCGGGAGCGGGTCTGCCGCGCCGTGACGAGGTACGACACGAGCAGCGCACCGAGGAGCCAGCAGAGCAGCACACCTGCGTCGCTCCACGCCGTGGACAGGCTCCCGCCGTACATCGTCTGCCGGATGGCGTCGACCGAGTACGTCATCGGCAGCGCGAAGTGCAGCGCCGCCAACGGCCCCGGCAGCGTCTGCCACGGGAACGTCCCGCCGGCGGTGACGAGCTGCACGAGCATGAGCACCAGGCCGAGGAACTGCCCCACGGACCCGAGCAGCACGTTGAGCGCCATGATGATCGCCGCGAACGTCGCCGAGGCGAGCACCATGATCCCGATCGTCGCGCCGGCGTGCACGACGTTCAGGTCGAGCGCGAACCGCACGATGAAGAACAGCGCCACCATCTGCACCAGGCCGAGCAGCGCCGGGGTCAGCCACCCGCCGAAGACCACGGCCAGCGGCTTGCGCACCGCGGTGATGGCCCGCTTCGAGATCGGCTTGAGGATGAGGAACAGCGCGTACATGCCGATCCACGCGGCCAACGAGATGAAGAACGGCGCGAGCCCGGCGCCGTAGTTCGACGCGGACGCGATGTTGTCGTCGCCGACCTTGACCGGGTCGGAGATCACCGAGGCCTGGTCCTCGCGCTGCGCCGAGGTCGACGCCGGGATCTTCGTGCGGCCCTCGTCGAGCTTCGACGCGAGTTCCTTCGAGCCCGACTCGAGCGAGGTCAGACCCGACGCCAGCGACTTCGCACCCTCGTCGGCGGACGTCGCACCCGTGGCGAGCTGCGACGCGCCCGATGACAGGGTGGGCGCCGCGGATGCGAGCTGCGACGTCCCGTCCGCGACCTGCGCGGAACCGTCGGCGAGCTGGGACGCGCCGTCGGCCGCCGACGCGATGCCGGACGCGAGTGTCGGCGCGGACTGCGCGAGCTGCGCCGTGCCGGCGGCGACCTGGGCGGACCCGTCGCGGAGCTGGTCCACCGCGGACTTGGTCTGCCTATACGTGTCCTTCGCACCCTCGCCGGCCGTGTTCACGTCCGTGACGGCCTTCGTGATCGCTGCCTGCTGGTCCTCGTCGAGGGTGACGCCCTCGGGCAGCGCCGCCTGGATCTGGTCGAGCACGGCCTGCGCGTCGACGGGCTGCAGGGACTCGACGTCCGCGCTGGCGGCGTCGATGGTGTCGGCCAGGGTCTTGTTGCCCGCGGCGACCTGCTGGGCGCCGTCGTTGAGCTTCGCCGTGTCGGCCGGCAGGGACGCGGTCTGCGCTCGTGCGCTCTGGAGGCCGCTCGAGAGCGTCGCAGCCCCCGACGCGACCTGCTGCGCCCCGTCGTCGAGCTTCGCCGTCTGCGCGGGGAGCGCGGCCGTGCCGTCGGCGAGCGTCGCCGCACCCGACGCGAGCTGCCCCGTGCCGTCGGCCAGGGTCGCGGCCCCGTCGGCCGCGGTCGTGGCGCCGGACGCGAGCTGCCCCGCGCCGTCGACCGCGTCACCGAGGCTGTCCCGCACGTCGGCGAGACCGACGAGCAGGGTCTTCGCCGCCTGCTTCCCGACCCGTTCGGCGACGGCGGTGCGCATCGTCTTGCCGGCCTGCTCGGCGATGGTCGAGGCCAGGTAGGAGTTCGTGTCGGCGGTCGTCATGACGAGCTCGGCACGCTTCGGGTCGTCCGACTGCGCGGAGACGAGCGACTCCGAGAAGTCGTGGGGGATCGTCACCACGAAGTCGTAGGTCCCGTTGCGGACGCCGGAGCGTGCGTCGGCCGCGGTCGTCTCGGTCCACTTGAAGTCGGCGCCGTCGATGGCCTCCTTCGTGACGTCCTTGCCGTAGTCGACGCGCTCGCCGTCGAGGGTCGCCCCGGCGTCCTGGTCGACGATCGCAGCGGGGATCTGGTCGAGCTTGGCGTACGGGTCGCGGTTGGCCCACAGGTAGGCGCCGCCGTAGAGCAGCGGGACGACCATGAGCGCGATGAACGCGAGCCGGGCCAACGGGGTGGCGGTGAGGCGCGCGAGTTCGGCGCGCACGAGCGATGTGGTGGTCACGCGGATGCCTCCGGGACGGTCTGGAGGCTCGGCTCGCCTCCGGTGGGGACGGTCGCGTCGTCGGGACCCTCGGTCTGGATGGTGTCGAGTGGATCGACTGTCTCGAGCAGCGCCTCGACGGTCGCCGCGGCGGCCTTGCTCGTCACGAGCAGCACGGTGGTGCCGCGGCGGGCCACGTCACGCACGACCTGGAACCAGTCCTCGACCGCACCGCCGTGGCGCTCAGGGGTCGTGACGACGAGACCTGTCACGCCGTCGCGCAGCAGGGCGAGTTCGACGAGCAGCCGGACGCGGACGTCGGTCGGGACCCGTTGGACGGGTGTGTCCGCCCACGCCCGGAGTCCGAGCTCGTCGAGCACCGTGTCGACGTGGGAGCGGGAGGGTCGCTCGCCGGCGAAGGCGAGTTCCTCGCGGACGATCTGGGTGATCGTCATCACGGGGAACGGCTCGGCGACGCCCGGGGTGTCGACCAGCGCGAACGCCCGCCGGACGGCCGGGGCGTCCTCGTGCCCGTCGAGCAGGAGCCGCCCGGTGTCGGGACGCATCCGGCCGCCGGCGACGAGCGACGCCAGCACCGGGGCCTGTTCGGTCTCCACGGCGACGATGCCCGGCCGTCCGGGGGCGGCGACGGCGGAGACGACGGGCAACGCGGCGCCGGGCTCCTCGCCGATGCCGACGTGGTCGAGTTCGAGGGTCATGCGCGGTCCTTCGTGGTGGTGTCTGCGTGGGCGACCGGTGCGGAGAGCAGTGCGGTGCGCCAGTCGATCCCGGCCGTGCCGAGGGCGGACAACACCACTGTGCGCCGTCCGGCCTCGTCCGGTGTGCCCGATCGTGTCGCTTCGTCGAGGACGGCGATGCACGCGGCCTCGACCAGACGCCCGAGCGTCTCGGGGGTGACGTCGTCCCGCATGGACCCCTCGGCGATCCCGAGGGCGCAGGCGTCCCGCACCTGTGCGCGGAGCGGGGCGAAGACCTCGGCGACCGCCTCCGCGAACGGGGACCGGACGGCGACCCGCGCCATGGAGCGGACGTGGGACACCTCGGACCAGAGCGTGACCGCGATGGCGGCGAGCCGTGCGGCGGGTGGCAGGTCGGAGAGGTCGGCCGCGCTCGGCACGGCGCCGGCGATCCGGGCCGCCCCGGCGGTCACGACCTCGCGCACGAGGTCGTCGCGGGACGGGAAGTGTCCGTAGACCGCACGGCGGGACAGGCCGGCGGCCGCTGCGATCGTCTCGAGCGAGGCGTCCGGATCGCGTTGGAGTTCGGCCTTGGCGGCCTCGACCAGGGCTGCCCGGTTCGCCGTCGCGTCGCGCCGTGGAGCGCGTGTCGACTGGTCGAAGGAGGTCATGCGGCCATCGTAATAACGTGCACACACGTGTGCAACTTATCAGGATCACCACCCCCGAACGAGGGCCAGTCCCCCAAAGTGCGGACTGTCCGACCTTGGAGTGAGCGCATAGCTTCACAGGAATTCCACGAGAACCACGGACGGAGCCAGGAGTGCGCCCTTTGAACCGTGCAACACCGAACACCAACCCGAGCCCACACCGCATCACGCGCGTCCTGACCGCCGGCATCGCCGCCGCGGCCCTGGCGTGCGGAGGCCTCGCCGTCGGCGGGGCAGCGGCAGCAGCCCCCGGCGGGCAGGACCTCGCCGCCCTCAAGCTCGCGGCGCCGCTGCGGGACGCGAAGCCCTCGAAGACGGTCTCCGCGTTCGTGCGGACGACCGGTCAGGGCGCGCTCGAGGTCGACGCACAGGCGAAGGGCGGTGACCTCACCCGGTCGCGGACACCGTCCTCGGCCGCCAAGGAGCGCGTCCGCGCGATCGAGTCGACCACCGACGCTGTCCGCGCCGCCGTGCAGCGCGCCGACGCGGACGCGACCGAGCTCTACTCGACCGAGTACACCGTGCCCGGCGTCGCGGTCGTCGCCGACGTCGCCGCGCTGCAGGACATCGCCGAGCGATCGGACGTCGAGAGCATCATCCCGCTGACGCCGAAGAAGATCGTCGACCCGACCGTCGAGGAGGACGCGTCGGCCGCACCGTCCGGTGTCGACCCGGACGCCGTCCGCCCCGGCGCCGACGGCGTCAGCCCGCGCAACGCCGCGAGCGACGTGTACACCCGGGCGCTCGACGCCTGGCAGCAGACCGGCAAGACCGGCAAGGGCGTGAACGTCGCCGTCCTCGACACCGGCCTCGACTACACGCAGGCGGACTTCGGCGGCCCCGGCACGACGGCCGCCTACGACGCCGCCCTCGCCTCGACGAACGCGCCGGACCCGAGCTGGTACGACGCCGAGAAGTACCTCGGCGGGTACGACTTCGCCGGCCCGACCTACAACGCCGACTCGAGCGACCCGGCCTACGACCCGACGCCGAAGCCCGACGCCAACCCGATCGACGGCAAGGGCGGCGACCACGGCACGCACGTGTCCGGAACGGTCGCGGGCTACGGGCTCGACGCCGACAAGCAGACCTTCGACGGCGACTACACGAAGCTCACCACCGAGCAGGTCCAGGACATGTGGATCGGCCCGGGCACCGCGCCCGAGTCCGGCCTCTACGCCCTCAAGGTGTTCGGCGACGGCGGCGGATCGACCGACCTCACCGGTGCCGCACTCGACTGGGTGGGCAAGGCGCTGACCGAGGGCAAGGACATCAACGTCCTCAACCTGTCGCTCGGTTCCGACTACGGCGCACCGGACGACCCCGACAACGCGAAGATCGACGCGTTGACCGCCCGCGGCGTCCTGCCCGTGATCGCCTCCGGCAACGCCGACGACTTCACCGACATCGGCGGGTCACCGGGGAACGCCGAGGGGGCCCTGACGGTCGCCGCGAGCGCCACCGGCCAGTCGCTCTACGACGGCGTCCAGGTCACCGAGCCGGCCGACGTCGCGAAGACCTACCGGGCGCAGTACTCCCAGAACCACCAGGGTGAGCTGCCGGTCGAGGGTGACGTCGTCGTCCCGACCACGAACGTCGACGGCTGCGCGGCCTTCAGCGGCGACGAGGCTGCCCGGATCGCCGGCAAGGTCGTCTGGCTCAAGTGGACCGACGGTGCGCTCGAGTGCGGCTCCGGGGTCCGGTTCGACAACGTCGAGGCGGCCGGCGGCATCGGTGTCCTGCTCGCCGGGACCGTGAACACCTTCGACTCGGGGATCGCCGGCAACCGGACCATCCCGGGTGCGGAGCTGACCGCGGACAGCGCTGCGAGCCTCCGGTCCGCTGCGCAGGCCGGGACGCTGCACGTGCGCTTCGCACAGGAGCTCAAGGGCTTCGAGCTCGCGACCGACCCGGAGGCCGTGAACACGCTCGCGTCCTTCACCAGCCGCGGCGTGCACGGCTCGTTCGACGACATCGTCAAGCCCGACGTCGCCGGCCCCGGCGTGAACGTGATCTCGGCGGCCAACGGCACCGGTGACGACCGCATGTCGATGAGCGGCACCTCGATGGCGACCCCGCACGTCGCGGGCATCGTCGCGCTGACCTTCGAATCGCACCCGTCCTGGACCGCACCCCAGGTCAAGGCGGCCGTGATGAACACCGCCACGCACGACGTCCAGCAGGGCGACCGGACGGCCACGCTGCTCCGTCAGGGCACCGGCCGGGTCGACGCGCTGCAGGCCGTCACCGCCGGCACGACGGTCCGGAGCGTCGAGAACGACCAGCTCGTCACCGCCTCGTACGGCGTCGTCGAGGTCGCCTCGAAGACCGCGCAGTCGCGCACCCTGCAGATCCAGAACACCGACGGTCGACCGCACACCTACGACGTGGCCTACCAGCCGCAGGTGGCGCAGCCGGGCGTCGCGTTCGCGCTGAGCACGAAGCGGGTCACCGTCCGTCCGCACGGCACGGCGACCGTGAAGCTGACCTTCTCGATCACGGACCCGACCGCGCTCCGCCGGGTCATCGACCCCACGCAGGAGTCCGTGCAGCAGGGGTACCAGCGCGAGTTCGTCACGGCGGCCACCGGCCTCGTCACGTTCACGCCGACGGACAAGACGCTCAACCCGCTGCGGCTCGGCACCTACGTCGCGCCGAAGCCGGTGAGCCAGGTGCACGGCTCGGACGTCTCCTTCGTCGGCTCGGGCCGCACCGCCGACCTCGCGCTGCGCGGTCGCACGGTGGACCAGGGCGACCAGGCGACCGGGTACCACGCGGCCGTCGCGCCGTTCGTGCTCGGCGGGACCGACCCGCAGGAGGCCATCCCGGCTGGCGCCGCGGAGCAGTCGCTGCGCGCGGCGGACGTGCGGGCCTACGGCGCGTCGTTCGACAAGGCCTCCGGGACGCTCGCGTTCGGCGTGCAGACCGCGGGACCGGACGCGAACCCCGGCGCCGTGACCAACGTCGAGGTCCTGATCGACACCGACCGTGACGGGGAGCCGGACTACCTGGTGTACGACGCGAAGTCGGCGACCGTGGACGCCACGCTCGCGACGACCGTCGACCTGGCGACGGGCAAGACGGTCGACGCGCAGCCGCTGAACGGTGGTGCCCCCGGGCAGGACGTCAACACGTTCGACAGCGCCGTGAAGGTCCTGACCGTCGACGCCGCCACCATCGGCGCCACGGGGCCCCTCAGCTACTCGGTCCTGACCGAGTCGGCGTACGCTCCGGCGCTCGCCACAAGCGGGTCGTACGTCGTCGACGAGACGAAGGCGGCGACCTTCGACCCGTCGGCGCCGGCGCTCACCTTCGCGCAGGGCCGGACGACCGGGGTGCTGTTCGCGGACCGCGGTTCGCTGCGGGTCACCCGCGGTACCGGCGTGGCGAACGCGAAGGTGCTCCTGCTGCACCTCGGCAACGCCGTCGGTGACCAGGCGCAGACCGTCTCGGCGACCGTGACGCTCCCGCAGCTCTCGCTCGTCAAGGGCAGCACCGTGTCCGTCAGCGGCACCGCCAAGGCGGGCAAGACCCTCACCGCGAAGCACGGCAAGTGGAACGCCGTCGGTGTCCGGTACTCGTACCAATGGCTGCGTGACGGCAAGGTCGTCCGCAACGCCACGGGCGAGACCTACCGGCTCGGGTCCGCCGACGTCGGGCACCGACTGTCGGTGACGGTCGTCGCGAAGGCAAGCGGGTACCAGGACGGGAAGGCGACCTCGGCCCCGACCGCGAAGGTGAAGCGGAAGTAGGGTCTCCGGAGCTGCATCGAGTGCGTCTACGGGACATGTAGTTAGACAAACTAGTAATCCAGTGGCAGGCTGTCTGACATGCGAACGCAGACCACCCTGATGCAGCTCCGGGCGAACCCGATGGAGTGGCGACGCCGTGGGCTCACCCCGCCGGACGTCATCCAGGCCATGATCGAGGAACGCCTCGCCGAGCCGGGCCACAGCCAGCCCGTCGGCGACCCGTCCTACCAGGACTTCTTCCGCGTCTGAACGCGGAACGTCCCCACACGACGAACGGGAGGCGCGGTGCCAGCCGGCACCGCGCCTCCCGTTCGTCGTGTTCCGGGCCTACTGCCCGATCTTGTCGTCCGCCGCGCCTTCGGCCTTGTCGACCTGGTCGCCGTGGCCGCCGCCGGTGGCCTTGTCCGCGGCACCGGCCGCCTTGTCCAGGCCCGCGTCCGTGGCCTGCTCGCCCTTGTCGCTGTCCGCGAAGTCCTTGGCCTTGTCACCGAGGTCGCTCATGTCGTGCTCCTTCCGTCGTCGGATCTGACAGGGCCGACGCTGCACCGGTCTCCTCCAACGCGTTCCCAGGCGTGTTCGACCGGCCTCGCCGTCGTCCGGCGGGTGGCGCGCGGGTGACCAGCCGATAGACTCGGGTGGACCACCGACCGAGCAGGTCGCGTGCGGTCCTCCGCCAACGTGAGGAGAACCAGATGCCCGCAGCAGTGATCATCGGCGCCCAGTGGGGTGACGAGGGCAAGGGGAAGGCCACCGACCTCCTCGGCTCCCGCATCGACTACGTCGTCAAGTTCAACGGCGGCAACAACGCCGGGCACACCGTCGTCGTCGGCGGCGAGAAGTACGCGCTGCACCTGCTCCCGTCCGGCATCCTGACCCCGGGCGTCACGCCGATCATCGGCAACGGCGTCGTCGTCGACCTCGAGGTCCTGTTCCAGGAGCTCGACGCGCTCAAGGCCCGGGGCGTCGACGTGTCGAAGCTCCTCGTGTCGGCGAACGCCCACGTCATCACGCACTACCACCGCACCATCGACAAGGTGACCGAGCGGTTCCTCGGCAAGCGGCAGATCGGCACGACCGGCCGCGGCATCGGCCCGACCTACGCCGACAAGATCAACCGTGTCGGCATCCGCGTCCAGGACATCTTCGACGAGAACATCCTGCGGCAGAAGGTCGAGGCGGCCCTCGACCAGAAGAACCACCTGCTGGTCAAGGTCTTCAACCGTCGCGCCATCGACCCGGAAGAGGTCGTCGAGTCCCTGCTCTCGTTCGCCGACCGACTGCGCCCGATGGTCGCCGACACCGCGCTGGAGATCCACCGCGCCCTCGAGCGCGGCGACACCGTCCTGTTCGAGGCCGGCCAGGCCACGATGCTCGACGTCGACCACGGGACCTACCCGTTCGTGACGTCCTCGTCGGCGACGGCCGGCGGCGCCGCGACCGGATCGGGCATCGGCCCGGGCAAGCTCGAGCGGATCATCGGCATCGTCAAGGCCTACACGACCCGCGTCGGCGCCGGGCCGTTCCCGACCGAGCTGTTCGACGAGTCGGGGGAGTTCCTCCGCGCCAACGGCTTCGAGTTCGGCACCACGACCGGCCGCCCCCGCCGGTGCGGCTGGTACGACGCCCCGATCGCTCGGTACACGGCACGCATCAACGGGGTGACCGACTTCGTGCTCACCAAGCTCGACGTCCTCACCGGGCTCGAGACCATCCCGGTCTGCGTCGCGTACGAGGTCGACGGCGTCCGTGTGGACGAGGTGCCCGTGAACCAGTCGGACTTCCACCACGCGAAGCCGATCTACGAGGAGTTCCCGGGCTGGACCGAGGACATCACCGGCGCCCGCTCGTTCGAGGACCTGCCGCAGACCGCGCAGGACTACGTGCTCGCGGTCGAGCGGATGTCCGGGGCACGGATCTCGGCGATCGGCGTGGGCCCCGGCCGGGACGCGATCGTCGTCCGCCACGACCTGCTCGGCGACGCCTGACGACGATGCGGGTCCTGTTCGTCTGCAGTGGCAACATCTGCCGGTCACCGCTGGGCGCACAGGTCCTGCTCGCCCGACTCGGCCGTGACGCCCCGGCGTTCACGGTCGAGTCGGCGGGCACCATCGCCCAGGACGGTGTCGCCATGGACGACGCGGCGGCCGCGCAGTCCCAGCGGCTCGGCGGTGACCCGTCTGCACACCGCTCCCGCTACCTGACCGCGTCGATCGCCGGTTCGGCAGACCTCGTGCTCACCGCGGAGCGGTCGCACCGTGCGGCCGTGGTGTCGCTCGCGCCCCGGGCTGCGAAGCGGGCGTTCACGATCAAGCAGTTCGCCCGGGTGCTCGACGCGCTCGAGCCCGGCGACCTCGCGGGGGTCGGGTCGACGGACGAGCTCGTCGAGCGCGTCGCCCGGCTCCGGGGGACCGTGCCGCCGCCGATCGACCCGGTCGCGGACGACGTCGACGACCCCTACCGTCGGTCCGAGCGGACGCACGAGCGGGTCGCGGACGAGATCGACGCGTCCCTCGCGGTGATCGCGGACGCGTTGCGCGCGGTGCGCTGAGGCGGTGCGCGCGGGCGCCTGCGCGCCGGTGCGCGCGGGCGCGCCGGTTCCGTTTCGCGCTGCGCGACACCTCACGCGCTCGTCGCGCCGTGAGCTGTCGCTCGGCGCGAAACGCCGGCGCCGAGGCTCGGCCGAGCGGGCAGTTTCGCGGCTCCGGGGCGCGGAGACTGTCCGTGGGGGCGAGGCTCGGCTGCGCCGGGCCCGCGCGCGGCCCGCCCCGCCCCCGCCGCTCAACCGCGCGCGAGCACATGGCGGTCGCGGCTCGCGGCGACACCGGCCACGAGCTGCACCACCAGGAGCGCGAGCAGCACCCCGATCGGCGCCGTCCAGCTGCCGGTCGCCGTGTGCAGCAGCCCGATGCCGATGGGCCCGAGCCCCGCGAGCAGGTACCCCACGCCCTGCGCCATCGTCGACACGTGTGCGGTGTGCCGGGCATCCGGCGAACGCCACACGATGTAGCTCAGGGACAGGCTGATCGCTCCGCCCTGGCCGAGTCCGAGGAACGTCATCCACATCCAGGCCCCGGCAGCGGGAGCGACGAGCAGCCCGGTGTAGCCGACGGCGCAGAGCACGACGACGACGGCCACCGGCACCCAGGTCGGACGCAGACGGCGGGCGATCGCCGGGCCCGCCACCCCGGTCACGATCCCCGGCAGACTCGAGTACGCGAGCATGAGCCCGGCCTCGTGCGCCGGGACACCGGCATCCTGCAACACCGTCGGCACCCAGGTGAGGAAGGCGTAGTACGACAGGCTCTGCAGCCCCATGAACCCGGTGACCGCGATGGCGACCCGGTCGCGGAAGAGCCGGGCGAACGTGGGCTCGTCCCGCGCGACGTCCGGCACGTCCGCCACGGCGTGGGACCCCCGGACGTGGCCCGGGTCCCGGAGCGCGCGGGGCAGCCAGACGACGAACGCGAGCACGGCCGGCACCGCCCAGAACGCCAGCGCCGGACGCCACGACCCGAAGGCCGTCATCAGCGGCACGACGGCGGCCGAGGCCACTGCAGCGCTGAGGAACAGTGCCGTCGAGTACAGGCCCATCATGAGCCCGACCCGGTGCGCGAAGTCGGCCTTGATCGCGGCCGGCATGAGCACGTTCGCGACCGCGATGGCCGCGCCCGCGAGCACCGTGCCCCCGTACAGTGCCCACCCGTGCGGCTCCAGGCGCAGTGCGATGCCCACCGCCAGTACCGCCATCGTCAGTCCGAGCAGCCGGTGCAGTCCCACCCGCCGGGTCAGCAACGGTGTGAGGAACGCGAACGCGCCGAACGCGAAGACCGGGATGGTCGTGAGCAGACTGGCCGCGGACGGCGACAGGTGCAGCGACCGCTCGACCGCGCCCAGGACCGGTCCGACCGACGCGACACCCATCCGCAGGTTCAGGGCGACGAGGAGCAGCCCGGCCCCGATGTACCACGCCGCGAGGACGCCGCGACGGGGAGCGGGAGCGCTGACGGGGATCGAAGCGGTGGTCATGCGACGATCCCACCATCGCGATGCTCGACGGGGAACACGTACACTGCCGACCGATGTCGATTTCCGGCCAGGTCCTCGTCGAGGAGCACCCCGACCGCACCGAGGCGGCCTTCCGCTTCGCCCACGCAGAGACCGTCCCTCCGCACACACACGCCCTCGGGCAGTTCATCCACGCCGCCAGCGGCGTCCCCTCGCTCATCACCGACGACGGCACCTGGATCGCACCACCGAACCGTGTCACCTGGGTCCCCGCCGGCGTCGAACACCGGCACCGCGCGCACGGCGTGACCGACATGCGCGTCGTCTACCTGCCCGCGGAAGCCGCGCCGCGCCTCCCGTCCGGTCCGGCCGTCATGGCCGTCACCCCGCTCGCCCGGGAGGCGCTGCTCGCGCTGACCGCGCCGGCTCCGCGCTCCGAGACGGCGCGGTCGCACCTCCGGGCGGTCGTGGTCGACGAGGTCGCCTCCGCTCCGGAACAGCCGCTGCACCTGCCGGAGCCGCGCGACGCCCGTCTGCGGCGCGTGGTGCGGCTCGTCGAGGAGGACCTGTCGACACCGGTCGGGCTCGGCTCGCTCGCGGCGGCGGTCGGCGCCGGGGAACGGACGCTCACCCGGCTCTTCCGCGACGAGACCGGCATGGGGTACCGCCAATGGCGCTCGCAGTTGCGGGTGCAGCGTGCCCTGGTGCTCCTGGCGGGCGGCGGGACCGTGACCGACGTGGCGGCGGCCTGCGGATGGGCGACCACCAGCCAGTGCATCGAGCAGTTCACGCAGCTCGTCGGCATGTCACCGGGGACGTACCGTCGGCAGGTGCTCGCGGTGGGGGATCGCACCAGCCGGTAGCCTGACCGGGTGCGCGGGGGAACAGCAGGTCGACCGGTCGCTCTCGGGGTCGGCATCGGGGTCGCCTCCGCCGTGGTGGGGCTGCTGCCGTGGATCGTCACGGGCATGCGGCTGCCGTTGCAGAACCTCTGGTCCTCGTCGACGACCGACCCGGCGGACATGCCCGTCGCCCTCCTGCCGTTCAGCCAGTACTCCGTCGTGCTCATCGCCGGGTTGGTGCTCGTCGGCGGTGCCGTGGGCGGCCTCGTCGGACGTCGGCTGCGACCACGGCTCGGTCGCGCGGGGGTGGTCGCGGCCGCCCTCGGCCTGCTCGGGGTGCACCTCGTCGCCCTCGTCGAGACGGCCGTCGTCACCGGTGCCGGGCTGAGCACGGACCGCTCCGTCGGCACGAGCAGCTCGCTGAGCGCCGCGCAGGTCTACCTCGCCGCACTCGTCGTCGGGACCATCGGGGCGATCGCCGTCGCACTCGTCCTGTTCCTCGTGCTCGTCCGGGTCCCCGGGCCGGGGCTCGTCGTGGCATGCGCAGTGGTGGCACTGGCGTTCGGGGTATGGGTCAACGCGTTCGTCGACCCGGGCACACGCATCGGCGACGAGGGCACCGCCGCCGTCCTCGCGGTCACCCGCTGGGTCCCGGCGGTCGTGCTCGGTGTCGCGATCGCCGTCGTCGGCATCCGGACGGCCGGCAGGGTCGTCGCCGCGGTGGTGTCGCTCCTGGTGCTCTGGACGGGCACGGCCGCGATCACCGCCGTCGCGACTGCGTTCGGCAGCCGTGTGTACCTGCCCTACCCGGTGGACCTGGCGACGTTCGGCCTGCAGGTGTTCGGGGCCGCCATCGGCCCGGCCGGTGCCGGGTTGTGGAACGCCCTGGCGGCGGCGGTCATCGGGATCGCCGGGGCCCTGGTCCTGGGCGCCCGTCGACGCTCGCCCCGCGCTCTGCGCTGATCCGACGGTCGCGGCCCTGATGTACCCCGACCGGGGTTCATCCGGAGAACGAGTACCCCGGTCGGTCGACGTGTACCCCGAACTGCTGTCGTCGTGCCCCGGAAATCCGGGGGAGTGGTCGCCCCGGGGTTGACGGAACCCGTGAATCGACGGGCATCGCTGGCGTGCGACGACGGCGACCGCATAGCGTTCTGGTGTCAGCAGATGTACCCCGGAAACGCGAAGGAGCACGACATGAGCACCACCGTCCAGAACGACACCCTCGCCGAGGTCACGCTCGACACCGACACCGTCGACACGATCGCCATCCTCGAGGCCGACGCTGCGGTGTACGCGCGTCCGACCCGCGCCAAGCTCACCTGGACCCAGGAGGACCAGGGCGAGTGGGTCGCCAACTACGGCGGCTACTTCGGCGGGTCCGTCGACAAGCGCGACGGCCGCTACGTCGCCTCGGACACGTTCGGCCTGGTCGTCGGGGACTTCCCGTCCCTGGAAGAGGCGCAGGCGAAGCTCGCTGACCAGTTGCACGTCATGCTGCCGACGGTCATCCGTCCCGTCGACTGACCGACCGCACCGTCGTCGGTCGGCGACACCCCCACACGAACCACCCGCGGTCGGTACCGCACGCACGAGGAGCAGCACCATGAGCACGACCGTCACCCACCGCCACGAGGCCGAGGTGACCCTGGACACCGCGACGATCACCGCCATCACCGAGATCGAAGCGCAGGTCGTGGAGACCGAGGAGGGCTTCGCCCGCGTCACCTGGTCCCAGCCCGACACGGGGCTGTGGGTCGCCAACTACGGCGGCTACTACGGCGGAACGGTCGACCGGCAGGGCACGCACTTCTTCGTGTCCGACACGTTCGGGCAGTACGTGGGGGACTTCCGTGCTCTGGACGAGGCGAAGGGCCGGCTCGTCGAGCGTCTCCGCCGCGTGCTCCCTGGCGTGGGCGCAGCCTGAACCGTCGGACGCTCGGCGCGGCGCCGGCAGCGGGAGCGCGAGTCGACCCGCTCGGCCGACGCCGGGAGCGGGAGCGCGAGTCGACCCGCTCGGCCGACGCCGGGAGCGGGAGCGCTAGTCGACCCGCTCGATGAGCTGCGGGCCCTGGTTGCGGACACTGTTGACCGCGCGGGACACCTCGTACTGCTCGAGCCCCGCTGCCACCGCGAGCGACTCGTGATCGAGGAGCGCTAGGAGGTCCTCGGCACCCAGGTCCCCGCCGAGCCAGTCGTCGTACCCGTCCGGCGTGAGGAACGCCGGCATCCGGTCGTGCACCTCGCCCGGGGCCACGTGCGCGTCCCTGGTGATGATCGCGAGCGACAGGCGCCACTTGTCGGGGTCGTCCTCGGCCTTCGTCGGATCCGGCCAGGCGCTCACGACGCCGGCCATCGCGAGCGCCCCGCCGGGTTCGTGCACGAAGTGCGGCTCCTTGCCGTCCTCACGCACCACCCACTCGTAGTAGCCCTGGGCCGGCACGATGCAACGGTTCGTCGCGAAGGCGCGCTTGAACATGCCGCTCGTCGCGACGGTCTCGATCCGGGCGTTGATCGGCTTCGGTCGCTGCTTCTGGAAGTCCTTCGCCCACCCGGGCACGAAGCCCCAGCTGATCTGCGGGAGCTCGCGCTGCCCGTGGCGCTGTCGGACGGCGTACACCGGATCCGTCGGAGCGACGTTCCAACTCGGGGCCAGACCCGGACGGACTTCGCCGCTGTCCTCGTCGACGTGCTCCGTCCGCGCCGCGAGCTCACCCACGAGCTCGGGCAGCAGATCGGCCGTGGTGTCGGAGACGACGAACCTTCCACACATGGGCCCAGTGTGCCCGCTGCCGCCGACAGCCGTGTCAATCGCCGGGGAGCCCGAGCTTGGAGCCCGATGGCAGCCCGTCGCCGTACCGCTGGCGGACAGGAGGCTCGTCGGTGGCGAGGGCGCTCAACCGTGCCCGTTCCGCGCGGCCGATGCGCAGCACCAGGTCCGGCAGAGTGCAGAGGTACAGCACGGGCCAGAGCACGACGAAGACGCGCACCTCACCGAGCAGCGGACCGATCGCACCGCCGCAGGCCAGGGCCGTGACGACCGGAGTGGTCACGACGAGCCGCGACACCAGTCCGCGTTGGAGGCGCGGGGTGTCGGCGAGCACCGCGTCCCGGCCCCGGGGCAGTACGTCGCGTGGCCGGCGGCCGAGGTACTCCTGCACGGAGTCACGGGGCGCCAGGATCCGGTCCGGCCGGACCTGTCGGCCGTTGACGGTCGACGACGACGGGGCGCTCTGCTTCGGGACGCAGGCGGAGACGAGGAGGCCCACCGCCAGGGCGGTGAGCGCGATGGCGACCGCGGACCGGAGCGGCCCCGTCCCCGTCCAGTGCCGTGTGGACTGGAGCGCTGCGAGGGCGATCGCCACCACGAGCGCGGCTCCGGCGCCGGAACGCACGGCGCGACGGACCCGCCCGCGGTCGACGACCTCCCACAGTCGACGGCGCAGCACGCTCCACCCGAGTCGGTACACGTGCCCTGTCTACCGCCGGCGCCTGGGGAGCCGTCAGCGATCGACGGCGCCGCGGGAACGTGCGGCGTGATCGAGCACCCAGGTCTGGGCCAGCGCGGCCGCGCCGAGGACGGCGTCACGGTGGTGGTCGGTGCTCGACTCGATGACGAGGCTGCGGGTGAGGTCCGGCAGCACCCGCGTGTAGAGGGCTTCCCGGACACCGGCGGCGAGGTGCTCGCCGATGAGCGCGAGCCGTCCGCCGAGGACGACCCGCTCGGGAGCGAGCACTGTGGCGACGCCGACCAGTGCTTCGCCGATGTCCCGACCGGCCTGCCGGATGAGGCCGAGGACGGTCGGATCGGCCTCGGCGGCGAGGCGTTCGAAGTCGTCGAAGCCGCCGATCTCGAGCCCGGCGTCGCGCGCCGCACCGACGAGTGGTTCGACCGCGGCGATCCGGTTGAGGCACCCGGTGTTGCCGCAGGTGCAGGGGAGCCCCGCGGCGCGCGACACCGGCGTGTGTCCGAGTTCGCCGGCGAGCCCGAGCAGCCCCCGCTGCAGGCGGCCCGAGACGACCGTGCCCGCGCCGATCCCCAGGGCGACCTTCACGAAGACGACGACGCCGTCGGCAGCGCTCCGCCGTGCTGCGCCGACCGCCATGAGGTTCGCGTCGTTCTCCGCGAGCACCGGCAGGTCGAGCACGGAGGAGAAAGTGGCGTCGAGGTCGGCGCCGAACCACCCGGGAGCCGAGATCGGGTTGATCGCGCGGTGCCGTTCGTCGACGGGGCTGGCGACGCCGACGACGGCGACGGCGACGTCGTCGCGCCGGATCCGACCGTCGTCCAGGGTGCGCGCGAGGACGTCGGCGGCCGTGCGTGCGGCGGCGTCGGGCCCGCCGCCGAGGTCGATGGGCACGGTCGTGGCGGCGAGCACCCGCCCGCGCAGGGTCACGAGCGTCGCGTGGAGCTGGTCCTGGCCGAACTCGGCGACGAACGTCAGAGCCCGTCCCTCGCGGAACCGGTAGAGCGAGCTGGGGCGGCCGAGGCCACGCTGTGCAGCGTCCTCGGCCTCGCTCACCCATCCCGCGTCGATGAGCTCCGCGAGCCGCTGGGACACGGTGTTCCGCGCCCACCCGCTCGCACCGGCCAGCTCCGCCTTCGTCATGGTCGGGTTGGCGAGGAGCTCGCGGAGGACGACGACGTGCTCGGGCCGGATCACGTCGACGTCCATCCGCCCACGCTACCGCGCGGGCCGCGGCGGACGGGCCGTCCGCTCACCGCACTCGCTTGATGGGCAGGACCACGGCGGCTCCGACGAACGCGGCGATCGCGGCACCCCAGAGCATGACCGTGTAGTTCTGCGCGTCCGGGCTGCCGACCTGCAGCAGCCAGAGCGCGACCGCCGGCGCGAGCGACTGCGGGACCATGTTGGCGATGTTGATCACGCCGAGGTCCTTGCCGGCCTGCTCAGCGCTGGGCAGGACGTCGACGACGAGCGCGGTGTCGACGGCCGAGTACACGCCGTACGCCAGGCCCATGATGACCTCGGCCACGTAGAAGTGCGACAGGTCGTGTGCGTGCGCGAGCACGAGCGTGCCCACGGCGAAGAGCGCGGTCGACCCCGCGACGAACACCTTGCGGCGGCGGAACCGGTCGGACAGCCAGCCGGACACCAGCGCACCGAGCAGCAGCGCGATCGTGTAGAAGAGCACGCCGAGTGCCACGGCCTCGGTCGCCCGCTGCAGGCTCAGCCCGAGCTGGTCCTGCATGTAGAGGAGTCGGTACGTGGTGAACATGAACATCGCGAGCGTGATGAGGACCCGGGACCACCAGGCCCAGGCGAAGTCCGGGTTCCGGACCGGGTTCGTCCAGAAGGTGCCGAGGAACCGGGGGAGCGTGAACCGGGGCGGCCGGATCTCCGGCAGGCGGTCCTGGGCCACGAACGAGTACACGATGATGAGCGCGATCGCGAGGAGCCCGGGGACGACGAAGAGCACGGGCAGGTTGCCGACGAAGTAGGTCGCCAGGTAGGTGCCGGCCAGGACCGACAGGTTCTGCGCGAGCGCGATGGTGCTCGAGCCGCGTCCGCGCTGCAGCTCCGGCACGTTGTCGGCGAAGCTCGCGATGAGCGGCGCCACGGTTGCGTTCGCGGTCAGCTGGCAAGCGAGCCACGCGAAGGTCAGGGACAGCTGGTCCGGGGCCATCGCGACCCAGGCCAGGGCGATGGTCAGCGAGATCGCCCCACCGAGCATCCACGGTCGACGCCGTCCCCAGCGGGTCCGGGTGCGGTCGGAGAGCGCCCCGGCGAGCGGGTTCGCGAACAGCGCGCCGAGCGCGCCGATCGGCATCACGGCTCCGATCACCGCCGCGGGGTTGTCCGGCGACAGGGCCTGCGCCTTCACCTGCATGCTGACGACGGCCGGCGAGAAGATCGCCAGGGTGATGCCGAACTGAGCGAGGCCGAGCGCGGCCATGTACTTGCGGTTGATCGGCTTGAGCGCGATCGAGAGCGTGCGCTCCGAGGGCGGTGCGAGGGGTGACGACATGACCTCTCCTTCGAGGTGGTGGCGCGAGGGGTGGGGGTGGTGCGCAGG
>Ga0308167_1000744_pt1 | contig 49260 bp, 48 predicted proteins | sample PhyCR1_2_FD_202138 | JGI IMG/M metagenome (GOLD analysis project Ga0308167, IMG submission 202138) | Phyllosphere microbial communities from UC Gill Tract Community Farm, Albany, California, United States - DLSLRC.R1 | ecosystem: Host-associated > Plants > Phyllosphere > Unclassified | place... | reverse complement strand
ATTACAAGGATGTCTCCACCCTCCGTAAGTTCGTCTCGGAGCGCGGCAAGATCCGTGCCCGTCGTATCACCGGTGTTTCGGTGCAGGAGCAGCGTCTGATCGCCACCGCGATCAAGAACGCACGCGAAATGGCACTCCTGCCCTACGCTGGCGCCGGCCGGTAAGGGGTATCGAGATGGCAAAGCTGATTCTCACGAACGAGGTCGCCGGGCTTGGTAGCGCCGGTGACGTAGTCGAGGTCAAGAACGGGTTCGCCCGCAACTACCTCATCCCCCAGGGCTTCGCTACGGCGTGGACCCGCGGTGGCGAAAAACAGGTCGCTTCGATCCAGGCTGCTCGTCAGGCTCGCGCGATCCACGACCGCGACGAGGCCGTGGCGCTGAAGAACTCCCTCGAGGCCACCAAGGTGCGCCTGGCCGTCAAGGCCGGCAACGAGGGTCGCCTCTTCGGTTCGGTCAAGACCGATCACATCGCGGATGCTGTCGCAGCCGCGGGTCTCGGCTCGATCGACAAGCGCAAGGTGCACATCCCGTCGGCGATCAAGTCGGTCGGCGAGCACGAGGCCACCGTTCGTCTGCACGACGACGTGACCGCAGTCATCACGCTGCAGGTCGTCGCCGCCAAGTAAGGCGCGACGCTCTCGAACGCCCCCTGTCCTTCGGGACAGGGGGCGTTCTGCGTTCGCGGCCGGTCGGTGTTTCGGAGGGTCTGGTGAAGGCGGCTAGCGGGTGAGACCGAGTTCGGCGGCGCGACGGGGATTCGCGGGCAAAGTCTCATCGACGTCGACGGACCGTGACCACCCGTCGTCCTCGACAGGTATGCCGCGAGAGACGAGAGCGCGCACTGCTTCGTCGACCCCGTCCACGAAGTCCCCTCCGACGTGGGATCCGGCGACCAGTGAGACGATCACGCGGATCGAGTGCGCGTCGACCGGGCCGATCCAGGTGACGGCGACGCCTCGGGCAGACAGCGGACCGAGCCTGGTCGTGAGGGTGGAGAGCCCACTTCCGCCGATGAGGACATCGCCGACAACCGACCCGCGCCGGTGGATTCGCTGCACCCCGGCCTCGGCACCGGGCACGTCTGCACGGAAGTGGGCAGCCTGCATCGCACGGTCGATCTCGACCAGGGCGACATCGGCGGCATCAGTCGGGATATGGAATGTCCGTGCGCCGTTGACCGCCCACCGCAGACGGCGCGGATCCTCAGTCACCGCGGCACCTGCGAGGCGAGCGCGTTCTGCATGATGACCTCCCCGGAGAGTCTAGGCGGATCGTCCTCGGCGTCATCCGACGCGCCTCGTGCGGGTTCCGGGCACGACGGATGCCCCGCGCTGGGGACGCGGGGCATCCGTGAACTGTGCGGCATCGCAGACGCGGGCAGGTCTGGGGAACCTGCTCAGGGCATCACGGGATCCGCACACCGGCGGTGTCGCATCTCCTCCCCCGAGGACGTCGACACCGCCGGGGTCTGCGGCTACGCCGTCACGGGGCGACGACGCAGCATTCCGGCTCCGAGGAGGAGCAGGAGTGCGGCGAGGAATGCGAAGCCGAAGGAGGAGGAACCACCGGTGGCGGCGAGTCCCTCAGCCGGGGCGGATGCCGTCACGGCTGCGCCGCTCGCGACAGCGGTCGCGGACGTGCCGGCGTCGGTGCCGACTCCCGTGACTGCGCCGGGAGTTGTGCCGGGGTCGGTGCCGGGGTCGGTTCCGGGGTCCGTGCCGGGGTCGGTTCCCGGGTCGGTGCCGGGGTCGGTTCCCGGGTCGGTGCCGGGGTCGGTGCCGGGGTCGGTTCCGGGGTCCGTGCCGGGGTCGGTTCCCGGGTCGGTGCCGGGGTCCGTTCCGGGGTCAGTGCCGGGGTCCGTGCCCGGGTCGGTTCCGGGATCGCTCGGGGGAGCCGTGACGGTGCTCTCGCCTACCACGGAGATCGCGTTGCCGCCGATCGTGATCGGAAGAGTCACGGGTGCGGTGACCTGGGTTCCGCCGAGGATTCCGTCGTCACCGGTGGTGGTGCTGCCGGTGGACGGGGTTGCCCCGGTGGTTCCGGTGGAGCCGGTTCCGCTCGTCGACTCGCTGTCTCCGATCACGGAGATCGCGTTGCCGCCGACCGTGACCGGTGCCGTCACAGGTGCGGTCACCTGCGTGCCGCTCCCGACCGCGTCGGTACCCGAGGTTTCCGGTGCAGTGGTGCTGCCTCCGGATGCGGGTGCGGGTGCGGTGGTGCCGCTGCTTCCGGTGCTCTCGCTGTCTCCGATGACGGAGATCGCGTTGCCGGCGGCGGTGATCGGAGCCGTCACGGGTGCTGTCACCTGTGTGCCGCTCCCGACCGCATCGGTACCCGAGGTTTCCGGTGCGGTGGAGCTGCCTCCGGATGCGGGTGCGGTGGTGCCGCTGCTTCCGGTGCTCTCGCTGTCTCCGATCACGGAGATCGCGTTGCCGCCGATCGTGACGGGTGCCGTCACGGGTGCGGTCACCTGCGTGCCGCTCGCGACGCCGTCGTCGCCCGACGTGGACGGCGCTGTGGATCCGGTTGCGCTGCCGCTCGAGGGCGCCGGTGCTGCGGCATCCTGTCCGAGGGTCTCGCTGTCGCCGAGCACTGCGATCGAGTTGCCCGACACGGTGATGGGCGCGTCGACCTGAAGCAGGCCCTGGGTGCCCGACAGCACACCGTCATCGCCGTTCGTCGTGACAGCCGGGGCGGGGGCGGGGGCCGGTGCCTGGGGAACCTCGGCCGGCGCCGCCGACTCGCTCGACGAGTCGCCGAGCACGGTGATCGCATTGCCGGTCACGGTGACGGGAACGACGACGTCCACGACGGCCTGGGTGCCCGACGCGGTGCCGGATTCACCGCTCGTGGTGGGGGCCGGTGCGGGAGCCGAAGCCGGTTGAGGTGCCGGAGCCGGTTGAGGGGCCGGAGCCGGGGCCTGCTCCGCGGAGGAATCTCCGAGCAGCGAGACGGCGTTGTCGACGATCGTGACGGGCGCCGTGATCGCGGTGTCCGCCTGGGTGCCCGAGAGCAGACCGTCTTCTCCTGAGGTGTCTGCCGCGTTGGCGGCCGTTGCGCCGAGCAGGGTGATCCCGCCGGCGAGAAGCGTGCCCCACAGGGCCCGCTTGATGTATGTACGCATGATGTCCTTCTCCTGACTGGAAATGGGTGTGTCTGGATGGGTGCACGCGAAGAGCATGTGCGCGCGCAGCACGGCATCTGTCGTTCACGAGGAACGACCGGACAACCCGTCAGTCAGGAGAGACGTCGGTGTCGGCGACCAGAGACGTCGGCAGGACGTCGTCGGGTGCACCGGGGGTGCGCTCCACGGCACGGAACGCGACAAGACCCGCGTCGCTGAGGTGCGCGGGGGAGAGTGAGGAGGCTCCGCTCGAACCGGCGGAGGAAGACGGCGCCGCCGGGGCACCGGAGGGCGGAGGGAAAGGCGAGGGCCGGTCATCGGATGCCGGCGCACTCGTGGCGGGCACAGTGATGGGTGCTGCCGGCTGGAGTCCGGATGCTGCCGGGTCGACTGGCTGAAGGCGCGCGACCGCAGGGGAGTGGAGGCCCGTCCGCGCATCGGCTGCGGCATGGATCGGTCCGACCGGATCGGAGTCCGGCCCGGATGCGGGAACGGCTGGCCGAGTGGGCGTGAGGCCCGGGACGATCGGCGGCACGGTGTTGTCGACGACCTCTCCGACGATCGGTGTCGTCCCGTCGACGACACCGACGACCACGTCGATCACCGCGGGCACTCCGAGATCGCCGGTCACATCTCCGACGATCGGCAGTCCTGCGATCAGGTCCGTCACGGGTGTCACGATCGGCGCCACCGGGGATCCGTCGACCAGATCGGTCACGGGCGTGACGACGGCCTCGGTGGTGTCGGCGACGATGTCGACGATCGGCGACGTCACCGGGCCGACGACCGGAACCTGCGCGATCGTCTCCGCGACGTGTTCGACGGTCGGCTGAGCCACCTGCTGCACCGGCTCGACGACCTGGGCCGCGACGGGCTCGACGACGTGGGTGAGGACCGGCTCGACGACGTGGGTGACGACCGGCTCGACCACCTGGGTGACGGCCGGGGCCACGACCTGGGTCACGACGGGGGCGACCGGCGCCACGATCGGCGTGGTCGCTGCCGTGACGGTGTCTTCGACGGTCGAGACCGTCTCGCTGACGACAGAGGAGACACCGTCGAGCAGAGAATCGCTCGAGCTGTCGTCCGCGCTCGCAGACGACCCTCCCGTGAAGATCGTGATCGCCGCCCACGCGACCGCGCCCAGGCTGCCCCACAGGGCGACAGCCGGAAGGCCACGCCGGGCTTCTTGAGCGTTCACGTCGACTTCCCTCCCCCGAGAGCCATCGTTCGTTCACGACGCGCACTGCGTCGATTGCCGGTGACGATACTCCCGGCATATCGCGATGTCTAGAGGGTTCCGCTCGAAAACGATGACATCTCGCGCACATTTCAGGGGGTTGCGCAGTGTGACGCGCCCGGTTGAATCTCGGCTTGACTTTCCCCAGGTTCTACACATCCCCCACCGGATGCGATCAACCTTCAATGCCCAGTTGAACCACGTTCTCATCCACAGGGTGGGGAAACTCTAAATCCCAGACCAGAGAAAAAAATAGAACCCTGTTTCGAGGTACTCCACCGAGTTATCCACATGCGTTCTGCACAGACTCTCCGGACTTGTTCGCACGCTTTCCACATAGTTATCCACAGGCCGTGTTGCGACCGAAAACACCCGCTCGTAGCGTGGTGCAGCGACCCGATGTCGGAAGTGCCTGGTTTGCTGTGCGAACGGTCCTTCTCGAGCTGAATCGCATCGAGTGGCCGACGCAGTCGGCACCGAGCACACCGGAAGAACGTCGCATCGAAGGGAGCAGTGTGTCGATCGCCGACATCTCAGAGGAGCGCCTCGGGGGCAAGCGTCCGCCAGAGCGCACACCCCCGCACGACACGCTCGCCGAACAGAGCGCGCTGGGTGGAATGCTCCTCTCGAAGGATGCCGTCGCCGATGTGATCGAGACGCTCAAGGGCGCCGACTTCTACATCCCCAAGCACGAGCTCATCTTCGAGGCGATCCTGTCGCTCTACTCGCACGGCGAGCCGACGGACGTCGTCGCCGTCACCGACGAGCTCATCAAGACGGGGGAGCTGAGTCGCGCCGGCGGTGCCGATTATCTGCATACGCTCACCTCGATCGTCCCCACTGCGGCGAACGCCGGATACTACGCGGGCATCGTGTCGGAGCGGGCGATCCTGCGCCGTCTGGTCGATGCGGGCACCCGCATCGTGCAGCTCGGTTACGACGGACAGGGCGACGCCACCGACATCGTCAACAACGCCCAGGCAGAGATCTACTCGATCACCGGATCCGAGACTGCCGAAGACTACGTGCCGCTGCAGATCGCGGTCGATGCCGCGCTCGAAGAGATCGAGGCAGCCAGCGGCCGCGACGGGTCGATGACGGGCGTTCCGACGGGCTTCAAGGAGCTCGACGAGCTCACCAACGGCCTGCACGGCGGGCAGATGATCGTCGTCGCCGCGCGTCCTGCGATGGGTAAGTCGACCCTCGCGCTCGACTTCGCGCGCTCGGCATCCATCGGCCACAACATCCCCTCCGTCTTCTTCTCGCTCGAGATGGGCAAGAGCGAGATCGCGATGCGTCTGCTGAGCGCCGAAGGTCAGATCCCGCTGCAGAACATGCGCAAGGGAAACCTCGACCCTCGCGACTGGACGACGGTCGCCGCGACCCGAGGACGCATCAACGACGCCCCCCTCTACATCGACGACAGCCCCAACATGACGCTGGTCGAGATCCGTGCGAAGTGCCGGCGACTCAAGCAGCGCGAGGGTCTGCGGATGGTCATCATCGACTACCTGCAGCTGATGACGTCGGGAAAGCGCGTCGAGTCGCGCCAGCAGGAGGTCTCGGAGTTCTCGCGAAGCCTCAAGCTCATCGCCAAGGAGCTGCAGGTTCCGGTCATCGCACTGTCGCAACTGAACCGTGGTCCCGAGCAGCGCACCGACAAGAAGCCCGCGATCAGCGACCTGCGTGAGTCCGGTTCGATCGAGCAGGACGCCGACATGGTTATCCTGCTGCACCGCGACTCGGTCTACGACAAGGACGTTCGTCCGGGTGAGGCCGACCTGATCGTGGCCAAGCACCGTAACGGCCCGACGGCGACGATCACCGTGGCCTTCCAGGGTCACTACTCGCGCTTCATGGACATGGCGCCGGGCGGCGACTTCAACTGAGTCGGGCGGGGCTCCCGGTCTCTGCGTGGTCGCATCGTTCGGCTGCGAGCTGACCGGGGGAAGACGGGACGCCCCCACCACGGGGGAGGCGGCAGAAAGGGCGCCCCATCCGATGCCGTCAATGGGCGGCACCCCAGCTGTCGCGTTACAGCGCGACAGAACTGTGAGGCAAGCGTGACACCAGCCGCCTCGCCGCACAAGCCCTATTGTCGACCGGTATGCGCGGGTCGAGGCAGCGTTCCGATCAGGTCAGCGCTTCGGCGTGACGCCGCAGCTCTCTGCGGTTCGAGACGTCGAGCTTGCGCATGATCCGGTGCATGTGGCTCTCGACCGTGCGCACACTCAGCACGAGTCGGGAGGCGATCTCGGCGTTGGAGAGTCCGCCCGCGGCGAGGCGCCCCACCTCCTTCTCGCGGTCGGTGAGGGTGACAGCTGTCGCACCGAACCGCGCGAGGTCGTAGCTCCTCCCCGGGTGACGGGCACGGATCTGCTCCTCGCGCTCGACCGCGCGCTGCTGTCCGAGGTCGTCCGCCCCCGCAGCGAACCAGGCCCGCGCGAAGCGGCAGGCCGACAGCGCAGTGCCGGTGAGCCCGCGCACGTCGAGCTCGTCCGCGACGGCGAGCATCGCCACGGGATCCCGCTGCACCAGCGCGCTCACGAACGAGGCCTGGGCCGCCAGCCCTGCCGCCTCCGGCAGCTCCTTCGCGTGCGCCATCGCGGCCGACAGGCGGGTCGGCGTCGGGTCGAGTTCGACGGCGGAGAGCTGGGCGGTGAGCCCTGCCACGCGGGCTCCGCGGTTCCAGAGGGCGTCGCCGGAGCGGGCGAGCAGCTCGGCGGCCTTGTCGGTGCTTCCGTCGAAGGCGAGCAGCTGCACCTGGGGCCACGCCTTGCTCTGCCCCGGAAGCGGGCCGTCTTCGGCTCCGAGCTGATCCAGGTCGGCGGCCAGCCGCTCGCCGGTCGTCACCTGCCCTCGTCGGATGGCGACCACGGCGGCGACCGCGAGCAGCGAGAGCTGCACTCCGGGCGGCAGCGGTGAGGGCTCTCCCGCCGAGAAGATGACCTCGAGCAGATCGTCGACGGCCGCATGATCACCTGCTGCCAGATGACACAGCGATGCGGCGGTGCCGAAGGCTCGCACGGCGTCGATGTCGAGATAGCCGTGCGCCTCGTCGAACCCGCGCTGCAGCACGTCGAGAGCGGCGCCCGGGTCGCCCTGGCCGAACAGTGCCATGCCGAGCAGCACCCGAGGGGTGTACCGCTGCTCCTCGTGCTCCAGCGCCTCGATGAGGCCGAAGACCCGCAGTGCATCGGAGAAACGACCGAGGCTGACGAGCACGCTCATCTGGGTCTCGAGCATCATCAGCTTGACCGCCGCGGGCAGCTCGTCGGACACCTCGAGGCGGTTGCCGAAGTCAGCGGGCACGGTGTCGAGGTTCGCGAGCAGCTGCACCTCGACGGCCCGCAGCATCCCGGCGTGCGCACCCACAGTCTGGGCGTCATCCTGCAGCTGCGTGACCGCTCGCTGCAGGTCGTCGTCGACGTAGGCGGTCCACTCCGCCTTGAGCGCGGCGAACTCGGCACGACTGGCGTCGTCCCCGGTGCGCGTGGCAGGAGACGAGAGGACGTCGGCGATCACGTCTCGCACCCTCGCTGTGTGCGTGTGCATGAGGGCACGGATGTAGCGCACGGCACTGGCGGCGGTCGGGTTCGCCTCCCACTCGGCGGCCGTCACGATACGGCGTGCGCGGGCACGCTCCTGCAGCAGCCGGACGAAGAGAGCATCCTGACCACCCGACGCGGTCGGAGACGATTGCTGGTCGGTGAGCACCGACCACACCGACTCGGGCGTGCTCAGCTGTCGCACGATCTGGCTCGTCAGTCGCGTGCGTCGCGCTGTGAGCGGCTCGTGCCGGAAGAACTCGACCAGCAGCGGCGGCATGACGGCGACGAGCTGCCGGTCGCCGCTGGGGATGAAGGTGATCATCCGGCGCTCCTCCAGCAGCTCGAGCGTGCCCCAGTCGACGAGCTGGCTCGCCGTGTCGATATCGGCCACCCCCACGATCGCGATGATCTCGAGCGCATCACGCGTGGCGTCATCGAGGCTCTCGAGGTGCGCCTCCAGCACGGCTCGCAGTCCGCTGCTCCACAGATCGCGGGTGGCGGTCCACTCGCCGCCGCGCAGCACGAGACGCTTCTCACGCACGGTCGCGTCGACCAGGCTCAGGGCGAGGCCGATGTTTCCCCCCGACTTCGCGAACACCCGGCTCATCGTGCTCGCCTCGATCGGGTGCGACAGATACTTCTCGAGAGCCGTCTCGAGCTCCTCGAAGCGCAACGGGGTCATGTCGATCACGTACGAGGGTTCGAGAGTCGACGCGGGCAGGCCGCTCGGAGTGTGTCTGGCTCGAAGACCCTGCAGGCGAGAGAGCACGATCGGCACGCCGTACTCGCGTCGCACCGACTCCGCGACACCCCACGACGACTCGTCGAGGTCATCCCAGTCATCGAGGAACAGCACCGAGCGAGAGGCGCGGAGCGCCTGGCGCAGCGAGTCGGCGGTCTCGTGAAGGCTCGGCCCCGGCCGTTGACCACTGGTCGCGCCGATGCCGGCGAGATGCAGTGCGGCGAGCGGATGCTGGCGCAGCGACGCGATTCCGCGCACCGAGACGACCGTCCATTCGTCCTGCTCGACCCGGGCACGCAGCGCCTTGAGGAAAGCGCTCCGACCCGAACCGCGGCTGCCGACGACATCGATGCTGACGCCCGCCTGGATGAGGTCCACTGCCGCGGCGAGACTCTCTTCACGACCGACCACCATGAGATTCCGCTTCCTCACGTGATGTTCCTATGCAAAAGCTACTCTCCCGGGCCTGTCAGAGATAGCCGCACGGCGGGGGTGATGCGGCTGCTCCCTCGCATGAGCCTTCCCGGCGGCGGCGTCGCTGGTGACGTGAATCCCGAGGAGTACGAGCGGCGAGTGCCGACCTTGCGTACTCACGAGCGATCAGCGGCAGGGAGAAGCGGTGTGGGCCAGTACCCGCGAGGGCACTACTGAGCATCGACGCGTGGTACTCCGCAGGGTCGTGCACACCCGCCACGCAACCGTCGGAGAGGCCCACTGATATCGAGGTGGCGGAGTGCTGAAGACGCCCGAAACCCCTCCAAGCGGGCAGGTCGCCGACCGCATCCTTACGATGACCGCCCATTCTGCGCACATCGTGCCCGCGGTCTCCCATCACTCGAGCGCGCCACATGCGTCGCGCGGAACCCTCTGGAGGACGTCAGCTGTGAGCCCGCGAGAAGAAGGTCGTCGACAGGTGCGCCGCCGGCGTCGCCTGGTGCGACGCATGCGCCTCGTCTCTGCGGTGACGGCATGCGTCGGCCTGATCGCCGGCGGCCTCCTGGTGGCGGCTCCGGCGATGTCCGCGCCCAGCCACGAGCTCGAGATCACCAGCCTCGCGTTCTCGGGAGTCGATCAGGCGCCGGGTGATGGCGTGTGCCGGACAGCCGACGGCTCCTGCACGCTGCGCGCCGCGCTCGAGGAGTCGAATGCCCTGAACGGTGCGCCCGGGGCCGTCGTCATCGGCGTGAAGCCCGGCCTCAGCGGCATCATCCGTCCGGTGATGACCCGCTCCACCGCGAACTGGATGCAGACGAGTGCGGTGTCGACCTGGGATGACGGCGCCTTCTATCGCATCACTGCACCGGTCACGCTCGACCTCGACAATCGTGTCTCCATCATTCCGACGTCCGAGTCGACCGAGGCGGCGGCATTCGAGATCAACGGTCCGGACGTCGCGCTGAAGAACTTCCGCGACATCCTCTCCAGCGGCACGTCCGTCGTGATGGGCGAGCAGGCGAAGAGGATCAGCCTCGCGGGCGGCTCGACCGTGACGAAGGAGAACTACTACCCCGAGCGCTTCGTCGTCTATCGCCAGGGTGCCAGCGACATCTCGGTCAGCGACTACGAGCTGCAGGGGTTCTACCACGAGGGACAGCAGACCTCAGGGCTGTTCCTGTTCAACGCCACGACCGCCACACCGATGAAGAACATCTCCATCGCGCGGGTGAAGGTCAACTACACGGCCGGCGGCGTGTGCAACGGATCCGACGGCTCTGGGTGCCGCACGAACCTCACCACCTTCTCGCCGCGCGACGCGAACGTCGTCCTCGACGGCTTCTCGTTCACCGATTCGACCGTGCGGAACCTCAACGGGGCGACGGCCTTCAAGTTCTCGAACAACAGCACGACGGGTGTGAGGCTGTCGAACCTGAACATCTCGGGCAACCAGTTCCTCAACTCCGTCGGAAACGGCACGGGAGACGAGTACGCGTTCGTCACGCTGCCCCCGGGCACCCTCAGCGGAGAGAACCGGATCTCGCGCAACGACTTCGTACGCGCGACGTCGGGACAGACCATCGCGATCTCCTGGGACGGCCTCACCCGCACCGGCACGGTGCCGAGCGGGCTCAGCATCACCGACAACTACTTCGACGGCTACGAGTCGAGCATCCGTCTCTCGCGCAACGGTCTGACCACCGTCTCGGGCAACACCTTCGGCACGCGTTCAGGGTCGCAGGGCAGGCCGGCGACGGGGGAGGAGACCGGCGACGGAGGCTCGCTCCTGGTCGACAACGGAACCGAATCGAACCAGACGGTGTCGACGTGGTACCCCACTGCCGCGGCGTCGGTCGTGGCGGCTCCCTCGAGCGGCGCGATGGTCGCAGCGCCCCGCGCCACGTTCACCGGCGGAACATGCACCGCGGAGATCACGGTGGCAAAGCCTGCAGGCAGCGGCAAGTCGGTGCCGAGCGGACCCGTGTCGCTCGACCTCTACTGGACGGCCGACCGCACAGCCGAGATCCACCTCGGGCGCGTGACCGGAGTGACCGCCGCTGCGGCATCCGTCGCCTTCTCGCTGCCCGTCGGACCGCAGCCGCTCGCCGGCGCCACCGTGCCCGCCTCCGCGCAGGCCGTGAATGCCACGACGGGCGACGTCTCGGGTTTCGTGCGCGTGCAGACGCACGTCGAGACGACGCCGCAGCTGACGTCGTCGCAGCTCAGCCGCACGGTGGCCGTGACCGGCAACTGCCGCCCGACTCTCATGCTCGATCAGGCCGGCGGTCAGAACGACCCGACCATGAGTCGCGACCTGCACTACACGCTGAGGTCTTCGCTGCCTCTCGACCCGTCGACCGTCACCGCGGATGACATCCAGCTGAGCGCTGCGGCGACCGCCGAGACCCTCGATACCGGGCGCCTCGATCCGCGAGTCATCGCCGTGACGCCTGTCGCGGGCACGAACGGACTCGAGTTCGACGTGGTCGCGAGGGTCGACGACTCGGCATCCGTCTCGGCGACTCTCGCGGCCGGTCGCGTCACGTCGACATCGGGATTGACGAACACCGCTGCTGCGGTCTCTGCCGACCCTCGAGTGACCTTCGTCAATCCGCTGCAGGTCACCTCGCCCCGATTCACGCTCGTCACGGGAGACGAGAAGGGCAAGTCCTACTCGATGATGCTGCGAGCCGGTGCGCCCGTGCCGACATCGCCGTTGATCTTCTCGTCGAAGATCGACGCAGTGGGCGTCGCGCATGGAGTCGGTCTCTCGACTTCCACTCCGATCATCGCCCCTGGCGCGCGTTCGACGGAGTCGATCGTGCTGCAGGCGACCGACGGAGATGTCACGGCGAACACCGAGGCGACCATCGCAGCGACCGTCGCCTCGGAGGACGAGAACTACGACGGGCTGGTCGTGCCGTCGGTGAGCGCGTTCCTGTTCGCCACAGACCCGACCATCGAGATCGAGAAGCGGGCCTACGCCGACGTGGCGGATGCCTCGACTCCCGCGACGATCGAGCAGACGGGTGGGCCCGTGCTCACCGGCGCGCGCCTCGTCGACGGACAGGCGGTGTGCTTCGTGTACACGGTCACGAACCGATCGGCCGACGACTGGATCACGAGCCTGCACGACATCGTCGTCACGGACTCGGACCTGCGCCTGGGCGCGCGGGGAGTGATCGGCTCGATCTCGCAGCTCGCCGTCGGCGAGAACGCGAGGGTCGCCGCGTGCGGCACGATCGTCTCGAACGGCACTGCCGACGGGTGGGGACGATGACCGCCGTCGAGGCTCGGCCCCGCGGCCGCACGCTGCCCCTGGTCGTGAGCGTGATCGCCCTCGCAGCCCTGACGGTCGCGGCGATCGGCGCCGGCACCTACGCGCTGTGGTCGTCGGAAGACACGTTCGCAGGGTCTCTGTGGCAGGCCGGCGACCTCTCGATGACTACGGAGGACGCATCCTGGCGGCAGATCACCCCGGGCGTGACCGAGCCGCGGTCCGGCGACCTGGCGACCACGCCCGAGGACTTCTTCACGATGCCTGGCGACGTGATCGAGATCACGCAGCCGCTCGAGACCTACCTGTGCGGCGAGAATCTGACCGCGGCGCTCAGTGTCGAGTTCGCGTCTCCCGACGCAGTGCGGGCGCAGGAGGAGACGGGCGAGATCGCGATCGCACTGCGCGTGGAGAATGCCGAGGGAGACACGGTCGCGACCGGCTCTGCCGACGGGACGCCGCTGGCCGTTCCCGGTCTCGCGGGGTCGTCGCAGGGCGAGTCCGATCGGTGGTCGGTGATCGTGACCGTCGAGGTGCGCGGCGACTACGCCTGGACGGACGCCGACGTCCACAGTGCCGCGGGAGTCTGGGCCGCGGGCGACCTCATCGTGCGTCTCGATCAGGTGCGCGCGAACGGTGCCGGTCGATGAGGCTGCGCACGACTCTGTCGCTCACCGCCGCGATCGCCGGTGTCATGGCCTTCGGGGTCGTCTCGACAGCGAACGCGCTGTGGACCGCGAACGACGCGGTCGTGGTGCCTGAGCTCCGCACAGGAGCAGTGACCTTCGGAGCCGCCGCCGAGTCGCAGCGTGTGCTGTCGGCGGCGGGCGAGCCGGTCGAGATCACCCTGCCCGGCACCGAGATCGCCACGGTGCTCGATCAGGGCGGCTTGAGAACAGAACCCGTGATCTGGCGCTTTCAGGTGACCGGGGCCGCTCTCGGCATCGCCGGACTCGACTACGACATCACGCTCGGCGATCAGGTCTGGCACGACGGTCGCTCGGCCGAGCTCGCCGGGGGCGTCGCCCAGGACGGCACACTGCTGGCGGACTCGACCGTTCGGATCTACCCGGCCGGACTCGGCGACGACTGCTCGGTGATCCCCGACGCGCCCGTCGACGGCGGGGCCGCCGTCGACGTGCACCTGCTCGACGCGTCCGATCGCACGCTGCAGGCGCCCGCGGCCAACCCCACCGGCACCGAGGTCACACAGACCTGGTGCGTCGCGATGCTCTGGAACCACCGTGCCGACGGCGTGTACGTCTCGGAGGCGAGCGCCCGGGGGATCGCCGTCGACGGCAGCGAGAACCGGGACTTCGACACGTGGGACGCCGCGGTGGCGTTTCCCGCGTCCCTGAACGCCATCGGCGTCTACGACCACACGGCGTGGGCGGAAGGGACCGGCGATGACGGCACCCTGTCGCGCGACGACTCGTCGTGGAGCGGATCGGTGCATCCGGATCCCGCGGGCGAACCCGACCTCGTGATCCGCATCGACCCCCGTGTGACGAACGCGAACCCCGCCGTCGCACCCGGCGATCACGCCACTCGCTAGTCGCCGAAGCAGAAACACACCACCCAGGAGAAGGAAGAAGAACATGTCCAACCAGAATCCTCAGATCATCGTCGTGACCGAAGAGCGGAAGAAGCGCCGCGGCGCTCTGCTGCTCGTCGCCGGTGGCGCCGCCGCACTGCTCGCGGGCGGGTCGACGTTCGCCCTGTGGACGGCGACCGACGGCTTCAGCGGCGGACAGATCACCGCCGGCGACCTCGACGTCGTGCAGACTGCCGACACGACCTTCTGGGACGTCTCGGCCGACCGCGACGACGCCACCGCCACCGTCGTCGGCACGGACGGCTCGCAGCTCGGCCACGCGCTGGCCCCCGCGGATGCGTCGACCTGGCGCATCGTGCCCGGCGACAAGGTCGCGGCCTCGTTCTCGGCCGCCGTGACGCTGGAGGGAGACAACCTCGTCGGTCGCCTCTCGCTCGACGGTCTCACGGCGAACGACTACGACATCAGCGGCATGACCTACACCTACGAGGTCTACCAGGACGGTGCGCTCGTGCAGCCTGAGATCGCGCTGCCCGTCGCGGCAGATGCGACGCTGCTGTACCTGTCGGCGCCGCAGACGGGTCAGAGCGCTGGCCTCGAGGACGCGAACGGCACCACCGTGCTCTCGATGGCCGAGACCACCGAAGACGTGACGGTCGTCGTCTACGGCGCCTTCTCGTCGACGGTCACCGACCGCACCGACGTCGCGCTCACCGACACGCTGTCGGGGCTGAACCTCAGGCTCGAGCAGGTTCGCGACACCGGGGAGCAGTTCTAAGACCCACCGTCGGGAGGCGCCCCGAGACAGGGGCGCCTCCGTCGCTCACGATCATGAAGAGAGACGCACGCATGCGCACCACCGGCAGGATTCCGAGGAGCTGGTACGAGTCGCCCTGGCGCATCGCCGGACGAGCCGTATCGATCGCATTCGTCGTGACGCTGTTCGCGCTCATCGCCGCGCTTCTCGTGGTGCCGCGTGTCTCCGGCGGAACCTCGCTCACGGTGCTCACAGGATCGATGGAGCCGACATTCGCACCCGGTGACGTCGTGGCGGTGCGAGGCGTCGCGCCCGATCAGGTGTGCGCCGAGATCGGGGTCGGCGACATCGTGACCTATCTTCCCGAGCCCGGCGACCCGGCTCTCATCACCCACCGCGTCGTGGGCAAGACCGTCGGCACGTTCGACGACGGCACGGACTGCAGGCTCATCACTCAGGGCGACGCGAACTCCGCCGCCGACGCGCCCGTGTCTCCCGAGCAGGTTCGCGGGGCGATGCTCTACAGCCTGCCCGCCCTCGGATGGGTGCGCCAGTGGGCCACCGACAACATCGTGGTGCTCGGCGTCGCGTTCGGTGCCGGGCTTCTCGGCTACGGCGCATGGACCACCTTCCGGCGGCCTCGCACCCGCGTGATCGTGACCTCCGGACGGGGCGTGAACGATGCCCCCGCGGCATCCGCGGCCCTGTCGTTCCCTCTGTCGCCGACGACCTCCGGATCCGGGAGCTCGATCTCAGAGAGCGGGAGATCGCGATCCGCGAGGAGGAACTCCACCTCGCGCGGCTCGGACTCCTCTCGCTCGACGACGATTCGCTGCGCGAGATGCTGTCGCACGCGACGGATGCCGAGAGGAGCCGGCGATGAACGGAGTGGACGGCCTCCTCGCGGAGGCACGCCGTCGCACCCGACGTGAGACGTCCATCGCCTGGATCCTCGCCGTCGTGCTCCTGCTCATGCTGGCCGGGGTGCTCTCTGCTGCGGGCGTGCTCCCTGCCGTGGCGGCGGGTTCGACGACCGGTGTCTCGACGACCGGCGAACCCGTCGACAGGGCGGTGGCACCGGCATCCGGGGGTGGTTCGCAGTCAGGGGATGCGATTGCCGAGGCCGCCTGGGACGGTCCGGCGACGCACCTGGACTGGTCGGGCCGGGGGTATTCGACCGCGGAGTCGTCGTTCGTCGGTCAGCGCATCGCCGCGCCGGGAGATCGCACTCAACGCACCCTGATGCTGACGAACAGCGGTCCTGCGCGAGCCGGCCTCACCGTCTCGCTGCGTCTGGATGAGAGCGTCCCCGGCGGAGCTCGCAATCCCGGCCTCGCCGACGAGGTCGAGCTGTTCTGGAGTGTCGGCGGTGTCGAGGGGCGGCAGCGCTTCTCCGCACTCGCCGAAGAGATGACCGGCACGGTCGACATCGCCGAGGTGCGGGTCGCCCAGGGTGAGACGGTGGCCGTGGAGATCGGGTTCGAGCTCCCCGCCGCGACTGCATCGCAGCGCAACGAGGGACAGGAGTCGACCGAGCTCGCGTTCGATGTCGTGTCTACGATGTCCGGCGAGGTCGACGAGCAGCCGACTCGACTGGCGGCGACGGGGGCAAGCTCGCTCCTTCTCTTCGGAATCGCGGCGGCGCTGCTGCTGCTCGTGGGGCTTCTCCTCGTCGCCGGCCGTCGGCGGCGGTGCGATGACTGCTCGAGGGCCATCGGTCAGGACGAGTCCTGGGTCGATCTGACAGAGCCCGACCGCGGCCGTCGGCGCGTGTGCCCGGACTGCGCACTGCGCGGCACTACTGCGGCGGGCACTCCTCACTACTGAGAGATCGGGCGTCGGCACCGGAGACCGCGGTTCCCGGCTCGGAATCCGCCCCCTTCTCGGCGTGCGAGCGCGCGGTTCACGAGATGGTTGAACCGTTCGATCACCCCGTCGGATCATCGCGGATCATCCGCACGAACGCCGCCACAGAGTCGCTTCCCTCCCCGATCGCGACTTCTTCTCCCCGGATCGTGGCGGCGTTCACCCGTTCGCTCTGGCTGCGATGACCCGCGGACGCGAGGACGACCACCGCACTCCTCCGCGAGCACGTCCACCTGGCGGTGAGGATGCAGGGGTTCGTCCGCGGCAGCGGTGTGCCTCGTCGCGTCGATGACCCGGTAGACGCCTAGAGCGTGATGTCGGATGCGGAGGCGAGCGGTCGCCACTCGGTCGATCGCGCACTCGGCCGGGCGAGCACATCGGCGTCGAGCAGGGGGCCCACATCGACATTCGTGACTCGGGCGATCTCGGCGACCGGAACCTGGAACGTGCGGAAGGCGCCCAGTGGCGGCGCGGCGAGCAGGCCGTCGGGGGTGTCGACCAGCTCGGACTGATCGAGCACGAACCCTGCGGCCGACAGGCCATCCGGCGCCTGCCAGGCCGCGATCTTCCAGAACCGGAGGGGGATGCGGATGCCGCGATACGGCGGGTCGTCGTCGCCCAGCACAGGCGCGGTGAAGACCGAGACACGCTGATCGGTCGTCTCGGCATACTCGATCACATGGTCTTCCAGGCCGAGCCAGAGGTCCTTCGACTGGTTGAATCCTGCCGCCTGCGGGGCGGCGTTCGGATAGAAGAAGGTCGCCTCGGTGGCATCCCTCGCCTCATCGGCATCGCCCCATCCCGGATCACGCCGCCGCACGAGATGGCCGCGATCGAGGTCGTTGCGCGCGTAGACATCGGGACCCGTCTGCAGCTCGTCGTCGATCCGGGGGTCGAGCCTCCACTCGCCGGTGCGCGGCAGTTCGCGGAGCAGCGCTCCGTCGATGTTCACGCCGGTCACGGAGGCCAGCCGACGGTCGCGGTCGAGCAGCACCGTGAAGCGCGGGTAGGTCAGCTCGGTCGCATCCTGCGCCGGTCGGGGCAGGGGGACTCGCGTCGGAAGGAAATCGAGGTCGTATCCGTCTGCCATACCGTCATATTGCCTCGTGCCCCCGACATCGCCGACCATCTCCGAACACGGGAACGCCCCCACCCGGTCGCTTCGGGAGGGGGCGTTCGCTGTCAGCGGGTCACGGCGTGGGCATGCCGCCGTTGACGTTGAGCGTCTCGCCGGCGACGTAGCTCGACTCGGCCGAGGCGAGGAACACGTAGGCGGGTGCCAGCTCGGCCGGCTGACCCATGCGGCCGAGAGGCGTGTCCTCACCGAACTCCGGCAGCTTCTCCTGCGGCTGTCCGTCGCTGGGCTGCAGCGGGGTCCAGATCGGCCCGGGTGCCACGGCGTTCACGCGGATGCCCTTCGGTGCGAGCTGGTCGGCGAGGCCCTTGGTGAAGGCGTTGATCGTGGCCTTGGTCGACGCATAGTCGACGAGGATCCCCGACGGCGAGTACGCCTGGATCGACGTGGTGTTGATGATGGTCGATCCGGCGGGGAGGTGCGGGAGTGCGGCCTTCGTGATCCAGAACATCGCGTAGACGTTCGTCTTGAAGGTGTCGTCGAACTGCTCGTCGGTGATGTCGGTCAGAGACTCCTGGTAGACCTGCTTGCCGCCGTTGTTGACGAGGATGTCGAGACCGCCGAGCGCACCGACCGCTTCTGAGACGAGCGTGCGGCAGTACTCGGGGTCGCGCAGGTCGCCGGGGATCTGCGCGACGGTGGCGCCCGCGTCGCGAAGGATGTCGGCGATCCGCGCAGCATCCTCCTCCTCTTCCGGAAGGTACGAGAGCGCGACGTCGGCCCCTTCACGGGCGAAGGCGATCGCGGTCGCCGCCCCGATGCCCGAGTCGCCGCCGGTGATGAGAGCCTTGCGGCCGGTGAGACGGCCGGTGCCGCGATAGCTCTCCTCGCCGAGGTCGGCCTTGGGAGCGAGGTCGGCGTCGAGCCCTGGTTCGGGCATGTGCTGCTTCTCGGGCTCGATGTCGGAATAGAGCTCGGCCGGGTTGACGAAGGTGTACTGGTCGCGAGACATGGGGTGTCCTCTCGGTCGCTGGTCTGGGGGTATGTCTCCAGCGTGCGCCGAGGTCGGGATGTCGGCCAGCGCCTTGCGTCCGCGGACTCAGGTCGCTAAGGGCGAAGCCCGGGGCCGTCGTCGATGTCGCTGGGGGGAGGAGAACTGCTCTTCGGGAGGAGAGATTCGCAGGATTGCTCCTCCCGAAGGGCATATCTCCTCCCGAGAGGGTGGCAGCGACGGGGTCGACCAACCCCCGGCGCGCGGAGTAGCCTCGCCGCATGGGCCGACTCATCTACTCCATGATCACGTCGCTCGACGGATATGTCAGCGGGCCCCACGGAGGATTCGACTGGGCGCTCGATGAGGAGCTGCACGACTTCATCAACAGGCAGTTCGCCGACGTCGGCACCTATCTCTACGGGCGGCGCATGTACGAGACGATGGTCTATTGGGAGACCGCCCACCTCGAGCCCGATCAGCCGCAGGTCGGCATCGACTACGCACGGGTCTGGCAGGCGGCCGACAAGGTCGTCTTCTCGAAAACGCTCGCCGAGGTGTCGAGCGAGCGCACGCGGCTCGAGCGCACGTTCGACCCCGAGACCGTCGAGCGCTGGAAAGCCGAATCCGACAGCGACCTCTCTGTCGACGGGCCGACGCTCGCGGCCGAGGCGATCCGCGCGGGTCTGGTCGACGAGTTCGGCCTGTTCATCGGTCCGGGCATCGTCGGGGGCGGCAAGCCGTTCTTCCCCGGCGACGTGCATGTCGATCTCGAACTGCTCGACGACAAGCGCTTCAGCAGCGGGGTGATGTTCCTCCGCTACGCGACGCGGCGGTGACGGCGATCGCTGCCGGCGTCAGGGGCGCACGCGAACGGTGCGGCCCTCGAAGGTGACCAGGTCGCCGTCGTGCAGCTGACGGCCCCGGCGACGATCGACCTCGTCGTTGACCTTCACGAAACCGTCGATCACGACCTCCTTGGCGTCGCCACCCGAGTCGAGCAGACCCGAGTACTTCAGGAACTGCCCGAGGCGGATCATCTCGCCGCCGATGGAGACATCGTCGATGCGGCCGGAATTCGTCATGACTGAAATGGTAGCCGCAGCACCGGGCCGCGGCTCGCGGTCAGCCGAGCGCCCGCTGGATCCGCTCGCTCAGACGGTCGGCCGCCTTCGTGGTCGTCCGGCGACGGGTCGGCGCCTGCAGTGCGATCCTCACGTCGGATCCTCCCTCAGCCAACGGAGTCGCCACGACCCTCACGTCGGCGGGTCCCCCGAACAGCGTCCGTCGTGTGCTGAACGCCACGGAACGATGATCGGAGACTCGCCACTCGACGCGCTTGAGCTCTGTCGTGAGCTGCTGCAGCACCCGCACGACGGAGTCCGCCCGCGCGGGTGTGTAGAAGTACGTGTGCACCGTGACCGGCATGGATTCCCCTGACGACAGCATCTTCGGTCTGCGATCGAGACCGTACCCACCTACAGAGACCGCGCGGTGAACGGATCATGATGCGAAAGTGCCGAACTCGTCGGAGATGCGTCGAGCCGCCGACCCCGTGGGGCCGGCGGCTCGAGGAACGACGCGGGGTGCTCAGTCGTCGATGTCGGTGCCGACGACGGCGAAGTCGGCGCTGAAGTCGATGTCGATCGAGCGGCGGTCGGTCGTGAGCACCGACGCGTCGTAGGGGCTGACCTCGTCGTTGTCGGCGTCGAGGTCGGTGATCATGCCGTCGGCCTCGGCCAGCGCGGCATCGACGAGTGCGCGGATGGCCGACTCGTCGAGGGTGTGGGTGGGGGCGGAGTCATCGTCGTCCTGCTCGGTCGAGACGACGGTGGCGGCGAGGTCGGCATCCACCCGCACCTCGGTCTCGCTGCCGTTCGTCCCGGTCAGCTGCACCTCCCAGGTGCCGTCGCGCTTCGCGTCGATGGACGTCACGTCGCCTTCGGCTGCGCCGCGGGCGGCATCCGCGATCTTCACGAGCTCGTCGGCGGAGTCGGTGCCGATGTCGGTCACCGGGCCCCCGCCCTGGGGTGCGCCCTGCTCTCCGTCGTCGTCGCGGTCGTCTCGGTCGCCGCCCGGCTGCCCGCCGTTGTCGTCGGCGTCGCCACGGGGGCCGTCGGAGACCGAGGGGCGGTCGTCGTCGTCGCCGAACTCGTCGCCGATCGCTGCTCCGATGGCCACGCCGCCGCCGGCGAGAACCACCGCGGCCGCGATTCCACCGCCGATGAGAAGGGCACGCTTGCGACCACGCTTCGCGGGGGCTGCGGGAACGGATGCCGGAGTGCCGGTCTCAGCGGCGAGCGGTGCGACGGGCACGGTCTCGGCGTCGTGGGCCGGAGTCGGCGCGGGCGGAGCGGGGGGCGCCGGGGGAGTCGAGTTCACGGGGAGGTTCTCGGGCGTCTGGTCGGGGGTCGAGTTCTTGTCGTTCATGTCTCGATGCTGTCCCGGCGGTGCTGAAGCCACCCTGAAGCCTCCTGAAGACCTCTTCAGGAACCAGCGACCGAACGGCCGGGGCCGCGGACCGGGGTTTCCTCGTACCGTTTGCAGGATCCGGGCACTCCTGCGGGACGAGAACAGGTGTCCGGTGCCGCATCCGTGCTTCAGCCCTGCAGACGGGCCGGATGCCGAGAGGTGCCGGGTCCCTGCAGACGGGCCGGATGCCGAGAGGATGTCAGTCCGAGAGCGGCAGGGTCACCACGAAGCGGGCGCCGCCCCAGCGCGAGGCGTCGACCGAGACCGTCCCGCCGCTGGCCGCGGCGATGCCCTGCACGATCGCGAGGCCGAGACCGCTGCCGCCGGCATCCCGGCTGCGGGCCTCATCGAGCCGCACGAAGCGCTCGAAGATGCGCTCGCGCTCGTCGGCTGGCACTCCTGCGCCGTCGTCCTCGACGGTCACGAACACCCAGGCGTCCTGCGGGATCACGCTGATCGCCACGCGGCCGGCGCTGTGCCTGACGGCGTTGTCGGCGAGGTTGCGCAGGAGCTGGCCGAGAAGCCGAGGATCCCCGGCGACCCGGGCCGCACGGATGCCCGACCCGTCGACCTCGACCCCTCGCGACCTCAGGCGTCGCACCTCGCCCAGGGCCAGGTCGTCGAGGTCGACGGCCTCGTCGTGCGTGCCGCCGCCCTCGTCGAGCCGGGCGAGCAGCAGAAGTGACTCGACGATGCCCTGCAGTCGGAGCCCCTCCTCTGAGACGACCTCGGCCAGCTCGCCGATGCTCGTTGTGGCCGGATGCGCCTGTGCGAGCTCGGCGTGCTGACGGATCGTCGCGAGCGGTGAGCGCAGCTCGTGTGAGGCATCCGAGACGAAGCGGCGCTGGGCGGTGGCCGACGAGTCGAGGCGATCGAGCATCCGGTTCATGGTGGTCGCGAGTGCGGCGATCTCGTCGGATGACGGCGGCACCTCGACGCGTCGGTGCAGGTGCTCGGCGGTGATGCCGTCGACCTCCTCGCGGATGCGGGTGACCGGCCGCAGCGCCCGGCCGACGACGAGCCAGGTGGTGACGGCGACGAGCAGCAGAAGCAGCGGCACGGCGACCGCGAGCAGCACGGCGACCGTCGACAGCGTCTCGACACCGTCTTCGATCGAGACGGCGAGCACGAGCGTCTCGTCGTTCTCGAGGTCGTCGGAGACGACGAGCATCGGCTCGCCGCCGATCGTCGTGGTGCGTGCCTGGTCGGCGAGGGGGAGCGCGGTGGAGCCGAGCTCGTCGCGGGCATCCTCGCTGGCGGCCCTGACCGCGCCGTCCTCGCCGATGATCTGGACGATCTCGTCGTCGAGGGAGTCGACCCCGCGCTCGCCGCCCGGGCCGCCGCCGGGACCGTCGAAGCGCTCGGCGAGTTCGTCGAGTCGCTGCTCGGCGGCGCGCTCGGCGCTGGCGTGGATGCTGGAGCTCAGGATGCCGTAGAACGAGAACGCCCCGATCAGCAGCGCGACGGCCACGACCACGGTCGCGCCGAGGGTCGTCCTGGCACGCACCGACCGGAACGCGCGGCTAGCCACCGTCGGCCGCCAATCGATAGCCGGCGCCGCGGATCGTCTCGATCGCCTCGCGCCCGAAGGGCTTGTCGAGCTTGCGGCGCAGGTGACCGACGTAGACCTCGACGATGTTCGGGTCGCCGTCGAAGTCGTCGTCCCAGACGCCCTCGATCAGCGCGCGCTTCGACAGCACCTGACCGCGGTGCCGCATGAGGTGCTCGAGCACGGCGAACTCGCGCGCGGTCAACGTGACCTGGGTCTCGCCGCGCCAGACGTGGTGCGACGACGGGTCGAGCTTGAGGTCTCCGGCTTCGAGCACCGCAGGGCGCGCGACAGCGCCGCGGCGCACGAGAGCACGGAGCCGAGCCACGAGGATCGCGAAGGAGAACGGCTTGGTCACGTAGTCGTCTGCGCCCGTCTCGAGGGCCTCGACCTGATCCCACTCGCCGTCCTTGGCGGTGAGCATGAGCACGGGCGTCCAGTTCTCCTCGGCGCGCAGCGCCTCGCACACCTTCCACCCGCTCATGCCGGGCATCATCAGGTCGAGCACGATCGCGTCGTACCGCGTCTCACGCGCACGCCACAGCCCGTCGACGCCGTTGTTCGCGACGTCGACCGCGAAGCCCTCCGCCTCGAGCCCCCGGCGCACGGCGTCGGCAAGACGCGCCTCGTCGTCAACCACCAGGATCCGCATTCCTCCAGTGTGGTGGGCGCACGCTGAATCCGCGCTGAAGCGGGTCAGATGAGGCTCAGTCGCGCATCAGCGCGCGCACTCGGGCTCTCCCTCGTGCGCCCTCGGGCTCTCCCTCGTGCGCCCTCGGGAGGAGAACGCTCCCACAGGAGGAGAGAATGCCGCTGAGACTCCTCCCGTGGCGCAGTTCTCCTCCCATGGGGCAGTCCTCCTCCCGTGGCGCAGTGCTCCTCCCGTGGCGCAGGCGAAGGTCGCCGACGTAGCGCACACCGGTTGGCACTGTCCGTCCCGTGTGGTTGCATGAGGGCATGACCGGAATCCGGGGGGACAGGTCGAGAGGTGCACGTCTTCTTCTCGTCGTCGCGACGACCATGATGCTCGCAGGGTGTGCGACGGCGACCACAGGCGCGCCTGACGGATCGCCGTCGGCATCCCCGAGTCCCACCCCTACGGCCGCGTGCCCGCAGATCGAAGGCGTAGAACTGCCTCCGGACTGCGCGCCGTACGACCCCGATCACGCGATGGCGCAGAACGAGCGCTATCGCGACCGGGTCGATCTCTCGGAGGAGAGCCGGGCAGCCGCCGAGGAGCCTGCGGCTGCCGTCCGCACCGGGCTCGAGACGCTCCGTACCTCGGGAGACCTGTCGGTGAACGCGGTCGAGGAGGTGTTCGCCGCGGCGGGCCTCGCGGGCGTCCAGACGCTGGGCGACGAACGCGCGGTGGCCTTCGGCGCGGCTGCACCTGAGGGCGGATGCATCTTCGGCGAAGTCTCGGCAGATACTCTCACGGTCGAGATCGGCGGCGTCATCATGGACGGCGGCTGCCTGCCGGCGATCGGGCACTGACCACGATCGACGTGCGCCGACGAAGACCGACCGGCATCATCGAGATCAGGCGTCGGTGCGGAACCCGGCGGCCTTGTGCGTCCCGTCGCAGAACGGCTTGATCGTCGAGAGACCGCAACGGCACAGCGCCACCGTGCGGCGCGTCACCTCGATCGGCTCGCCGTCGGAGGTCTCGAGCACCGCTGCTCCGCGCACCAGCAGCGGACCGTCGGGGTACGCCGTGATCGTGACGGCATCCTGCGCCCCGCTCATCGCGCGTCCCTCTCTCGCAGCGAGGATTCGCCGCGCGTCCAGGAGTCGAGCATGTGTCCCGCCGCCCATCCGTCGACGGTGAGGCAGGCCGCGGCGCCGAACATGATGTCGGGCAGCAGGTCGGGGCGGTCCTCGGCCAGCCCGCCCGCGAGGTCACGCGCGGCGATCTGCTCGTGCACGGCATCCGCCTCGACGTGCTCGTCGAAGTAGTCGGTCACGTCCTCGGCGAAGCCGAGCCGTCGCAGCCCGTCGGCGTAGAACCGGTTGGGGATCGACGAGGTCATCTCGAACGCGGCCAGATGGCCGACGATCGCTCCGACGAGCCGGCGGTTGAGGCCGAACATCGACATCATGTTGAGCGACGCGAGCGTGATCGCCGGCACGTCGTCGACGTAGGCGGCATAGGTGTCGTCAAGGCCGGCGCCGCGCATCGCGCGAGCGAAGATCGTCGCGTGCACACGGTCGGGGCGCCCTCCGCCGTACTCGTCCGACTGGATCTCGACGAGCGCCGCCTTGGGCCGACCGGTCAGGCGGGGGATCGCCCACGAGTGCGGGTCCGCCTCACGCAGCGTGTAGATCGAGCGCTGCATGAAGAACTCGTGCATCTGCTCGTCCGTGGCCTTCTTCGCGACGTAACGAGAGAGGCTCGGTCCGGTGTCGGCCTCGGCGAGAGCGAACAGGGCTCGTCCGACGGCGTCCACGGTCGGCTCGGGCAGTTCCGGGGTCGGCACGGTCGCCCGCAGCGCCCGCTCGAAGGCGTGCTCGAGGAGTCCTCGCGTGGCGATCAGCGCCGGGTCCCACTCGAGGGCGGGATCGAGCTCGGACAGAGATCCGTACGACGAGGCGTACAGCACGAAGAGCGCGAGTTGGATGTCGTCGTCGCGCACGACATCGTCGCTGGTGGCGAGCGCGCTCTCGGCGCGGGCGCCGAGGTCGTCGGCGTCTTCGCCGGTCAGTCGGCGGATGATGCCGTCGCTGAGCGGGCCGCGGGCGGCGATGCCGTGAAGGGCGGACGGAGTGAGGGCCGGTGCAGACATGCTCGAAGTCTCGCGCCCGATCCCCTGATCGAGAAGGGTCTTGACGGCGACACATCCGATGCGGAAGGGACGGGGGGCGGATGCGGTGGCATCCGCCCTCCCGCCACCGTCTCACCATCGCTCGATCAGGCGTGCACGGGGTAGTGGCTGCTGATCGCGATGCGGTTCCAGCTGTTGATGACCACGGCGAGCCAGGTCACGGCGGCGATCTGCTTCTCGGTCAGCACGCCCTCGACGTCGACTCCGCGATCCGCCAGGCGGCCGTGGTCGCCGATCATCGTCACGTTCTCGGCGATCTGCAGGGCGGCCTGCTCCTCGGCCGAGAAGTACTGCGACTCCCACCATCCCGCGAGCACGGCCAGCCGGTCGGCCGTCTCGCCGGCCTTGACGGCATCGGCGCAGTGCATCCTGAGGCAGAAGGCGCAGCCGTTGAGCTGCGACGCCCGCACCTTGACCAGTTCGACGAGCAACGGCGAGAGACCGGCATCCTCGGCTGCGGCGACCGCCTGGGCGTTGAACTCCAGCATCGCCTGATACGGGGCTGCGTAGACCTTGCCGATGTTGACGTGCGACACGTCGTCTCCTTCGCTCATGGGGCGCGGGATGCGCCTCCATGAGTACTGACGCCGCAGCATCCGGATCTGTGATGCGCCCGCGCCGCCTAGGCTGGATGCATGAACAAGAACTCGCTCTGGACCATCATCGGCGTCGTCCTCGCCGTCGTGATCGCCTGGTGGATCGTCAGCGCGCTCTTCTCGATCCTGTGGTTCATCGCGAAGCTCGCGATCGTCGCCGTCGTCGCGGTCGTGGTGTTCCTGGTGCTGCGCGGCATCTTCAGCTCGAAGGCAGACTGACCGGCGCCTCTGGCCACCACCCGGCGCTGATCAGGCGACGGGGGCGTTCGCTCCGACCCGATAGCGGGCTGCGCGATGCGTGTCCTGCACGCGGTCGCCCTTGCCCTGCAGCTTGTTGCGCAGAGTTCCCGGCGTGTACTCGTTCGGGTAGACGCCGCGCTCGCGCAGCACCGGGATGACGTGCTCGATGACGTCCTGCCAGGTGCCGGGCGTGACCGCGTAGGCGAGGTTGAATCCGTCGATGTCGGTCTCCTCGACCCACGACTGCAGTTCGTCGGCGATCTCGACGCCAGAGCCCACGATCGTCGGCCCGAGGCCGCCGATCGCGTTGTGGCGGCCGAAGTCGCCGACGGTCCACTCGCGTCCGAGGTCGGCTTCCTCCTTGAGATGCTGCAGCACCGACTGGATCGCGTTGGACTCGACGTTGCCGACGGGCTCGTCCTCGGCATACTGCGAGAGGTCGACGCCCATCCAGCCCGACATGAAGGTCAGCGCGCCCTCGGGGCTCGCGTAGGACAGGTATTCGGCGTGCTTCGCCGCGGCATCCGCGCTCGTGGCCCCCGTGATGACGGTGAGCAGCGTGTAGATCTTCGCGTCGTAGCGGTCGCGACCGGCGTCTTCCAGCGCATCGCGGATGCGCTTCACGGTGCCGGCGAGCACCTCCTTCGAGGGCGCGGCGACGAAGATCGCCTCGGCGTTCTCCGATGCGAAGCGCACACCGCGAGGGCTGGCTCCGGCCTGGTAGATGACCGGGGTGCGTTGCGGCGACGGCTCGGAGATGTGGATGCCGGGAACGCTGAAGTGCTTTCCCTCGTGGCCGATCGGGTGCACCTTCGCCGGGTCGGTGAAGATGCCGCGCTCGCGGTCTTCGACGACGGCGTCGTCTTCCCACGATCCCTCCCACAGCTTGTAGAGCACCTCGACGTACTCGTCGGCGTGGTCGTAGCGGTCGTCGTGCGCGAGCTGATCGTGCTGGCCCATGTTGCGGGCGGCGCTGGGCAGGTACCCGGTGACGACGTTCCAGCCGACGCGTCCGTTGGTCAGGTGGTCGAGCGTGCTCAGACGCCGTGCGAACGGATAGGGGTGCTCGAAGGCGGTGCCGGCGGTGATGCCGAAGCCGAGGTGCTCGGTGACCGCGGCCATCGCGCTCACGAGCAGGATCGGGTCGTTCACGGGAACCTGTGCGCCGTTGCGGATCGCCGCCTCGTTGGTGCCGCCGTAGACGTCGTAGGTGCCGAGCACGTCGGCGATGAAGATGCCGTCGAAGGTCGCGCTCTCGAGCAGCTTCGCAAGATCCGTCCAGTACGAGATGGTGTTGTACTGGCGCGAGCGGTCGTCCGGGTGTCGCCACAGACCGGACGACTGGTGGGCGACGCAGTTCATGTCGAAGGCGTTGAAGCGGATCTGACGGGTCATGGGGTCAAGCAAAACCCGCGGAGGCGCCCCGTGTCAGCCCCCGCGACACGGGGCGACACATTCGTCGGTCGAGTCCGGCCGGGTCAGCCCCGGTCGCCGTCGACGGTCTTCGTGGTGGAGGTGATCGGGCGCGGATCGGGCATGATCGTCTCGACCTGCGGTTTGGCGTTCGCCTGCGCTCGGCACCAGACGACGAATCCGACCGCGGTGAAGACGCCGTAGAACACGTACATGAGTCCGGTCGCGTAGAAGCCCGAGCTGAACAGCAGCGGCACGCCCACGACGTCGACGGCGATCCAGATCAGCCAGAACTCCGTCCACCCCTTGGCCATGCCGTAGGTGGCGAGCAGGGATCCGACGAATGTCCACGCGTCGGCCCACACCGGCTCCCACGAGCCGAGGGCGCGGAACAGGGGAGTGAGGGCGATCGTGCCGATCACCATGACGAGCACCAGGCCGATGCGCGCGCTGTTCGGTGCCCACCGGGGCGTGACGCGACCACCCGACGACGAGGCCTGCCGCCAGCGCGCCCACCCGTAGATCGCCACGATGATGAACATGACCTGACGACCGGCCTGACCGAGCAGGTGCGGCAGCTCATGATCGGGATTGAGGATGGATCCGAGGAAGACGGTGAGCAGCAGCAGGTTGCCGACGATGCCGACCGGCCACGCCCAGATCTTGCGCTGCATGCCGCCGAGTGCGCTGGCGAGGCCGAATGCGTTGCCGACCACCTCGCGCACGAGCAGCACCTGGCCGCCGGGCAGCATCCACTGCGAGTTGAAGGCGTCGACCAGCCAGAGGAAGACGTTCACTTCGTCTCGTCGGGGAAGGGTCGCTGGTCGAGCACCAGCTGCAGGAACGTGAGGTCGAGCCAGCGATCGAACTTGGTGCCGACCTGCGGCATGCGCCCGACCTGCATGAAGTCGAGGCGCTTGTGCATGATGATCGACCCCGTGTTGCTGCTCTCGATCGCGGCGACCATCACGTGCTTGCCGAGGCTTCGGGCGCGGTGGATGAGCTCGATCATCAGCGCCTTGCCGATGCCGCGCCCCCGCTGGCCGTCGCGGACGTAGACAGAATGCTCGACGGTGTGCCGATATCCGCTGTGCGGGCGCCAGTCGCCGAAGGTCGCATACCCGAGCACGCCGGTCTCGTCGACCGCGACGATGACGGGATAGCCGCGGCCTGTGCGCTCCGCGAGCCAGGCGGCGCGGTCTTCGACCGTGACCGCCTCTTCATTCCAGATCGCGGTGGTGTTCAGCACCGCGTCGTTGTGGATCGCCGTGATCGCTTCGAGGTCGGCGGTCTCGGCATCCCGGATCTGGGGGTCGCTCATCGGCTGTCTCCTGCATCTGCGCTCGGGTGCGCACTGCACGACGGTAGCAGGATGCCGGGGCGGGGGCTCTCGGGCACCCGCTTCGCCTCACTGCGACGAGTTCCAGTAGGTGAGCTTGGCGGGGTTGAGCACGATCCACAGCTGGGTGATCACACCCGCCTCGACGTGCACGTTCATGACCGAATGCACGTTCTCTCCGTCGCGGAACACCAGGCCGAGACCGTCGCCGAAGTGCTTCTCCTCGGCGGTGAAGTGCGGATTCTTGGCCGCGATCCCGAGCAGGAAGCGCGCGACGTTGTCAGCGCCGCTCACCACATTGCGGGCGGCGCTGACCACGCCGCCTCCGTCGCTGCGCAGTTCGACGTCCGGTGCCAGGAACTTCAGCAGCGGAGCGACCTCGCCCGAGCGCGTCGCCTGCTGGAATGCCCGCACCACGCGGTCGTGCTCGGCGCGGGGCACGGCGGTCGCCCGGTTCTCGCGCACGTGACGACGAGCGGATGACGCGAGCTGCCGCACCGCCGCGGAAGATCGCCCCACGGCCTCGGCGATCTCGTCGAACGGCACGGCGAAGACGTCGTGCAGCACGAAGGCGACGCGCTCGGCGGGAGTCATCGCCTCGAGCACGACCAGCAGCGCGGTCGAGACGTCGTCGTCGAGAGTGATGCGATCGAGAGGATCTTCGGGCGTCGAGGCCGTGCGCGATCCGATCGCTCCGGCGAAGAGCTCGGCCGGAACGGGTTCGGGCAGCCACGGTCCGACGTACTGCTCGCGCCTGTGGCGGGCGGAACCCAGAAGGTCGAGGGCGACGCGTCCCGCGACGGTGGTGAGCCAGCCGGCGGGGTTCGCGATGGTCTCGCGCTCAGCTTCGGTGAGCCGGTACCAGCGCAGGTAGGTCTCCTGCACGACATCCTCGGCATCCGCCAGAGTGCCGGTCATCCGGTATCCGAGGGCGAGCAGGCGTCGCCGCTCGCGGAAGACGTCGTCGAGGTCGTCATCCATGGGGTGCCTTTCGGATGCGGGTGCGAGTGTGCTTTCGCAGGATATGACGACGGAGCAGGGTGGACTGTGAGGCCTCACGTTCTCGGATGCTGATTCGTCATCTGGTGCAGGAGGCGTGGACGTCGCCCCGGAGCGGAGAGGGAATCGGATGAGGATCGCGGTCGCAGGAGGAACAGGGGTCGTCGGTCGGCACGCCGTGGAGGCGGCGCGGGCGGCCGGTCACGAGGTGGTGGTGCTGTCGCGGTCGTCCGGAGCCGATGTGCTCACCGGCGCCGGACTGGACGAGCGGATGCAGGGGGCGGATGCCGTCATCGACGTCACGAACACGACCACGCTCTCGGCTGCGAAGGCGGTGAAGTTCTTCGAGACGGCGACCCGCACTCTGCTGGCTGCGGAGTCGCGTGCGGGTGTCGCGCACCACGTCGCTCTGTCGATCGTGGGGATCGATGGCATCGACGCCTCGTACTACGCGGGCAAGCTGGCGCAGGAACGCGCGGTGGCTGCAGGGTCGGTGCCGTTCACGATCGCGAGGGCCGGTCAGTTCCACGAGTTCGCCGGACAGCTGCTGTCGAGGATGTCCGGCCCGGTGGCGGTGCTGCCGAAGCTGCTCATGCGGCCGGTGGCTGCGCGCGAGGTCGGGGAGCATCTGGTGCGTGTCGCCGAGGGCGCGCCGGCCGGGCGTGCGTCCGACCTGGTCGGGCCGAGAAACGAGGTTCTCGCGGATGTGGCGCGGAGGCAGCTGGCGTTCGACGGAGTGCGCCGGCGGGTGCTGGGGGTGCGGCTGCCCGGCGCCTACGGGCGAGGGCTGGCGTCGGGGTCGCTGCGCGGAGGGGCGGATGCTCTGCAGGGTCGGATCACGTTCGATGAGTGGCTGCGGGGTGACGACCACCTGCCGTCATGAGCTCGATCTCCTGCTCCAGCGGATTCCGGCATCTCGCTCGAGATTCGAACATCTGTTCTAAAATGGAGACATGCCCTCATCCCGCCTGATGCCGCTTCTCGAGGCCTTCGAGCGCCTCGGCGACGTCTGGGGTGACGCCGAGGAGTCGGCGGAGCTCTCGCGCATCGAGCTGCTCGACGCGCATCGTGCGGTGAGCCAGGCGCAGCGATGCCTCGACGGGCTCCACGCCGAGCTCGCGGCGACGATCGCGCACGAGTCGCGGTCGGAACTCGGCCCTGACGGGTTCGCGAAGCAGCATGGATACCGGAGTGCTGCGGCGATGATCGCCGCGAACACGGGTGGGTCGGCCGGCGACGCCAAACGACTCATCGCGGTGGGGCAGGCAGCGGCGCCGCGGACGAATCTGTTGGGTGAGGTCCTGCCCGCGCGGTATCCCGCGCTGGCGTCGGCGCTCGCCGCAGGGGAGATATCCGTGGCGGCCGCCGCGCTCATCGTCAGCCTGCTCGAGCGGATCCGGCTCAAGGTGGGGTCGGCTCGGGTCGAAGAGGCCGAGCGTCTCCTCGTCGGCAGGGCAGCGGGGATCTCCCTCGCCGACGTCGGCAAGCTGGTGGCCCGTGCCGAAGCCTGGCTCGACCCAGACGGCGTCGCACCCAGAGAGCGAGAGGCCCGCGACCGCCGTTCCCTGACGATGTTCGAGCGCGACGGCTCGCTTCACCTCGTGCTGCAGACCGACATCGCCTCAGGGGCGCCGATCAAGGCCGCGATACAGGCCTACGTGGCGGCGTCGTTTCAGTCGCGGATCACCGCGACAGACCCTGACGCGCCGGATGCCGATCGCCGTTCGGTCGCGATGATCCAGGCCGATGCGTTGACCGCCATCTGCGAGCACGCGATCGCCTGCGACAACGGCGGGATGCCCGCATCGGGTGCGACAGTGGTGGTGCGCGTGAACCTCGACCAGCTCATGTCGGGCGAGGGCAGCGCGACGATCGACGGCAGCGACCAGCCCGTGAGCGTCAGCACCTGCCGTCGCATGGCTGCGGGTGGCGGCATCATCCCGGTGGTTCTCGGATCAGCGGGGGAGATCCTCGACTGGGGGCGCGAGAAGCGGTTGTTCACCCGGGCGCAGCGATTGGCACTCGTCGAGCGAGACGGCGGCTGCGCCATGTGCGGTCTCCCTCCGCAGATGACCAAGGCCCACCACATCAGGTGGTGGCAGCGAGACACCGGACCCACCGACCTGAACAACGGCGTACTGCTGTGCGAGTCGTGTCACCATCGCATCCACGACAACGGGTGGGATATCCGCATCGAGGGAATCGGAGCCGCGGCACGGGTATGGCTGATCCCGCCGCGAAGCATCGATCCCGCGAGGACTCCGCGCCTCGGGGGCCGGGCCCGCTATGACATCGCTGCCTGACGTCGATTCCGTGGTGCGCGGTTCAGACGTGCACGTCGGCGGGCGACTCCTCGCCCTCGTGGAAGTTCGGCTTCTTGCCGATCAGGCGGCCGATCCCCAGGATGATCCCGACGATGATCAGACCCGCGATGAGGCCGGCGATGGCCGAGAAGAGGGTGTCGCCGATCCAGACGATGACAGCGCCGAGGGGCTCGAGCGCGTGCTCGATGGCATGCAGGATGTCCTCGCCGAAGTGCACGCCCACCTCGCCCAGGTTCACGAGCAGCAGGTGGCCACCGACCCAAAGCATCGCCACGGTGCCGAGGATGCTGATGAAGCGGAAGACCGCCGGCATCGAGCGCACGATCCGCATTCCCGTGTGGCGGACGCGTGCGACCGGGTTCTTGGCCATCTTCAGACCGATGTCATCGATCTTCACGAGCAGGGCCACGGCGCCGTAGACGACGCCCGTCATGAGCAGGGCGATCACCGCGAGGATCGCGAGGGTCGTCCAGATGTCGAGACCGGCCTCGAGGTTCGCCAGCGAGATCAGCATGATCTCGGTCGAGAGGATCAGGTCGGTGCGCACGGCGCCGAGCACCAGCTTCTTCTCGTCGCGGGCGCCTTCATCGGCGTGACCGTGCTGCACGCCGAACCACTCGAGCACCTTCTCGGCGCCTTCGAAGCACAGATAGGCACCGCCGAGGATCAGCAGGTACGGCAGCACCCACGGCGCGAAGGCGGTGAGCACCAGCGCGATCGGGATGATGATCACGAACTTGTTCACCAGCGAACCGAGCGCGATCTTCGCGACCACGGGCAGCTCACGCGCCGGCGTGATGCCCTGCACGTACTGCGGGGTCACCGCGGCATCGTCGATCACGACTCCCGCGGCTTTCGCCGAGGCCTTCATCGCCGCGCTGAGGATGTCATCGACGACGGCGAGCAGTCCAACCGACATGTGCGTCTCCCTGTGGTGTGTGTGGCTGAGCAACTCTATCGACTCCTTTCAAACTCACAGCCCGCTCACAGTCCTGCGGGACCAAAACAGGCGCCCGCCTGGTTCTCCTCTAAGACGCTGCAGCCAGCCGCGTCGGACAAGGAGTCAGATCATGTCGAACGAGTACCGCAAGAACCCCGCGGCGGTCAGCGACCTCACGCACCTGCAGTACGAGGTGACGCAGGAGGATGCCACCGAGCCGCCCTTCCGCAACGCGTATTGGAACAACCACGACGACGGCATCTACGTCGACGTCGTCTCGGGCCAGCCGCTCTTCGCGTCGACCGACAAGTTCGACAGCGGAACCGGATGGCCGAGCTTCACCAAGCCCATCGAGGCCGATGCCGTGACCACGCGCACCGACCGCAAGCTCTGGATGGCGCGCACCGAGGCGCGTTCCACCGGCGCCGACAGCCACCTGGGGCACGTCTTCGACGACGGACCCCGCGATGCAGGAGGGCTCCGATACTGCATGAACTCCGCCGCCCTGCGCTTCATCCCGGCTGACAGCCTGGAAGATGAGGGGTACGGTCGCTACCGTCACCTCTTCCCCACCACTCCCACCTCTGAGGAGCAGTCATGACCGACACCGGAACCATCACCCGCACCCCCGGAGCCGAGACCGCCGTGCTGGCGGGCGGCTGCTTCTGGGGCATGGAAGACCTGATCCGCCGCCAGCCCGGCGTGCTCGACACCCGTGTCGGCTACACCGGCGGCAGCAACGACCACGCCACCTACCGCAACCACCCCGGTCATGCCGAGGCTGTGGAGATCGTCTTCGACCCCACCAAGACGACGTACCGCGACATCCTCGCGTTCTTCTTCCAGATCCACGACCCGTCGACGAAGGACCGTCAGGGCAACGATGTCGGCTCGAGCTACCGCTCGGCGATCTTCCCGCTCAGCCCCGAGCAGGAGGCCGTCGCCCGCGACACCATCGCCGACGTCGACGCCTCAGGCCTCTGGCCGGGCAAGGCCGTGACCACGATCGAGCCCGCGGGCCCGTTCTGGCAGGCGGAGGAAGAGCACCAGGACTACCTGATCAAGTACCCCAACGGCTACACCTGCCACTTCCCGCGTGCGGGATGGGTGCTGCCGAAGCGCGAAGAGAACGCGACGGTCTGACCGTCACCCCGAGAGCCCTTCGTCACCTCGAGACGGAGGGCTCTTCTCGTGCCTGCGGTCAGCCCTCCGACAGGAACGCCAGCGCGGCTTCCTTGAACGCGCGGGACCCGGGAGCGTTGAAGTGGTTGCGATCCGGGATCTCGAAGAACCGCCCCTGAGGGGCCGCGGATGCGAGCGCGCGCGAGCCTTCGATGATCGCGTCCTTCGAGCCCGTCGCGAACAGGATCGGGCTCGCGGGGGCGTTCGACGGATCGGGGTCGATCGTCCGTGACGACCGCATCCCCTCCGCCAGTGCCACCAGGGCTCCGAGGTCGTTGCCAGGCACGCGCTCGGTCAGCGTGATGTAGTTCTGCGTCGTCGCATCCGACACGGGCGCGCCGTCCGCCAGGTATGCGCGCACCTGAGCGAGATCGAGCCGGGCGAGAGGGATGCCGTCGGGCACCCCGCCGAGCACGGCACGACCGATGCGATGCGGAAGATCACGCACGACCTCCCAGCCGACCCGCGCGCCGAGCGAGTATCCGACGTAGACGGCTTCATCGACGAGGTATGCGTCCATGACCGTCTCGACGTCGGTCGCGAGGGTGCGGATGCCGTACGCGTCGGCCTGATGCGGCTTCTGACTGAGGCCATGGCCTCGCTGGTCGAGCGCCAGCACGCGGTATCCGGCCTTGGTGAGCTCGCGCACCCAGCCCGTGAGCACCCAGGTGTCGCGGGCGCTCGACGCGAAGCCGTGCACGATCACCACCACCGGCGCATCGATCTCGCCCCACGTGTACGTCGCGAGGCGAGTGCCGTCAGCGGCGTACACCTGCTGGGGTTCGGGCATGTTGGTCAGGTCGGAGAGAGGAACAGCCACGGCATCCATTGTCCTCCTCCTGCGATGCCCGGAGACGCCGAGACCCACCGGCCCCGAGGGAACGGTGGGTCTCGGTCGTCAGCAGCTCCGGCTCAGAAGCGAGCGCGCAGGGCCTCGCCGAGCGAGGCGTCGACGTTCGTCCAGTACTGGAAGAAGCGCTCGCGGATCGCGTCGATCGTGATGGCCTGTCCCTGACCGGTCAGCGTGTCGAGGAAGCGCGCGCGCTGCTCGTCGTCGAAGACCGTGCGGTACAGCGTGCCCGCCTGACCGAAGTCGTCGTCGTCGAGGTGCAGGGTCGCCGCGGCGCGGATCAGCTCGCCGTCCGACTCCCAGCTCGCCTCGACACCCGCGGCCGGGTCGGCCGTCGGTCCGCCGGCGGGGCCGTACGAGTTCGGCGTGTAGACGCGGTGCTCGGCCGGGTTGAACTTGTACTGCATCTGGCCTTCGTGCATGTAGTTGCGCACCTCGGCCGCATGCGGCTGGTTGACCGGAAGCTGGTTGTAGTTCGCGCCGATGCGGTAGCGCTGCGCGTCGGAGTAGGCGAACACCCGAGCCATGAGCATCTTGTCGGGCGAGATGCCGGTGCCGGGAACCTGGTTGCCGGGCGAGAAGGCGGCCTGCTCGATCTCGGCGAAGAAGTTCTGCGGGTTGCGGTCGAGCGTGAACGTGCCGACCTTGATGCGCGGGTAGTCCTTCTTCGACCAGGTCTTCGTCAGGTCGAACGGGTTGAAGCGGTAGGTCTTGCCCTCGTCGTAGGGCATGACCTGCACGTAGACATCCCAGGAGGGGGCGTCGCCGCTCGCGATCGCGTCGAACAGGTCGCGACGGTAGTAGTCGGCATCCGATCCTGCGAGCTTCTCGGCCTCTTCGGCGCTCATCGCCTCGACGCCCTGCTTCGACAGGAAGTGGTACTGCACCCAGAAGCGCTCGCCTGCGGCGTTGACCCACTGGTAGGTGTGCGAGCCGTAGCCGTTCATGTGGCGCCAGCTGCGCGGCAGGCCACGGTCTCCCATCAGGTACGTGACCTGGTGGGCGGACTCGGGAGAGAGGGTCCAGAAGTCCCACTGCATGTCGGCGTCGCGCAGACCCGAGTCGCCGAGACGCTTCTGCGAGTGGATGAAGTCGGGGAACTTCATGGCGTCGCGCAGGAAGAAGGTCGGGGTGTTGTTGCCGACGATGTCGAGGTTGCCCTCGGGCGTGTAGAAGCGCAGTGCGAAGCCGCGCACGTCGCGCCAGGTGTCGGGCGAACCCTGCTCGCCGGCGACCGACGAGAAGCGCAGCAGCGTCTCGCTCTGAGCGCCGGGCTGGAAGGCCGCGGCACGGGTGTAGGCCGACACATCCTCGGTCACGGTGAAGGTTCCGAAGGCTCCGCCGCCCTTGGCGTGCGGGTTGCGCTCCGGCACACGCTCGCGGTTGAACGACGCGAGCTTCTCGACGAGGTAGCGGTCGTGCAGGACCGTGGGTCCGTCTGCTCCGACGGTGAGCGAGTGGGCGTCGCTCGCGACGGGAGTGCCCGTCTGGGTGGTGGTCGATGGGTCGGTCATGTTCTTCTCCTTCTGCGCACAGGGACGACGATCACCCCGGGTGCCCGGGATCGGACGTCGGATGCTACTGCGCGGCGTTCTGGCAACTGGGGCACAGGCCCCAGAAGGTCACTTCGGCTGTCTGGACGGTGAATCCCCCCGCCGAAGACGGGGTGAGGCACGGTGCTTCGCCGACGACGCAGTCCACATCGCCGATCGCACCGCACTGGGTGCACACGATGTGGTGATGGTTGTCGTCGATGCGCCGTTCATAGAGCGCCGCGGAGCCTGCCGGTTCGATCCGGCGGATCAGACCCGCCGTCGTCAGGTCCGCGAGGATGTTGTGCACCGACTGGATCGACGTCGTCGGAAGCACCTCGGAGACGGCGCGGAAGACCCGCTCCGCATCCGTGTGGGCCATGGATTCCAGAGCCTCGAGAACGGCGACGCGGCCCGCGGTCGCACGCAGCCCGGCACCGCGAAGTGCCGAGTCGAGTTCTGTCTCCATGCCTCGACTCTAGCGTCTCTTTTGAGTAATTCAAAAGAATGGCGTGTCGGCCGCGCGGGTTGCATCCTGCACACGTGCACGTAGCGTGAAGGGATGTCTACGACAAGAGCGGCAGCAGTGGGACTGATCCTGATGGCGGGCGTCGCGCTCGCCGGATGCAGTGGCGAACCCTCAGGGTCGGGCGAGGGGTCCCCGTCGCCCTCCGCCTCGGCGTCGAGCCCCACGCCGACCCCGACTCCGGACGCCGAGGCGGATGAAGCGCTGCTCCCGGTGCCGGTCGAGGAGATCGCCGACTGGGCGAAGACTGCCGTTCCCAGCGGAGACGCCGACGGATACGTCTTCGGCTTCTCCGGGTGGATGAGCGAGAACAGTTCGGCCCACGACGTGACGTCCTTCACGTCACTCCCGCCGGGGTCGTACCAGGCTCAGTTCGCCTGCAGGGGTGACGGCACCATCACTCTCGTGACCAGCGAGCTGGACGAGGGAGACCCGACAGAGCCGGTCGTGTGCGCGAACGAGACGATCGCCTTCGACGTCACGAATGCTCGCACCGGGATTCGATTCGCACTCGCTCTCGAGGGCGCCCCCACGGTCCACGCGCTGTCGCTGCAGCGGATGAGCTGAGCGATGGCCGACGACATGAGGGCGCTGTGGAACCGGGAGGCCGAGACGTTCGACGAAGCCCCGGACCACGGTCTTCGAGACCCCGGTGTCCGCCGTGCCTGGGCCGATCTCCTGCTTCCGATGATCGGGCCGCCGGGACGCCGCGTCGCCGACCTCGGATGCGGCACTGGCACGCTCTCGACTCTCCTCGCCGTCGAAGGTCAGCACCTCCTTCATGGCGTCGACTTCTCTCCGGAGATGGTCCGACGAGCTCGTGAGAAGACCGCGCAGGTCGACCCGCGGCCGATCTTCACCGTGGCGGATGCGGCGGTGCCGCCACTGCCGGCCGCGACCTTCGATGCGGTTCTCTGTCGACACGTGCTGTGGGCGATGCCCGACCCTTCTGCAGCTCTGGCGAAATGGAGCGAGTTGCTCGTGCCGGGCGGCGTGCTGATCCTGGTCGAGGGGTTGTGGAGCAACGGCGTGGGGCTACCTGCTGCCGAGTGCGTCCGGCTCGTGGAGCAGGTCCACAGTGACGTGGAACTTCGGCTGCTGGAAGACGACGCATACTGGGGCGGTCCTACGGAGGACGAGAGGTACGTCGTCCGCAGCACCCGGTGAAGACACGCCGAAGCGCGATTCCGGTTCGCTCCCGGAGCAGAATGCGTTCTTCGTGACCGCAGATCGCACCCTGCAGCGATGAGTCTTCGGCGTCAGGACTCCGACGGCGCGAGAGGCAGCTCGAGGCCGTAGTTCCAGGTCAGGATCGCCGGCTGCTCGCGGTAGAAGCTCAGCACCGACACCGATCCGGCGTCCAGCGTGATCTGAGCGCCGAAGCGCGGCGCCAGGCGCAGATAGACCGCGGTGAGGATGCGGAGGAAGTGCCCGTGCGCGACCAGCGCCACATCACCCTCGGTCAGCTTCGGCAGAACCCGGGTGAGCACGCGGGATGCGCGGGCCGCGACCTCCTCGACGGTCTCGCCCGGCGTGGCGCCTCGGATCACTCCGTGAGTGAATGCGCTCCAGTCGTAGCCGAGCTCCTCGCGGATGTCCTTCGTCGTGCGTCCCTCGTATCCGCCGTAGTCCCACTCGACGAGCAGCGGATCGATCTCGGCGTGCAGGCCGGCGAGCTCGGCCGTGCGCCGGGCGCGCTCGAGCGGCGACGACAGCACGAGCGAGAAGCCGTAGTCGGCGACCAGCTGTCCGGCACCGCGGGCGAGGTCCTCGCCCCGCGCCGTGAGCGGGATGTCCGTGAGGCCGGTGTGCAGGCCGGCCTTCGACCACTCGGTCTCGCCATGGCGCAGGAGCACGAGCTTTCCCGTGGGGTTGTCGGGTGCGGGTCGGTCGGGCAGCTGGTCGTAGACAGGGATCGCAGGCACACCGCAACCGTAGCCCGACGTCGGGGCCCGGTCACTGCGTGATCGTGAACCCGCCGCCGCGCACGCGCACCTTTCCGCCGCCGACGGCCTGGCCGCGCTGCGATCCGTCCGCCTCGTAGGCTCGGCCGGCACCGGGTGCGAGCGCAGCGACCCGCTGGTCCCGTCGAGTCCCGTTCGCATAGAGCACCGCCGCGCCGGAGGTCGTCGAGTACACCGCGTTCGCGACGGCCGGCTGGATCACCAGGGCGTCGAGCCGCAGGTCGCCGGTGCTCGTGCATCGCACGGTCACCGCCTCCGCGGGCAGCTCGCCACCGAGCAGCTGCGGCACCAGCATCCCGTCGGCCTCGGTGAGTCCGCGCTCGCCGGTGCCACCCGCGGGCGTGCGAGTGCTCCACAGACGCCGGCGACCGCGGAACACCTCCCACACCGCTTCGCCCGCATCCGCCGCCTGTCTCCAGACGAGGCCGTGCAGGATGCCGTCGGGCTCGGTCACATCAAACTCGACCGACTCGCCCGCGGGAACGCGCACGTACGCGCCACCCGACAGGTTGCCCTCGCCAGTCCAGGCGCCGTCCTCGGGCCGCACGACCACGCAGCCCGCCGAGAGCCGGGCGCCCTCGGCGTCGATCACCCTCAGTCCCGAGAACGACGACAGCCCGGTGATCGACGTCGCGATCCGGGCGATGTCGCGGTTCGCATCCAGCAGCAGCATCGTGAGCAGCCCGTGGATGGTGGACTCGGCTCCGGAGTTCCGATTCACCCGTCCATCCGTCTCGACACCGTCGAAAGTCACACCGGTGGCCGGGTCGTAGACAGGGATACCCGCCGTGTTCGCGCCGAAGAACCACCCGGCGGCGAGTCCTGCGAGCACCCGCAGTCCCTCTCCGCCGACGGATGCCGCCTGCACCGCCGCCGCGACGCGACCGTGCGCGCCGTAGGCGATCTGCGCCTCCGCGGGCAACGGCGCCCAGGCGTTGTGCGGACCGCCTGTGGCGAGCACCTGCGGGGTGAAGGTCCCGGCATCCGCCACGGCCGCCGCGGTCCACTCACGACGTCTCAACAGCGCACCGGCGCGAGCGAGAGCCTCGGGGGCGGCCGCACCCCAGGCGTGCCAGAATCCCAGCGATCCGGTCCAGGGCAGCACGGCGCCGAACGGCCAGCCCTTCGCAGGATCAGTGGCCATCGCCGCGACACCTTCTCCATACGTCTGCAGAGCCTGTCGGCTTCGGGCGTCCCCGGCATCGGTCGCCGCGGCGAGTCCGAGCATGGCCTCGGCCGTGGCATCCGCTCCACCCGCGATCAGCCAGGCGGGCAGGTCGCGTCCGTCGCTGCGCACCCACTGCCCGGCGCGCGACAGCGACTCGCGACCGAGCGCATCGAGGGCCAGATGCAGCCGCGAGAGCAGGAACGCCGCGAACTCGGCATCCTCCCGTCGGAAGGCCGCGTAACCCTCACCGAACGCCCACACCGTGCGCGCCAGCCAGTACGACTCGGCGGAGTCCGACGGATCCGGCAGTTCGACGGGGATCGCGCTGGGATTCAGCGTGCCGTCCTCCTGCTGCCACAGCACCACGCGGCCGGCATTCGGCCCGCTGGTCGTCTGCAGGAACGCCAGCGACCGGAGCACATCGCGTGCCTCGTCGCGGGCCTGCGCGTCGCCGGTCGCCTTCCATTCGCGCAGGAACACGATCGCGGCTCGGGCGATGTCATCCGCGTTGTACGCGCCCTGTGTCCAAGAGCCGGTCACGGCGTCGCGAGTGCCGCCACCCACCGGTCGGTAGCCCCCGGCGCCATCGGTGTCGGCATACGTCCATGGCGCGAGCACGCGCGGCGAGATGTCGATGTCGAACGTGGTGTGCGTGACGCTCGCCACGACCGGCACCTCCGCGAGCAGAAAGCGCAGGTGTGCGAGGTTCGTGAGTCGCGCCCCGGCACCCGCCCCCGCAGGCGGAGACCCGAGAGGCAGTCCGGCAGCGGACGCCGATGCCTGCGCCCCGGCCGAATCCAGCGGCAGGAGCGCCAGCGCCGAGGTGGCGGCTGCCGCGGTCAGGAAGGTCCGTCGGGAGATGGCCATGGTCTCATTCCTCGCCCGTGTTCGAGTCGGCGCCGTCTCGCAGTGCGCGGCCCCACGGCTGGGCGGGGTCGTGGATGGCGACGGCCAGCGTCGTGTCCGACTGCCCGTAGTACGCGAACCACCGGCCCTGGAACTTCACGAGTCCCTCGACGAAGGTCACGTTCGAGACGAGCCCGTGCATGTCCTCGAAGGTCTGCGGACGCAGCCACGGCTCCTGCAGTCGCGCGAGCACCTTCGTCGGCTCGTCGGGGTCGATCGCGATCTGGCCGCAGCGGTAGTCCACGTCGACCGAACCGTCTTCGTGCACGGTCCTGGTCGCCCCGTTCGTGAGCATCACGAGCAACCCGTTGTCGGTGACGACAGGCGAGGTGCCGATCTCGACGAGCGCCTCGTCCCACGTGCCGGGGGTCGGCGAGTACATCGGCTCGGTGTCGGGGGTGCCGGGCGTCCAGTGGAGGAGATCGTCGCTGGTGGCCCAGTAGATGCCGCCCTCGCCGAAGTACATCCACCACTTGCCGTGCACCTTCTGCGGCACGATGACCCCGGCCTTCGACCAGTTGAACCCCCGGGGGTCCATGGTCTTGAACGTGTCGAAGTCGTCGAACAGCGGTCCGTGCTTGGTCCATGAGCGCAGATCGGTCGAGGTCGCGAGGCACAGCTGCGCGCTGCGCCGATCCCAGCCGGTGTAGGTCAGGTAGTAGGTGCCGTCGATCAGCGCGATGCGCGGATCCTCGCATCCGTAGCGCTCGTAGTCCTCGGAGGGGGAGAGGATCGGTGCGTCCTCGCGGGTGAAGTTCACGCCGTCACTCGAGCGGGCGATGCCGATGTGCGAGACGATGTCGTCTGCGTGCGCCCGGTAGAGCAGCACCACTTCGTCGCCGTCGACGAGGGCCGCCGGGTTGTAGAGGTTGGCCGACTCCCAGCTGTCGCCCTTCGGACGCAGGATCGGGTTGCCCTCGTAGGGGGTGAACGGGCCGAGGGGGAAGGATGCTCCGGTGAACATGGGGGTCCTTTCGGGGATTCTGGGGAGGGGCCGGTCAGCCCTTGACGGCCGCACCGAGGTCGGTGGCCCGGAAGAAGCGCTGGAAGACGATGAACAGGATGACGACGGGGAACGCCAGGGCGGTCGCTCCGGCGAGGATCGCGCCGTTGGGGTTCGCCGTGGACTGCGCCACGTTCGAGATGTAGTTCGCGAGGGACACGGCGAGCGGTTGCAGCGATGCGTCCTTCGTGATGAGGAACGGCCAGAGGAACTCGTTCCACGGGCCGATGAAGGTGACGAGCACGACGGTCACGAGCACCGGCTTGATGAGCGGGATCGCGACCGAGGTGAGCAGGCGGATCTCGCCGGCGCCGTCGATGCGGGCGGCCTCGAAGATCTCGACGGGCAGCGCTTTGAAGAACTGCACGAAGATGAACACCGCCGTCGTGTTGATGAGGAACGGCAGGATCATGCCCATGTACGAGTCCCCGAGCCCGTAATTGCGCGTGATCTGCACGTACAGCGGGATCATGAGCAGCTGGAACGGCACCATCTGCACCAGCAGCATGAGCACCCAGATCACTCCGCGACCGCGGAAGTCGAGCCGCGCGATCGCATACCCGGCGAGCAGTCCGAACACGACGGTGCCCAGCAGCACGCCCGCCGTGAAGATCAGCGAGTTGAGCAGCGAGCCGACCAGGTCGATGCGGGAGTCGATCGCGAGGAAGTTGTCGATCGTCCAGCCGCTCGTCGGGAAGAGCTCGTCGGGCGAGTTCGTCGGGTTCTCCTGGAACGCCCCGACCAGCATGAAGTAGAACGGGAACGCGAATCCGATCGCCGCGACCGTGAGCAGGATCACGCTCAGGATGCGGGGCAGTGAACGCTTGCGTCTCATGGTCATCGCTCCCTGGTGGCGCGGTTGGCGGCGAGCGACAGCATGCCGACCAGGATCACGAGGATCATGCCGATCGCGGCCGCGGTGTCGGGGTTCTGCTGCTGGATGCCCAGCTGGTAGATGAGCAGCACGGGTGTCGAGGAGGCGCCGTCGGGGCCGCCGCCGTTCGTGAGCAGGTACGGCTCGGTGAAGAGGTTCGCTCCGGTGATGATCGACAGGATCAGCACGAGCGTGGTGGCGCTGCGCACGCCGGGAACGGTGACGTTCCAGAAGCGCGAGAACGCGCCCGCGCCGTCGGTCTCGGCCGACTCGTAGAGCTCCTTCGGCACGTTCTGGAGTGCGGCGAGGTAGAGCAGGATGTAGAACCCCAGCTGCTTCCACGTGACGTACAGCGCGATCATCGGCATCGCGAGACCGCTGTTCACCAGCCACGACGGATCGGGGGCGAGTGGCCCGAGGATCGTGTTGATCAGGCCGTTGCCCGAGAACAGCAGCATCCACACGCCGACGAGCGAGACACTGGCCGTCAGATACGGCACGTAGAACGCCACCCGGTAGGCGGCGACCCAGCGGATGCCGGTGTTCAGCGCCGCCGCGAGCACGAGCGAGAGCACGGCGGTGAGCGGCACGTTGATGACGAGGAAGACCAGGGTGTTGCGGAACGATCCGAGCACCCTCGGGTCGGTGAGCACGGTGACGAAGTTGTCGAAGCCCACGAACGGCCGGTCGACGTCGACATTGGGTGCCGTGAAGAAGTAGTCGTGGAAGGCGATGTAGACCGCGAATCCCAGCGGGAACGCGAAGATCGCCAGCACGAAGACCAGATACGGCAGGGCGAAGAGGCCGCCGATCGGCTGCGCGCCCAGCAGTCGGTTGCGTAACCGCGCCCTCGGTGACCGGCCCGCAGACGGGGCCGGGGCGGTGGTGCCCCCGGCCACGTCCGCGACGGCGTCGTCTCGGAGAGTCATGTGCGGCTCATCACTCGGCGACGAGATCGTCGATCTTCGTCGCGGCGTTCTTCAGGAAGTCGTCGATCGACTCCTTGCCGAAGATCACGGCGGCGGAGTACTCGTCGCGGAACGCCTGCCAGGCCTCCACGGAGTTCGGGATGCTGGGCACGTCTGCCGTGGCCTCGGCCTGCTCGGCGAACGCCACGTAGTTCGGGTTCGCGTCGAAGTAGTCGGCGTAGGTCTCGGTGAGGTCGGTGCGCATCGGCATCTGGCCCGTCGCCTCGAGCAGCTGACCGTCGCTGTCGACGCTCGTCGAGAACTTCAGGAACTCCCATGCGGTGCCCTGGTTCTCGCACGCGGTGAACATCGAGACGCTCTTCGAGTCCGCGAACGTCGTCGGGTTCTCGCGACCGTCGCTGGTCGGCACGGGCATGAACCCGACGTCCACGGTCTCGGCGTACGAGGGGATGGCCCACGGACCGGCGAGCTGCATGGCGGTCGTCCCCGCGGACATCGCGTCATCGGTCGACGCCTCGTTGGGCGAGAGCTTCTCGTCGTAGAAGGTCTTCCAGAACTCCGCGACCTCGCGCCCGGCATCCGAGTCGACCGTCGCCGCGCCGTCTTCGACGAGCATGGTGCCGTCGGTCTCGGCGAGGTACAGGGGATAGAAGTCGAACCAGGGCTGGTAGAACTCGCTGGTGGGTGCCGGCCAGATCGCGCTCTGCACTCCGGATTCGACGATCGCGCGCGACCCGGCGAGGAACTCGTCGTACGAGGCCATCTGGGGGTCTTCGGGATCGATGCCCGCAGCCTCGAAGAGGGCCTTGTTGTACATCACCATGACCGGGTTCGACTTCCACGGCAGCTGGTAGAAGCTTCCGTCGGTGGCATACGAGTCGACCTCACCACCGCGCTCGGTGATGTAGTCGCTGCCGCCCTCCATGGTGCTGAGGTCGACGAGCCCGCCCTGCTTGACCCAGCCCGAGACCGCCGCCGGAGCCACGTTGTAGACCAGGCAGGGTGCGGTGCCGGCGGTGATGGCGGCGGTGATCGCCTCTTCCGACGACGAGCCGGCGGGGATCTCCTGCGCGTTCACCTTCTCGTCGGGGTGCTCGGCGTTCCAGGCCTCGACGACGGCGGTGCCCCAGGCGACCTCCTGCTCGTTGTTCGACAGCCAGATGTCGATCGAGCCGGTGCCCTCGCCCGAGGCATCGCCGCCTCCACCTCCGGATGAGCATCCGGTGGCGACGAGCGCGACGGCTCCCAGGAGCGCTGCTGCGCGGATCTTCTTCTTCATGTTGTCCTCCTTGACGCGATGGTTCGGGTGATCGTCTAGCGGGCTGTGCTCTCCCGGAAGTGCACGACGTTGCAGTCGACGACCTCTGTGCGCGGCTCGGCGCCGAGGATGTCGGCCTGAATCAGGCGGGCGGCAGCGCGTCCTCGCGCGGCGGGGCCCGACGAGACGCTCGTGAGTGCGGGGGAGAGGTGGGCCGAGAGATGGTCGTCGTCGAAGCCGGCGATCGCGAGATCGCGGGGGATGCTGAGGCCGCTCGACCGCGCGAACGACAGCCCGGCGATCGCCATAGTGTCGTTGGAATAGAGGATGGCGGTCGGGCGATCGGGCAGCGCGAGCAGCTCGGCGGTGCGCTCCCGGCCACTCGAGGCGGTGAAGTCGCCCTCGCGCAGCAGGGCATCGCCGCCCACGGCATCGGTGTAGGCATCGGCCCGCACGCGCGAGTGCACGTAGTCGAGCGGACCCGAGACATGAGCGATGCGTTCGTGACCCTCGGCACGCAGGTGAGCGATGATCTCGCGCACGGGCGCATCGTCGTCGGTGCGCACGCACGAGAATCGGGTCGGCTGCTCGTAGGCGCCGACCAGCACCGAAGGGAGGTCGAGCTCTTCGAGCAGCGGCACGCGCCAGTCGTCGTTCCGCAGGTCGAGCAGCAGGGCGCCGTCGGCGCGCCCGTGGCTGAGCGACCGGTAGGCCCGCTCCTCGGCCGCCCGATCGGGAACGACCTGCAGGATCAGCGCCGTCTCGGTCTCAGCCAGCACCGATTCGACGCCAGCGATGAACGCGGGGAAGAACGAGTCGTTGGCGATGACCTCGGGGTCACGGGCCAGCACCACGGCGATCGCATTGGCCTTCTGCGTGGCCAGCGCGCGGGCGCTCTGGCTCGGCACCCAGTTGAGCTTCTCGGCGGCGGCGAGCACCTTGGCCCTGGTGTCGTCGGAGATGGGCCGCTTGCCGCTCATCGCGTGCGAGACGGTGGCCTTGGTGACGCCGGCCTCGCGGGCGACGTCGGCGATCGTCGTGCGGCTCATGCCACCTCCTCGTGGAACTTCCGGGTTGATCCCTGAGCACTCGGCGCGGCACGATTTAACCGGTTTGACGAATGCGGGTGAAGCGAGTGTAAACCGGTTTGACAACCGCGGTCAAGAGCGGCGGTCGATCTCAGGGATCCGTGTCAGACGAAGGTGACGGTCTGCTGCAGGCGTGTGCGCACGTCGAACAGCTCGTTGCCGCCGATGGCACGGGCACCGGGGACTCCCTGGCGCAGCACCATCGCGAGCGCGCTGCGACGCACGACGACCACGGGAACGCCGCGGCTGCTGCCGAGCGGGGTGACGGCCTGCGCGAGATCGTCGTCGGGGAGCACCATGATCAGTCCGCCGAACTTCACCCGCGCGGCCTTGGCCACGGTGCGCATGCGCGAGAGTGCGGCGGTGACGGGCGCGCGTGTGCCCAGACTCGGGCCGGTGATCTCGCCCCGACGGAACCCGACGACTCCGCCGAAATCCTCCGACATGACGCCGTAGAGGCCCGAGGGGCTGAGCACGACATGGTCGAGCTTGTCGTCGGCATCCGCTCCTGTGGCGACGTCGTGCCACACCGTGAAGCCCATGCCGAGCGCGCTCACCGTGCGGGCGGTCGCCTCTTCGGCGAGAGCATCGGCGAGCAGGCGTCGCAGGTCGCGCGGGGCCGAGCGCACGAGCGCCGGGTCATAGGGGTCGGGCACCTCGACGCCACGGCCGGCCCATTCGCGGATCAGCGACAGGTAGCGCTCGCGGCGCCAGCCGCCGGGATGCCCGTACGAGCGAGCTCGAGGGCGGGTGTCCGTGCGGGCGGCCGACTGCGGTCGCCAGCCGTTCCACTCAGGCTCGGCCGGGATGCCGGGGTGCGCACCCGAGCGACGGTCGTAGGCGGCGCGGCCCTCGGGGGTGCCGATCAGCTCCCATGCTCGCTGCACCTGGATGAAGACGGCCGCGTCTCCGCCCGTATCCGGGTGGGTCTGCCGCAGGCGCAGGCGATACGCGCGCCGCAGCTCGCCGTCGTCGACGGTCGGGTCCACGCCGAGGATCTCATAGGCGGAAGCCGAGAGCGGGCTGTCGAACATCGCTCTCCTTCCGAGATCGCGGCATCCAGAATATCCGGATGCTGTTGTGGATCAGCCGGGCGCGTCGGCCGGGGTCAGGCCGGCACGTCGACGACGCGCTCCACGCCGATCACCGGCACCACGGAACCGGCGGATGCCGCTGCGATGTCATCCGCGAGCCGGTCGATCTCCTGCGCGGGCACCCACACCTCGAGAGTCGCCAGCGCTGCGTACCGGGGCTCGCCGAGCGTCGCGCCGTGACGCGGCACCCAGTCGCGCAGAAGGTTGTCGAAGCGTCCGGCATCCGCCTGCGCGACGTCGATCGTCACCTGGGTCAGAGACTGCCGGTGCACGAGCGATGCGAGATCGAGGGCTTCCGAGACAGCGGTCGAGTAGGCCCGCACGAGCCCGCCGGCGCCGAGCTTCACGCCGCCGAAGTAGCGGGTCACCACTGCCACGACGTCCGTCAGCTCGCGCCGTCTGAGCACTTCGAGCATCGGCACCCCGGCAGTGCCGGACGGCTCACCGTCATCCGACGAGCGGGCCTGATCGCCGAGCAGGCCGGTGACCATCGCGCTGCAGTTGTGCCGCGCATCCCACCACTGCTTGCGCAGGCGTGCGATCACGGCATCCGCGTCCTCGACCGAGGTGACCGGCTCGACGGTCGCGATGAACCGCGACTTCTTGATGATGAGTTCATGCTCCACGGGCGCCGCGATCGTGGCCGGGTAGGTGCGGGGCGGAGTCATCCGCCTCAGACTACCCAGCGCACGCCGCTGCTCAGCGGTCGACTCAGCTGTCGACTCAGCGGTCGACGAACGACATCTGCTGCGGGTTGTACCGATCTCCCTGCACGCCGACCCGGTCGGCGAGCTGATCGAGGTCGGCGAGTTCGTCGGCCGACAGGGCCACCGTGGTGGCTCCCGCATTCTCGGCGATACGCGACGTGCGCCTCGTGCCGGGAATCGGCACGATCCACGGCTCCCGAGCGAGCAGCCACGCGAGGGCGATCTGGCCGGGGGAGGCCTCCTTGGACTCCGCGAGCGAGGCGACGTGGCCGACCAGCGCCTCGTTCGCCGCCCGGTTCTCCTCGCTGAAGCGCGGGATCGTGCCGCGGATGTCGCCGTCGGCGAATGAGGTGCGGCGATCGACCGTGCCGGTGAGGAACCCCTTTCCGAGCGGGCTGAACGGCACGAAGCCGATGCCGAGCTCGCCGAGTGTGGGCAGGATCTCGGCCTCAGGGTCGCGCGTCCACAGCGAGTACTCGCTCTGCAGCGCCGTGACCGGCTGCACGGCATGGGCCCGGCGGATCGTCGAGGCCGATGCCTCGGACAGCCCGAAGTGCCTCACCTTGCCCTCGGCGATGAGCTCGGCCACTGTGCCTGCGACGTCGTCGATCGGCACATCCGGGTCGACACGGTGCTGGTAGAAGAGGTCGATCACGTCGGTGCGCAGGCGACGCAGCGACTGCTCGGCGACGCGACGGATCTGCTCCGGCCGGCTGTCGAGCCCGACGCTCTTGCCGTCTTCGATGCGCCAGCCGAACTTCGTCGCGATGACGACCTGGTCGCGGATGGGCTCGAGAGCCTCGCCGACCAGCTCCTCGTTCACATAGGGGCCGTAGACCTCCGCGGTGTCGAAGAAGGTGACGCCGAGAT
>Ga0308167_1000743_pt1 | contig 49276 bp, 50 predicted proteins | sample PhyCR1_2_FD_202138 | JGI IMG/M metagenome (GOLD analysis project Ga0308167, IMG submission 202138) | Phyllosphere microbial communities from UC Gill Tract Community Farm, Albany, California, United States - DLSLRC.R1 | ecosystem: Host-associated > Plants > Phyllosphere > Unclassified | place... | reverse complement strand
ACTATTTCATTTTCTATTATATCTTTGTCTAGTACTTGGTACATCATCGGCTTGATTTGTTTTTTATGTTTAGCAACACAAAAATAAACAAGCCGTTTTTTATATTAAAAGTTTAAATGACTTCAATCATTAATACGGGAAACCATAATTTAAAATAGTATTTTAATTTTCTTCTTAATTTATAATCTCTATAGATAAAAAAATATTATTTCAATTTATCAATTTTATATATTTGCTTTCGGATATAAATAACGATATGATAAACAACCAATTTATTCTTAATAAATTTGGATTCTTGGGGAGCGATTTTTCTGGTGAACTTAAAAGGCACGCGGTAATTACGAGTATAAAGGCGAAAACAGAAATCATCCGCGAAGGGCAGAAAAACAAATATGTTCCTTTTTTGATTAAAGGATCTATAAAAGTGTATTCTCTGAATGACGGACGAGAATTAATTTATTACTACATCAGACCCAATGACAGCTGTCTGATGACCTTTTCCTCTATTTTTACAGATTATATAAGCCGCGTGTATGCTATTGCTGAAGATGAATCGGAAGTCATGTTAATCCCCGTTTCCGTTGTGCATGAATGGCTGATAAAATATCCGGAAATCAACCGTGTTTTCTACAGCGAATACGATAAGCGTTTTTCGGATGTTATGAATATGGTGAATGATGCCGTTTTCCACAGGCTCGACAAAAGGGTTCTGAACTATATCAGACAGCAGATTGAAATCACCGGAAACAACCCGGTTAAGCTTACCCATAAAGAAATTGCCAATAATTTGGGAACTTCAAGGGAAGTGGTGAGCCGAGTTTTGAAAAAAATTGAAAATGAAGGAGAAATTTTGCAAAGCAAAGAAGGCATCAGAATCCCTGAAAATGAAAATGTTAGAACTGTCTAATTTATAATGTTCGCAATAATAAAACAGGGTGATTGATAAAAACAATTTGATTGGTGACTTTTATCACACACTTTTGAATTCATAACGTAATAATTTTGCCATACGAATAATTTAAGTAAAATTTGTATGACAAAAACTTTCTTCTTTTTGTCGGTATTCGCTTCAATTCTTGCCTATTCTCAGGAAGATTTGCTGAAGGATATCGACACTATTAAAACAACCGAGATTCAGCAGCCGGCCTTTAAGGCGCTGCAGATTGTCACGGGACAATCCACAAAATTAGCCGCCAAAAATGAATGGTATATTGTCGTTGCGCATCGTTTTGGAGATGTAAGCAAGGGATTCAAAGATTTCTTTGGGTTAGATGATGCTTCCACAAAACTGGGCGTAATCTATGGCGTTACAGACGGACTTTCTTTAAGCCTTTCAAGAGAAACCAATATGAAAACTTTTGAAGGCGGGGCAAAGTACAAGCTGTTAAAACAAAGCGATCGCTTCCCCGTTGATGTTGTAGGGTACAATGTTATGGCGGTAAATACAGATCTGGATAAAGACAATTATCCTTACCTGAAGTTTGGCGACAGACTTTCTTATCTTACCCAGGCTTTGATCTCGAGAAGATTCAGCGATAAATTTTCTTTGCAGTTAACGCCTTCTTATGTTCACAAAAATCTTTACGAACCCACAGTTGAAGACAAAAATCAGTTTCTGACAGGGTTGGGAGGCCGTTATAAAATCTCTAAAAGAGTTTCTGTTAACGCAGAATATTTCGTGAATTTCGATAACCACAGTTTCTATCAAAATCCCTTGTCACTTGGTTTAGATATTGAGACGGGAGGCCATGTTTTCCAGCTTTTATTCAGTAATTCTCAGCTTAATTCGGATATAGGATATCTTACCAACGCTACCGGTAAATGGGGAAAAGGACAGATTTTCTTTGGGTTTAATCTTTATAGAGTTTTTTAAAAATGAAAAATTTATTCTACATATTATCAGGTTTGGTCTTCCTTATTTCGTGTGAAAGCAGAACCTACGAAGAAATTTCAGACAATACCCCAATCACTGAAGTGGTACGATATAACACCGCCGTAAAGACTATTATGGATAACAACTGCATAAGTTGCCACGGGGCCGGAAGTTTTAAACCATTAACAACCTACAACGAGGTGAAAACCAATATCGATGCGATTATCGAAAGAATTCAGAAACAAAACGGAGATCCTCTGAAAATGCCTCAGGGTGGATCTTTATCAGGCAGCCAGATCAACGTTATCGTGACCTGGAAAGCAGATGGCCTTTTGGAAAACTAAAATTTAATATATATATATGAAAAAATTAGCACTGATTATAATGTCATTAGTTGTGTCAAACTTTGCTTTGGCTCAGAAATACAGTTCGAAAACAGGAAAAGTAACCTTTGAAGCATCGGTTCCTTTATTTGAAGATGTTTTTGCTCAGGATAATAACAATATTGTTGTTCTGAATGCAAATACAGGTGATATTGCTTCGGTTTCTGCGGTGAAAAATTTCCATTTTAAAACGAAATTAATGGAGGAACATTTTAATGAAAGTTATGCGGAAACGGCAAAATATCCGAAAACGACTTTCAGCGGGAAAATTGTAAATTTTGATCAGTCTAAATTAACCGCAAGTCCGCAGAAATATACGATTCAGGGAAAATTAAACTTCCATGGAGTTGAAAATCCGGTAACTTCCAATGCGACAGTTTATACCAAAGACGGAAAGATTTTCGTTCAGGGTAGTTTTATGGCAAAAGCAGCAGATTATAAAGTGACCATCCCAAAAATGGTGATGAAAAAAGTAGCTGAAACTGTGAAAGTAGAGTATAATTATAGTATGGCAAAACCATGAAAAGGGTAGCCTTATTATTCAGTTTCTTCCTTACTTTGAGCTTAATCTGCGCTCAGGAAAAGACAAAATCTATTTTCGATATTGCCCGGAACGGAACAGTGGATGAGGTAAAAGAGCAGATGAAGCAGAATCCGGATATCATCAATCAAACCAATGAAAATGGCTTTTCACCGCTTATTCTGGCTTGTTACAGAGGCAATGTAAAAGTAGCTGAATTTTTAATTGATCATGTAAAAGATATCAATTATAAAAGTCAGGAAGGTACTGCCCTGGCGGGGCTTTCTGTAAAGTATAATAAAGATTTGGTACTCTATATTCTGTCTAAGAATGCAGATCCGAATATTGCAGATGCTACAGGATCTACCCCTTTATTCTGGGCGGTAAAATTCGGAAACCTGGAACTCACCAGGTTGCTGCTTCAGTACAAAGCCGATCAATCAATAAAAGATGCGCAGGGAATGACTCCTTTTGAATACGCGCTGCAAACAAATAATAAAGACCTTATTAATCTCTTAAAGAAATAATATATGAAAAAAGTTTTACTATTAGCCAATTTGGCTCTGGCTCCTTTAATGTGGGCACAATTTAGCTCAGGAACGGTTGTTTTACCGTCTGCGGGGATGTCTGTAAAGTTGGACACCAATGCGACAACAGTAACCCTTACTTTGGTGGGGGACAGCAATTCTATGATGGGAATAGGTTTTGGAAATGTTGGTATGGCTTCCGGTTCGGATGGTTTTATTTATAACTCATCAGCGAACCGAGATTATACCTTTACCGGAATGACAACGCCTACAGCAGATGCTTCTCAGGACTGGACTCAAACATCGAATACGGTTTCAGGAAGCACGAGAACGGTTGTGGCAACGAGATCTCTTAACGGCGGCACTGGTGATTTTGCCATTCCGAATGCGGCAGGATCAATCAATATCTTCTATGCAAGAACAGCGGGAAGCCAGAATTTAGGTTATCACGGCGGAAGCAGAGGATATGCCACCTTAACATTTGGAGCTACCTTAGGAACTGCCGAAACAGCTTTAGCAAATAAAAAAGTGATGCTGTATCCTAACCCGGCGAAAGAATCGGTAAGCTTTAAAAATGCGGATAAAATTAAATCTATTGCGATCTATGAAGCGACCGGACGAAAAGTGAAAACACTAATCGTAGACGGAGAAAATATTAATATTAATGATTTAAAAGCGGGGAATTATTACTTTGAAATGACTTTGAAAGACGGAACAACCTCTTATCAACAACTGATCAAAGAATAATCGAAAGCCACTGAAAAGTGGCTTTTTTATTTACATTAATTCTAAAAAATCGTTTTAATGTTTTTTTAACTCAGGAAACTTCCTGTTTCAGATTTCTGAAACTAACTTTGCTGAAAATTTTTATAATGAAGCGAGGATTACAATTTTTACTGTTGATTTTTTCACTGGCGGTTTTTGCCCAAAAAGAAGCGGCAGATACTGCACAGGTTGTTATTGCCGACAGGTACAACAGTGTTGAAGCGCAGGCAAAACCATACATAATTATGATTTCTACCGATGGTTTCCGTTATGATTATGCTAAAAAATACAATGCTGAACATTTATTGAAACTTTCTGGCCAGGGAGTACAGGCTAAAGCCATGATTCCAAGCTATCCGAGCATTACTTTTCCGAATCACTGGTCTTTAATTACCGGATTATATCCTTCTCATCACGGTTTGATCGATAATTTTTTCTACGATTATAAAAGAAAGGAAACGTATGCAATGAGCAACAGGAAAAATGCCGAAGACGGAAGCTGGTACGGCGGAACTCCGCTCTGGGCGCTGGCAGAAAAGCAGGGCATGGTTTCCGCATCTTTAATGTGGGTGGGTTCTGCAAGTGAAGCGGGAGGAAAGAGGCCGACTTATTATTATCCGTATCACGAAAAATTTACACCTTCTGAAAAAGTGGAAAAAGTAGTGAACTGGTTAAAATTACCGATGGATAAAAGACCGCATTTTGTTTCATTATATTTCCCTGAAGTGGACGGAAGCGGGCATCATTTTGGTCCGGATGCAAAAGAAACTGAAACAGCAGTTCATCTGGTTGATGATGCGATTGGCGAATTGGTTCAGAAAGTAAATGCTTTAGGATTGAAGAATGTCAACTTTATTTTTGTTTCAGACCATGGAATGATAAAAGTGGATGGTGGAACTCCTTTGGAAATTCCCGCGATACTTTTCAATAAAGAAAAATTTGATTTTTATAATTCTCAGACGCTATTGCGGGTTTATGTTAAAAATCCGGCTGACGTCAAAAGTACGTATCAGCAATTAAAAGCAGACAAAACAGATGATTACGAGGTATATCTGGATAAAAAACTGCCAAAATATCTCCATTTCAGAACAAAAGATGATCAGTATAACCGGATCGGGCAAATTTTATTAATTCCAAAAGCTCCGAAAATTTTCTTAGAGAAAGGAAAGAAAACATCCATAGGAAAACATGGTTACAATCCAAAAGAAGTTCCCGAAATGAAAGCCACATTCTTCGCCTGGGGCCCTGAATTTAAAAATAATATGGTCATCGATGAATTTGCCAATATCAATGTTTATCCTTTGGTTGCAGATATTTTAGGACTAAAAATTGATCAGCCGATTGATGGTCAATTCAAGGTATTGAGAGGAATTTTAAAAAATAAAAAATAAAAGATTAAAATTTTACAATACTAAACCTTCAAGGTTGTGAAAACCTTGAAGGTTTTAATTTTAATTAAATTTGGCAGCAAACTCTTTGGCAAACTCTTCCAATTTCACATGTCCTTCAACAATTTCACCATGCTCAATAAAATCTTTCTGTACAACACCTGTTCTTATTCCCCTTCCCATTTCCGTATACAATTCCGCCATTTCCTGAGGTAAACCTGCCTGAAGCATCCCCTGTAGAGCGTCTTCATCTTTAAATTCAACCCACGGAAGGTCTGGCTTTCCGATGGCAGCACCGAAAACGGTAGCAAAATCGGCAGCCGGACGAACATCACTCACGATGTATTTTACATTTTTACCTTCTGAAGTTTTTACTAATTCTTCTGCTGCAGCCTTGGCAATATCTGTTGGATGAACCAAAGGAATTGTTGCGTTGGCAGGGAAATTAGCCCCGATAATACCTGCATTTTTAACCAAAGGAATATCGTTGAAGAAGTTGATATAAAAGTATCCCGCTCTTAAGAAAGTAACAGACGTATTTTCCAATTCGTGATATAATTTTTCAATAAAATGAAGCCCTTTAATCGGTCCGTTTTCAACAGGTGATTCCACACCGGTGCTGCTGAGCATCACTACTTTTTTAACTCCGGTTTGTTGAATGGCTTCAGCATAGTTTTTACCAGCAGCAACCGTATTTTCAATAATATTTGTTCCGCCCATGTTTGGAGGAGTCATTAAAAAGGCCGCATCGGCATCTTGAAAAGCAGTCACTAAAAAATCTAGATCGGTAATTGAACCAATTGCGGCGTGGGCGCCTAAATTTTCAATTTCAGCCTTTTTAGCATCATTGCTACTAATTATTGTAAGGGCATGACCTTCTGCAATTAATTGCTGAGCAAGAGGTTTTGCTACGTTTCCTAATGAACCTGTGATTACAATTTTCATAATAATTTTGTATTGTTTGTTAATAAATATTTTTTTATTTCTGAGAACAAAGGTATATTTGTGCTTACTTTTATACAAGTACTTACCCTAAAGTAAGTAATAATATGACAGCCATTAAAAAAGCCTCAACCATTCAGCAAAACAAGAAATATGCACTCGATTTGTGTCCCGTAACCTATGTCATGGAGAAAATCGGTGGATTTTGGAAGCCAATTATTTTATATCATCTTTCGAATGGAGATAAAAGATACAGCGAATTGAAACGCGCCATTCCTGCTGTGACAGAAAAAATGCTGATTCAGCATTTAAAACAACTCGAAGCGGACGGATTGGTCATAAGAACCGCAAAACCGGTAGTTCCTCCGCACGTAACCTACAAATTAAGCGAAGCAGGAAAAGGACTCATTCCTGTTATTCATTCCATGGCAGAATGGGCCTTTAAGGATATGGAAGGAAAATATGAGAAGAAGTGCAGCAATGTGATAATGTAACAATGTAATAATGTAGCAATGTAACAATATAACAATGTAATAATCTAAATGTATATCAATGAGGTTGTTATATTTGCAAACTAGAAACTAGAAACTAGAAACTAGAAACTAGAAACTAGAAACTAGAAACTAGAAATTAGAAACTAGAAACCAGAAACTAAAAACCCAAAACCATCAACTAAAAAAGACTCTCCAAAAATGAAGAGCCTTTCAGTTAAAATATACGAAGATTTATAAAGATTGCATATCGATCACGAAACGGTATTTTACGTCGCTTTTCAGCATTCTTTCATACGCCTCGTTAATGTCCTGCATTTTAATTAATTCGATATCAGAAACAATATTGTGTTTTCCGCAGAAATCAAGCATTTCCTGAGTTTCCGCAATACCTCCGATTAATGATCCGGCTACAGAACGACGTTGGAAGATCATCGGAACGGTGCTAGGCTTCGTTTCTTCAAACTGTCCGACAAATCCTACCAAAACCAGTGTTCCGTTTAATGCCACAGTCTGCATATAAGGATTGATGTCGTGCTCATAAGGAACCGTATCGATAATAAGATCGAATGTACCGGTTACCGTTTTCATTTGAGAATCATCTGTAGAAATTACAACATGGTCTGCCCCTAATGTTTTAGCATCTTCTGTTTTTCCGGGAGTTCTTGAAAATAAAGTGACTTCAGCGCCAAGACCTTTAGCAAGCTTAATAGCCATGTGACCCAAACCTCCCAAACCTACAACCGCAACTTTTGAGTTGGGACCTACATTCCAATGTCTCAATGGCGACCAGGTGGTGATTCCGGCGCAAAGAAGAGGAGCCACTGCTGCCAGATCCAGGTTTTCAGGCACGCTTAATACAAACCCTTCGTCCACAACCACTTTTTGAGAATAGCCTCCGAAAGTCTGTCCGCCCAGATGTTTATCTTGTCCGTTGTAAGTTCCTGTGAAACCATTTTGGCAATATTGCTCAAGATCGTGTTTGCAGCTTTCGCATTCGCCACAAGAATCTACCATACAGCCTACGGCTGCCAGATCTCCCACTTTAAATTTTGAAACTCCGCTTCCTATATTGGTAATTCTTCCCACGATTTCGTGCCCGGGAACTGCCGGATACATAGATCCGCCCCAGTCATTTCTTGCTGTATGAAGATCTGAGTGGCACACTCCGCAATATAAAATTTCAATTTCTACATCTTGTGGAGTTACTTCGCGTCTGGTAATATTCAGTTCTTTTAAATCCGCTGTTTTAGATTCAGCGCCGTAAGCCTTTACTGTGAATGTATTCATCTGTCTTTTCGTTTAGTTTTAAATTAAAGATACTATTTTCTCTATGACAAAGGTCGAGACTTTTAGATAAAATCAACTTATATAAATTACAGAAAGATTTACCAATTTTACTGACATGGTTAAGATGTCCGTAAGAAAGTGGTAATTTTGTATGATAAAATTCTACTTTATGGAAAATCAGAAGGTTGAAGTGTATAACAGCGTTTCAGATTATAACAAAATGGCCAATCATGAGACCCTGCATCCGCTGGTAAGCATTATTGATTTTTCAAAATCAGATCCGATCTGTCAATTCAGAAGATCCTTTGGCTTTTACACGGTGTTTCTGAAAGATATTATGTGTGGCGATATGCATTACGGAAAGCACAGCTACGATTATCAGGAAGGAACTCTGGTTTTTATAGCACCCGGCCAGATTTATGGAATTAATAATGACGGAAATTACGTTCAGCCAGGAGGGTATGCCCTGATTTTTCATCCGGATCTGATTAAAGGTACCACACTCGGAAAAAATATCAAGGATTATAATTTTTTCTCCTACGAAGTGCATGAGGCATTGCACCTTTCGGAAAAAGAGCGTGAAATTATTCTGGAATGTTTTAAAAATATTAAATTAGAATTAGAACAGTCTATTGATAAACACAGCAAGTCGTTAATTGTAAATAATATTGAGTTGTTCCTGAATTACTGTATGCGTTTTTATGATCGTCAGTTTTTAACCAGAGATCATGTCAACCAGGGAGTTATCGGAAAATTTGAACAGCATTTGGATGACTATTTAAAATCTGATAAACCTAAAAGTCTCGGTTTACCAATGGTTAATTATTTTGCAGAACAGCTCAATCTTTCTGCCAATTATTTTGGGGATCTTATAAAAAAAGAACTGGGGATTTCAGCTCAGGAATATATTCATAATACCATAATTGAGGTCGCAAAAGAGCAGATATTTTTTCCTTCAAAGTCAATCAGTGAGATTTCTTATGATTTGGGATTTAAATATCCACAGCATTTTACACGTCTGTTCAAAAGCAAAGTTGGTATTTCGCCAAGCGAGTATAAAGCGCTTCAATAATTTTTAATGATTGCCGAAAATCAGTTCTGAAAAAATGGAAGCTCAATGTCAGAATGCTTTTTAAATTGATTTTAAAAAGCACTCATTATCATCAAAAAACCGTAAATTGTGATAAAAGTGAGCTTACAGTCAATCGCTTACTGCCCAATATCACATGACATCACAGCAACATCTTGGAACCCATACTTTTCAGACTCCGTTTGGAAAAATTGTGGCTTTAAAAGAAAACGGAATTCTTAAAGCTAAAAGTATCCGTTATGCCCGCTCAGAGCGTTACCAAAAGCCTGTTCCGATTGAAAGTGGGCAGTCTGATTGTATTTTTCCCGAGAAAACCCCGGTCTGTCCTCAAATAATCGGTCCCTTGGTCGAAAGAATGATTGGCCCGACCCTTATTGAACGTTTTGAAGTGGACGAATCACCGCAATATCTTTCCGTTTTTCGACCGGAATCGATTGCTGAAAATGAAAATTTACCCGTTGTGGTCTGGATTCACGGGGGTTCACACGAAATTGGATGTGGCGATCTTCCGACTTCCGATCCTTCAGTATGGGTAAAAGAACAGAATATAATAGTTGTTACCGTTACCTTCCGCCTCGGTTTATTAGGGTTTTTAGGCGATAATAAGGATAGAACTCCTAATCTGGGGCTTCTGGATATAATCGAAGCACTGCGGTGGATTCATGATCATATTGCTGGTCTTGGCGGCGATCCCGGAAATGTAACTCTTTTGGGACAGTCTTCCGGAGGCGATGCTGTTGCTCATTTAATGATTTCAGACGGAGTAGAGGGGCTTTTTCAGCGGGTTATTATTCAAAGTGCGCCGCTTGGACTAAGACACAGCCGTCAGAAAATGACTGAAGAATTTCTCCGAAAGACAGATCATCTGAAAGACGAAAAGGATGTTTTAAAAATAATGAATGCATACCGGCATTTTGTTCCGTCGGTCATGAAATATGGTCTGAAAGCGGCCATGCCTTTTGGTATTCAGTATGGTTTTCCTCCTTTATGCACCGAAAAAGAATCACTTGAAAAATGGAAACAAAATGCTCAAAACTATGATGTTCTGATAGGTTTTAATCATGATGAAACATCATTTTATCTAAAAACTTCGGAGAAATTGAAGACCTGTTTCAGAAAAGGTTCGGGATTAAAAATTTTGAATAAGCTGGTTAAGCTGTCTACTGCAAAAATTTACAGAAATCCGGCCGGGGTTTTCGCGAAAAATTATGCTGAAGCGAAAGGAAATGTATATCTTTTTACACTGAATTCTACTTTAAACAATGATCTCGGAGCTTCTCATTGTTTTGATCTGCCTTTAATTTTTGAAAATGAAAACGCATGGAAGTCTGCCGAATTACTGAAAAATATTCCGTGGAAATATATTCAGGAAAACGGCAAAAAGCTCCGTTCCGTCTGGGCTGAATTTTCCCGGACAGGAAATATTTCTTATACCAATCTGCCTGAAATTCTAACTATTCAGAAATTAGATATTTCGCATGAGTTTCAACATTTAATCTAAACAATATTGCATTCCAAGCTTCAAAGGTTGTATATCGGTGAATGATAATGATCATTTGTGAATTATATCATCATTTTGTGATATTTTTTGTATATTTAAAAGAACTAAACATAAAAAATAATCCATCATGAAAAACAAAAAGAATCTAAGAAAGATCAATCGTGAAGAGCTTAAAACGGTAAAAGGCGGCATTGATATCCGCAACCGGTACTGCTGCAATTATAACGAAGACGGCTTCTGCTGCGAATGGGCAATGGATATGTGGAGCTGCCAACATATTTTTTGCTAATTATTGACCATAAAAAAGCATACACAACCTTTTGATTGTGTATGCTTTGTATTTTTTGAAATTTTTCATTTAATTTATTCTGATTTAGGAATCCAGACACTTACATTTCCTGCAGGAACAGGGAAATTTCCCCAGCCGTTTTCATCAATGGTTACAGGATCCTCAAATCTCCCCAGAAGATCATAAAATTCCTGTCCGATAAATTTTTCGCCCATTTCCATTGGTTTTTCGTATGCCTCTTTATTGCTTAAAACAACCGCACAGCCAGGATGCTCATCATCTCCTGCGCGAACCCAGCCCAAGCAGTTGGCATCTTCAAAATAATCTCTTTGTTCGCCATATGCATGGTGTTTTCTGGCTTTCAGGAGTTCTTCAATTCCGTTTACTTTGTTTAAAAATATTTCCTGATCGTTGCCCTCTTTGTCTTTATCAACGTAATGAGCGCCATATAAATCGGGATAAAATACACAAGGATAGCCATTTTCTCTTAACAAAATTAAGGCATACGCCAGTGGCTTAAACCACTCTTCAACCGGCGCTTCCAGATCCTGCAAAGGCTGCGTATCGTGATTGTCGACCAGACTCACCGAGTGAAGCGGATCTGCCTGGGTAAGGGTTTCATCAAAAATCCTTCGCAAATCATAAGAACCGCCCTCATGGGATGCTGTATGAAAATTGTTGTGAAGAGAGCTGTCAAACAGACTCATGCAACCTTCTGTTGCTTCAATGTATTTTTGGAGTAAATTTAATTGTCCGGGTGCCCAGTATTCTCCAACGGCAAAAATGTTTTTTCCGGAATTGGAGCGCAGTAATGTAAGCCATTCTTTATAAAAATCAAATGAAATATGCTTTAAAGCATCCAGTCTTACACCATCAAAATCAGTTTGGTCAAAATACCATTTTGCCCATTCGTTGAGCTCTTCCCGCACGAAAGGATTTCTGTGTTCCACATCATTAAACATCAGATAATCATAATTTCCCTTTTCATCGTCAATCATCTGCTCCCATTCCGTCCCGTATTCATTTTTAATTTTGTAAATATGAGAATCCATCCCTTCGGCATAATCTACACCGCTGAAGCAGGTGAAATTCCATTCAAAATCTGAATATTTTTTATCTCTTCCGGGAAAGGTAAACTTGGTATAGGATTGAATTTCTATTTCGTCTGAAATTATTTTATCCCTGTTTTCATCATCTACTTTTACGGCTTTAAAGGTTTCCAGCTCATCGCCGCCGCCTTTGTGCCCCAAAACGATATCTACGATCACCTGAATATTTTTATCCTTCAGTGTTTTTATCGCTTTAATATAATCGTCTTTGGTTCCGTATTTTGTAGGAACTGTCCCTTTCTGATCAAATTCGCCAAGGTCGAAGAGGTCATAGGCATCATAGCCAATAGAATGTCCACCATTTGCGCCTTTATACGCTGGAGGGAACCATACCGAGGTAATCCCTAAGTCTGATAAATATTCTGCATTTTGTTCTGCCTGTTGCCAGAGCTTTCCATCCCCGTCTGAATACCAGTGGAAGAATTGGATCATCGTTTCATTCATAAACTGTAAAAATTTGGTACTAACAATTTAGCGAAAAAAATCGAGATTATCAATCATCAAATTCTGTAAACGGAATTTTTAGTTGAACAGAAACCTGTTTTTTTTCTTCTGTGTTGAGATGAGATAACGATAAACCCAGTAAACGCACGGGTTTATCGAAGGGTCTGAGCTCCCAAAGTTTTTTTCCTGTTTTGAAATATTGGTCGGAAGAGGCGAAATAGTCTTCTTTGGTAAGACTTCTTGTAAAAAGAGAGAAATCCTGGTATTTAATTTTCAGGGTTAGCGTTCTGCCCAGAATATTATTTTTCTGGAGCCGGTTATGAAGTTCTTCACTTAAACTTTCGAGCTTTTCATTAACCTGCTGCTCATCAAAAAGATCTTCGAAAAAAGTTCTTTCCACCGCGACACTTTTCTGTATCCGATGAGGTTTCACTTCTGAGTTATGAATTCCGCGAACCACATTGTAATAGTATCCGCCGGATTTGCCAAACATTCTCGTGAGATCTTCTATGGATCTTTTCTTAAGGTCTTTTCCTTTGTAAATTCCCAGGCTAAACATTTTATTGGCCGTTACCTTCCCGACACCATAAAACTTTTCAACGGGCAGTTCTTCCAGAAAACCTTCCATTTTATCTGGATGAATGGTTTTCTGGCCATTCGGTTTGTTGATGTCGGAGGCTACTTTGGCTAAAAATTTATTAACAGAGATTCCTGCAGAAGCGGTTAATCCTGTTTCATCATAGATTTTCTGACGGATTTCCCTTGCAATCTGATTCGCAGACTCTATTCCTTTTTTATTTTCAGTGACATCAAGATACGCTTCATCCAGAGAAAGCGGTTCTACCAAATCGGTATATTCATAGAAAATTTCTCTTATTTTTTTTGAAATCTCTTTATAGCGTGCAAAACGTGGCGGCACGAAGATCAGGTGCGGGCATTTTTCCTTTGCCGTTTTGCTGGGCATAGCAGAGCGTACGCCAAATTTCCGGGCTTCGTAACTGGCTGCGGAAACCACCCCTCGGTGTCCGCCACCAACGGCAATGGCTTTTCCTTTAAGCGTAGGATCATCATGCTGCTCCACAGAAGCATAAAATGCGTCCATATCAACATGAATTATTTTGCGGAGTGGAAAAGAAAAATCCATACCGCAAAGATATGGATTCAATATTTTATGAGATTGCAGGATTTAGATTTTAGCCTAAACCTCAACCTCAGGTTTATTTAAGTAAATTATTAATAGTGGTCTGGATTTCCGGATCTTCCGGAGAAATAGCATAATATTTTGCAATCGCCGATTTCTGGTCGATCACCATATACCTTGGAATCCAGTTCAGGTCGATATAATTGTTGAAATCATTTTTCCAGCCTGTGGAAAACCAATAATTTTCTTTGTCTTTCATTTCAAACCGTTCGAGACTTTTTTCAAAACCTTCCTTTGAACGATCCAGCGACAGGAAAACGAAATCAATATTTTTATTGCTCTCCTCCAGTTCTTTAGCTTTCGGAAGCGCTTTCAGGCAATCTCTGCACCATCCGGCCCAAAAATCGATCACTAAAACTTTTCCTTTATGCTGATCAAGAATTTCTTGTATCGTTACGGTTTTCCCTTCTTTATTTTCTAATTTCTGAGCTAAAGCTTCTTTAGAAAAACTGGTTTTAAGAACCTTCGGAACCTCCTGTGCATGGCCGAGTCCGAATACGCTTATCATTAAAATTAATAGTAACTTTCTCATTTGTTCAATTTCATTTTATACAAATCTAAACAATGAAACGCAATTTTAAACCGGTTTCGTATTATTTAGTAAAAATTTAAGAGATTGAAGATTTCTATTGAACTGAAAAATTAATAAATATTCAACTTATTGTCGATAGGTAAAGATCTATACATAGATTATTATACTATTTAGCCGGGATCTCTACGGGGATGATAAACATCGCGGAGAAATTAGGAATAATTTTTCACCAGGCCTTTTACCACTGCAATCACATTAGGCATAGCTTTATTAGCAGCATTCAGAACTTCTTCGTGAGAAACGGCAAAGGCAATATCGGGACCGCCCAGATCGGTGATCACGGAAATACAGAAACAATCCATCGCCATGTGTCTGGCAACAATAACTTCGGGAACAGTGCTCATGCCCACCATATCGCCACCTATGGCTTTTATCATGCCATATTCTGCGGGAGTTTCGAAAGTAGGACCCTGTAAGGCCACATAAACTCCCTGATGAATGTTGATATTTTTTTCCTGTGCCGCCTTTTCAGCAACGGAAATCATTTTTTTGTTGTAAGGTTCGCTCATATCCACAAAACGAGGTCCCAGTTCATCGATATTTTTACCACGAAGCGGATGTTCGGGCATCATATTGATATGATCTTTTAAAATTACAATATCAGCCACGCTGTAGTCAGGATTTACCCCACCGCAAGCGTTTGAAAGGATCAGATTCTGAATTCCCAGCAATTTAAAAACACGGATCGGGAAAGTTACTGTTTCCATAGAATGTCCTTCGTAATAATGGAAACGTCCACTCATCATCAGGACTTTTTTACCTTCGAGAATCCCGTAGATCAGTTTTCCGCCATGTCCCACGACAGTAGTTTGCGGAAAATTAGGAATCTCCTGATATTCCAGTACATGAAGAGCTTCCACCTCATCCTGAAGTTTTCCTAGTCCTGAGCCTAAAATAATGGCATAATCAGGCGTATCCTGAATGTGGTTTTTAATGAAATCTGCGGTCTCCCTAATTTTTTTTAACATAATCTAAGATGATTTGATCGAATTCTTCCCTTTTATCAATAATAACATTAATAGGCCAGTAGTAAACAGTGTCTCTAAGATAATCAAAAGATTTAAGACGAACATAATCTTTCTCTGTGGTTAAGATGAGTTTATATTCACCCAGTTTTTTATACTCCGCGATAATCTTTTTAATGTCATCTTCAGAAAAGTTATGGTGATCTCTGAATTTCAGATGTTTTACCCTTTGTGAAAATTTCGCCAGATGCTTCAACAGGGGAGCGGGGTTGGCAATTCCTGTAATCAGAAGAATATCGTAATAGTTCAGGTTATTATCAGGAAGCATTTTTTCCCTTCCGTACACATTTTCATCATATCCTATAGAGGAAAAGAATACTTTCTGGGTACGGTCCGGTCTTATTCTGGAAATATAATATTGCTTGGTTTCTTCCGTAAGTTCATCCGGACATTTGCTTACCATAATAATGTCTGCCCTTTTTACACCGGCTCTGGATTCTCGTAGATCTCCTGCCGGAAGCAGATAATCTTTAAAATAGGGATCATTGAAATCCGTCATCATGATATTGAATCCTGCTTTGATGGCTCGGTGCTGCATGGCATCATCTAAGACCAAAACGTCGAGATCCATATCGCTGATCACTTTGTTAGCGCCCGGAACGCGGTCTTCGGAAACGGCGATAACAAAACGGTTTTTAAAACGTTCGAATAACTGCATTGCTTCGTCGCCCACGATTTTATAATTACTCTCGTAGTTGGTGACTTCGTAGCCTTTGGTCAGTCTTCCGTAGCCGCGGGAAAGCACCCCTGTTCTGTAATGTTTAGACAGATACTGAGCAAGATACATCACCATGGGTGACTTTCCGCTACCGCCCACAGAAAGGTTGCCGACGCAGATAATCGGTGTTTTGAATTTCGTAGATTTAAATATTCCCAGATCATACATTGTGTTTCGGATACCCGTGACAAAATGATAACCGAGGGAAAAGGGATAAAGGTACCATCTTTTCATACGATTGCAAAAATAAGAATTTTCAAAGGGATTTGGCTCAATATGGTAGGTTCTTTTCAATATTTATTTTAAAAAATTCATTCCTGATTATCAGAACGTGGGATAAATTTTATTAGCGTTATTTAAAGATGGATTTTTCATTTCGTATATAAAGATTTGCCAGGCGAGATCAAGAATAGATAATAGAAATGCGCTCAAAAGAGTTTGAAAAGAAACCTATCATAAAGTGAACGGACATCGTAAATATTTCGATAAAATTTTTAACAGGCTCTTATTAAATTAAAGTATTTTTGTAGAGTTATTATGAGCAGATTAAGGTATTTTATTGAGTTTTCCTATAACGGTAAAAATTATTTCGGCTATCAGATTCAGCCGGATGCTATTTCTGTACAGGAAGAATTGGAAAAAGCACTTTCCACAATTTTAAGAGAAGAAATAAAAACAACAGGAGCCGGAAGAACAGATACAGGCGTTCATGCTAAAAAGATTTTTGCCCATTTTGAAACCGAAAAAATGTTGGATAGTGATCTTCCGAGGAGACTGAACAGTTTTCTTCCTCCCGATATTTCTATTAAGAGAATTTTTCCGGTTAAGAATGATTTTCATGCGCGTTTTGATGCAACATACAGAACCTACGAATATTATATTTCTTTGGAAAAAAATCCGTTTACCCAGGAATCTGCATGGCAACATTGGAGACGAGATTTGGATATTGATAAAATGAACGAAGCCTGTAAAATTCTGTTTGAATATGAAGATTTTACAAGTTTCGCTAAACTGAAAACCGACAACAAAACCAATATCTGCAAAATGTACAAAGCAGAGTGGGAACAAAACGGAAGCGAGCTTAAGTTCACGGTTTCTGCGAATCGTTTTCTCAGGAATATGGTGAGAGCGATTGTGGGAACAATGGAGGAAATCGGTTCAGGAAAAATACAGCCTGAAGATCTTCGAAAAGTCATTGAAAACAAAAACCGTAATTCTGCTGGCACCTCTGCACCGGCTCACGGACTCTATCTGGTGGATGTGGGCTACGATTTTAATTAAATTTTTAACGTAAAAACGAGTATCTTGGTTCACCTTGTCAAGGTTTTAAACCTTGACAAGGTGAACCAAGATCGAATGTTTAAAACACAGATCCTAGAGTAAGAAATGTCGGGATTGAAGTCCCAAAAGTAGCATCACGTTCTTGGGAACCTTATCTCTTCACTTTGAATTGATAAAAAACCATCTATATCATAAATAATACCTATCTGTAATTTTCATGAGTATTTCACAAACTTGTAAAGCCTGTCAATTTAGAAAGTCTTATTTTTGCAGGGAATTTTTAAATTAATTCTTTCTTCAATTCTAACAATGAAAAAACAAGATACTTGGGATATTATTAAGAGGCTGTTCTTTATCGGAATGAAGTTCCGTTCCTGGTTTATTATCACCCTTATAATTTCCATCATACTCTCTATAGTTTCTACTTACAGGCCGTATCTTACGATGCAGGTGGTAGACAATGATATTACCAGGCTGCAGGATAAAGCCTTGATGATGAAGCATATCGGTCTCCTTGTGGGACTGGTCTTTGCGGAAACCATCCTGAATTTTTTTCTGGTCTTTTTTTCCAATTATATTTCTCAGAATGTAATCCGGGATATCAGACAGAGGCTGTATGCCAAATTAATCTATTTTAAAACGGCTTTTTTCGATAAAACGCCGATCGGGCAGCTGGTAACAAGAGCGGTGGGCGATGTTGAAACAATTGCCACAGTGTATACCGATGGATTTTTAATGGTTTTCGGAGACATTCTGAGAATTGTTTTCGTATTGGTGATGATGTTCAGTACCGATGTTCATCTGAGCTATATTACATTAGGAATTTTACCGCTGATGGTCTTTATCACAAGATTTTTCCAGAAAAGACTGAAAAAAGCTTTTGGCGATGAAAGAAACTGGACCTCAAATCAGAACTCATTTGTGCAGGAAAGACTGGCCGGAATGCCCATTATTCAGGTGTTCAACAGACAGGAATCTGAATTTAAGAAATTTGATGAAATCAATATTACGCTGAAAGGAGCGCTCTTAAAAACCGTTTTCATTTTCTCATTATTCTTTCCGGTGGTGGAATTGATCTCATCGCTTTTTATAGGATTTATTCTTTTTTATGGCGGGTATATCACCATCAGTGCGGGGGTTGTCATCGCATTTATTCAGTATATTTCTATGCTGATCCGTCCTTTAAGACAGATTGCAGACCGATTTAACAATATCCAGAGAGGAATTGTAGGTGCAGAAAGAGTCCTGGGGTTAATGGATGAAGATTTTGAAATGCCGAATGATGGAACGGAGAAAAAAGATCATTTCGATGGAAAGATTGAATTTCAGGGAGTACATTTTGCATATGATGAAAAACAGGAAGTCTTAAAGGGGATTGATTTTAAAGTAAATCCGGGTGAGACAGTGGCCATTGTAGGAGCCACGGGAGCCGGAAAATCTACTATTATCAGCTTGATTACGAGACTGTATGATATTAATTCCGGAAATATTTTAATTGATGATGTTAATCTTAAAGATTATGAACTGTATAATCTGAGAAGTCATATCGGCGTAGTTTTACAGGATGTATTCCTGTTCCACGGAAGTATTTTCGAAAACCTTTCTTTTGGTGATGAAACGATCACTTTAGATAAAATAAAAGCCGGAGCCAAGGAAATTGAAGTCGATCAGTTTATTGAGCAGCTTCCGGGTGGCTACGATTATGTGGTGAGTGAAAGAGGATCTTCTATTTCTCTTGGCCAGAGACAGCTGCTGTCTTTCCTGAGAGCCTATTTATCAGATCCGAAAATTCTGATCTTAGATGAAGCAACATCTTCGATTGACCACGAAAGCGAAAAATTAATCCAGAGAGCGACGGAAAAAATTACTAAAAACAGAACGTCTATTATTATTGCACACCGACTTTCGACGATTGAAAAAGCAGATAAAATTATCGTTATGGAACACGGTAAAATCGTTGAAGAAGGAAAACACCTTGAGCTTCTCGATAAAAACGGATATTATTCAACACTTTATAAAGCGCAGCTGAAACATGAAATAGAAGTGGAGGAGACCATGGAAAAGTTATAATCCATAAGGGATAATTTCCAGATCTTTTTTCCAGCTTTCACCATATTTTTGAGTCAACAACTTTGCCAGGGCAAGGTTGTTTTCTTTTGCTGTTTTTGAAATGTGCGGACTGATTACGCAGTTTTCATACCGGATGTCGATTTTATATTTATTTCTAAAGGCTTCATGATTTTTGGAGCTGATGCCGAATTGGATAAAATGCGGAAGATTTTCCTGTTTTTCTATGGTTTGCGGCTTTTTTCCTTTTTCTTTAACTGTGATTTTTACCGGATCATTCTTTTGAGCATCATTCATTCCTGAAAATAATAAAAGGAGTAATACGCATAATAATTTTGAGTTTTTCATAAATGTTATTTCTCTTTTGATTTAAAATTCGAAAAGAAGTTAAAGCGGTAAAAACTGAATGGTAATCTGAGTCGATCACTGCAGTATTCTATCAACCAATCGGAGCGGTCTTCAGCTAGTCTCAGAAAGATGAGATTGAGCTTAAACTGATCATCAATTTCAGCTAAATTCTCCATTTAATTTAAATTATTTAATTAGGCGGAGCTCAACGCATTTAAAAAAGATAAGTCACTTTTTAATGCTTCTTTTTGAATCAATAAATGGAGGATATACCGCTGTTTTTAAAATACTTAAAGGATATTTGAAAAAAAAGGATGTGTTGGCAATATTTATGTTTCAGAGATCAAAATTTCTCAAAAATCCTTTATTCATCGTATTTGTGATATAATTAAAAATAATCAAATCGAGGATTATGTTTAAAAAATTTAATGATATGTTGCTAAATTGTTCTGAAAATAAGAAATTTATTGAGTAATTATTAATTTATTATTGTTTTTGTGTTAAGAAATGATTAACTTTAATCAAAATTTCACCCTCACCCCTAAAATTTGGTAGGGTGTTTGATATAAAACACTAATTTTTAACTAAAATCCAAAATCGATACATGAATAATATCCAAGACGAATTCCAGGTTTTCAAAAGTGAATTGAAAAAGTTGAATATTGAAGTACAGAAAATCGTGAAAGTAGGAAACGGTAGCATGGATTTCCATGAAGTATACTATAAATCTCCACGATATGATGACGTAAAAACAATATATGTTCAGCGTCATACGCTGGATACGATGGTGGAAAAGTTCAAACAGGCTTATCACTAAAAATAAAAGCGCGCCGGAGATTTTCTTCGGCGCGCTGCTTTTATACAGATCAGATCTGGTCTTTATCTAAGGCCGAGGTCTTTTTTGTGTCTTCCATTCTTATATAGACAATGAGCGAAAATAAAATACAGCCTGTAATATACCAGTAAAACCAGGGCTCCCTGTTTTCCTGTTTAAGCCAGAGGGCAATATACTCAGCGGTTCCTCCAAAAATAGCCACCGTTAGTGCATAAGGCAATCCCACCCCTAAAGCTCTTACTTCAGATGGAAAGAGCTCGGCTTTTACCACAGCGTTGATCGAGGTGTACCCACTCACAATCAGTAATGCCGCCATAATTAAAAAGAAAGCGCCCCACATGGATGTGGTTTGGCTCAGAGCAGTTAAAAGCGGATACGTGCAAAGGGTTCCTAAGATTCCGAAAGAAAGTAATAAAGGCCTTCTTCCAATTTTATCCGACAAGGCTCCGAAAACGGGCTGCAGACAGGCAAAAATAAACAGGGAGATAAAGGAAACTAAAGTAGACTGTTCTTTGGATAATTGTACGGTGTTCACCAGAAATTTTTGCATATACGTGGTATAGGTGTAAAATGCCAGTGTTCCTCCCAGAGTGAGACCCACCACGGTAATTAAAGCTTTTGGATGTTTTAAAAGTTCGCTGATGCTTCCTTTTTTCTTTTCACTAACCTCTTTTTTCTTTTCAAAAGCCTCGGTTTCATGAAGGTTGGATCTGAGGTATAAGGCAATAACAGACAACAGCGCACCGATTACAAAAGGAATTCTCCATCCCCAATCTTCAAGCTGGGCTTCGGTTAATAATAATTTCTGTAAAATTAACTGAATTCCTAACGCAATTAACTGTCCACCAATCAGTGTTACATACTGAAAGCTAGAGTAAAATCCTCTTCGGTTTTCGGTTGCCATTTCGCTGAGGTAGGTTGCAGAAACTCCATATTCACCTCCCACACTTAAACCCTGTAAAAGTCTGGCCAGCAAAAGCAAAGCAGGAGCTAAAACCCCGATGGTTTTATATGTCGGCGTTAAAGCAATTAATAATGAACCGAATGACATCAGCAAAACAGAGAAGGTCATAGCCTTTTTACGCCCTATTTTATCCGCAATACTTCCGAAAACCCAGCCTCCGACAGGTCTCATCAGAAAACCGACTGCAAAAATTCCGGCGGTATTTAATAATTGTGCCGTAAGATCCGAATCCGGAAAAAATGAATTGGAAAAATAAATGGCAAAGGCTGCATACGCATACCAGTCATACCATTCTACCAGATTTCCTATGGAACCGCCTACAATTGCTTTGATTCTCTGAGCGGTGGTGATTTGTGATGAATTCATGGACGAAAGATATACATTTTTTCGGGACAGATGAAAAGCGATAATAATTAATTGGGCTGTTTCAGGATGGAGGCTGGAGGATGGAGGCTGGAGGCTGGAGGATTGTTAAGTGCTTCAGGAAAAATTCAAAAAAAAGATTTTGATTTTTATGAACCTTAATAACCTCCATCTTCCAGCACCTGGCTTCCATCCTCAAATACATAGGCAAGTCAGTTATCCCGAATTCAGGTAGTACAATTTAGACAAGCTTTTAAAATCGATATCCCAGAGACAAACCGCTTCTGAAACCCAGCCAGGGTCCGTCTACATTTATTGTAGCACCATTGGCGTTGGTTTCTACCGTATAATTTACGAAAGGGATGTCCAGGTTTTCAATTTCTTTTTTCAGCTGTGCCTGCATATCTGGTGTTAAAACCATATCGCTGCTCAACGCAAAATCTCCTTTTCCTGCACCGTAATGGGCTCCGGCAATCCAGAAATCCAGCACTAAATTCTGACTTCGCGTTAAAAAGAACTGCACCCCAACCATGAGCCCGCCACTATTTCCGTGTGCGCTTCCGTTTCCTTTCAGAGGAATGGGATACGTGGTTCCGGCGAAACTGTAATCATAGTTAAAGTCAAAAGTGTTAGACGTAACTTTTGAATAACGGTAATAGGGCGCAAAATAAAATCCTTTTCCATACCCTTCACCAAGGTAAAATCGCGGTTCTATGGTAAAATTAAATACCTTGACTTCAAGATTCTGAAATCTTTTTTCATCGGAATCGCTCAGGAAAGAGTTGATAAAAGGGACTTTTCCCTCGGGCATCACGCCGAATCCCATATTCAGGGAAAACCATTCGGTAAAGGCTCTTTCATAAGAGAGATTAATGTTTCTGAATGCGTAGGCGGTTATATTTGTCTTGATGATATTCATCTTTTCCGAAGATACTGCAGGGGCTGTTTCCTGTGCAGAGAGTCCTGAAAAAATAAGACACGGAATAATAATGAAAGATTTTTTCATGATTTTTATATTTTGAAATTGGTGTTGTCGTTTTGAAAGCAAAAAACGGGCAGAAATAGAATTATTTTATATTTTATATGTCAAATAATGAATATTATTAAACAATAGAACATTATTTTAGAACATTTTCTCAATAATAACGTAATTAAGTGTCTAAAAATTACTTTAAATTATATTCCTTTTATTGATTTGTTGAAGGCAAAAGCAAATAATCTGTTTCGCGAAGCTCGAAAATATGCTTTATTAAATCAACTTGTTGATTCTCCTTTATACTTAAATTAAAACTTTAAATTAAAATTGATACTAAAAAACTCAAAGAAAACGGCAGAATTTTGATCTTTATAACTTTACAAAACCTCCAGCTTCCATCCCCTAGCTTCCTTGCTCACTTGAGTATTTTTTATATTTAAATTAAACCTTTGCATTAAAACAATACCACAAAAATTCAAAGAAAAATGGTAGAATTTTGATTTTTATAACTTTACAAAACCTCCATCCTCCAGCTTCCATCCTCCAACCTCAATCCTCCATCCTCCAACCTCCATCCTCCAACTTGTTTTATACAAAAAAACCGCTCAATTCCGAGCGGTTCTGTGCGTTAAACCTTTATTTTTTTAATTCTGACTGATGATCATTTTACGATAACTGTAAATATCCTCAATCGTGACTACTGTCATTTCTCTTTGCTCTGCAAACCTGATGATTTCCGGAAGTCTGGCCATTGTTCCATCTTCATTGGTGAGCTCACAAAGTACGGCATCATCACCAAGATGAGCCAATTTTACCAGATCTACGCTGCCTTCCGTGTGACCGCGTCTTTCAAAAACACCGTTTTTTCTCGCAATTAAAGGAAAAACGTGTCCCGGACTGGCAATTTGTTCCGCCAGGGCATTTTCAGCAATGGCCGTTCTGATCGTTGTTAAACGGTCTTTTGCAGAAACTCCCGATTCCACGCCTTCTCTGGCTTCAATAGAAATGGTAAATGCGGTTTGATTTTTAGAATTATTGGTTTCCACCATCGGACGAAGATTCAGGTGCTTACTTTTCTCCTCAGAAATACATAAGCAGACAATGCCGCTGCATTCGCGGATCAAAAGAGCCATATCTTTTTCTGTTATGGTAGACGCCGGAAAAATGATGTCGCCCTCATTTTCACGGTTTTCGTCATCCACTAAAAGAATGCCTTTGCCTTGTTGTAATTTTAAAAGTGCATTTTCTACACGTTCTTTCGGACTGGCTCCGAATTTTTCAATTAATTTTTCCATGTTATTTTTACTTTACAAGTTAAAATACACTTCGGTACATGGAAATGAAATACGACACAGTGAGTCTATAGAAATAGGCTCACCGATCATTCCATTTTCTTCTCCCATCCAGACTGTAACTGTCGGTTTTGGAATTTCACCAAATCAGTCCCTTCAAAAAGAAAGGAGTCGCGGACTGTAACCGCCGGTAGGGAATTGCACCCTGCCCCGAAGAAAACTTATGCTAAGTTTTACTGTATGTTTTGTTTAAATTTTTTTTAATTCATTAATTTCTTGTTTAACGCACAGATGGCTAATTTCGGAAATTATTCAGAAATGAAAAAAGAATTTAACATGAATTTATATACACTCTTCAATACAAAAAATGGCAAGATAAGCAGATAAGAATCGGCAAACTGATCTTCGAAAAAAATCAGTGGAAAGCATTACCATCTTTATCTAAAAAAACAAAGATCATGATATATTGTAAAATATTATTTAAGCGGGCTTTAACAGAAGTATTATGTGGAAAACAAATTTTTGTTCAGAAACTTTAATTCTTTTTCTGAAGGCTGATTTTTAACATCAATAAAATCTTTAAAATAAGGACTGCCATCACAGAAAATAATATCAAGGGTAAAACGGTTATTTCCATATAAACCTCTGTGGATCATATTGGCGGAGAAAACAAGCAGATCTTTTCTATTCAATGCAATGGCTTTTCCTCTTTTGAGATCATCGCTGGGCTTTCTGCCATTCAGTGAAAGTCGGGTTTCCAATTCTTCTTCGAGATCCCAGGTTGTATGAGTGGTTGGGATAAGTTCGATTCCCAATTCATGCTGAAGCGGAATTCTGAAATGAATAACATTTTGTCTGGAAATATTTTCCTGCTGATCTTCAATGCTCATTCCTGTATACTGGATATCGCGATGCCAGTAATTGTTTTGTTCTGTATCGAAAGGATCAAAAAATAGCTGGGTATTCAGAAATGTGGCCTTATCCGGGAAAATAGAGGAAATAATATCCGCAATTTTTTCCTGAGAAATAAATTTAAAAATGTCCAGCCTTTTTTCTTCATTTATCAAAGAACTTGAGGTAATGCTATGGCTATTAATGGCTCCGGCTCGGAAATTTTGCAGATTCTTTCTCAACCAAAATTCGTGGAACCGGGTTAATATTTTTTCGATATGCTGTAATTCATCTTCAGTGAAAAAGTTCTGAAAATAATGGTAACCGGATTTTTGATAGTTTTGAAGCATTATTTTTTCTTTTTAATCATTAAAAAAGCTTTCAAGATCTAAGATCTTATTTTATTTCCTTCAGGTTTTTATCAAACAAACCAATCAGCAGGCTGTTTCCATCTTCATCAATTTTTATTCCGCCATATTTTGCTTTCTGATATTTTTCAGCTTCGCCTTCCTGAAAGAAGAAAGATTCTGCACCAATATTGATATTCCATGAGTCGGAGGAGGTATATTCAATTAGATATTCGCCTTTTTTCAGAGGTTGTTTTTCTTTTTGGAAGCGCACTCTGCCTGCTATTCCGTAGGCATCCAGATTAACAACGCAAAAACCTCTTTTAGGGAGGTGCTGAGAGGCTATATTTTCTGAAATTTCGTACCGTAAATTCATATAATCACCCTGCATCAGAGAACGCGGATCTACGGGAGCAAGAGCGAGCAATACCAATTTTCCGTCTTTTAATAATTCTTCCTTTTTTAATACCGAAAAATTAAAATAAATAAGTAAAATAATCAGGTTGAATACGATGATAAGCCATTTATATTTTTTCATCAGATTTCAATTTTTTATGCGTTAAAAGATAAAGTCCCAAAAACAGGATTCCCGAGGAAAAAAGCAATATGGATTTGGTAAGCAGGGTAAAATGGAGATCGTAGTAATATTGGGAAATAAAATAAATAAAGGCAACAATTCCGATAACCAGAGTGGTTTTATAGTTCACCAGAAAACTCAGCAGAATAAGTAGAATAGCCCCTGAAATAGCAGGCGATAATACCGTGGGCAAAAGCAGAAGCACCGATAAAAGGTAAATTACTGTTTTATGGTTTGTTTTTCTGATTTTTAAGACTTCAAAAAGGTGAGAAAGTAAATAAATAACGGAAATAATACAAAAGGCAGAAGTGATCCAGATGTCTTCGAATGATATTTTAATCCAATCTGCTTTACTGACAATTACTAATCCCGATAAAAATGAGAAGACCAGGCCGATACGAATAGGATTATAGAGTATAGAACCTGTTTTGTGAAAGGTAATTATCCTGGATTCTTTAATATACAATACCGCCAGAACTACGGCGAGACAGCAAGTATACCACTGAACAAAACCAAAAAATTTATTGGAAATGAGGAGCACCAAAATGGTTCCGTTAATCATTAAAACAGATATGAAAGTGAGAATATAAGCCCTTGAGATGCCTAATGAAATAAGGGCAATCAGCATAAAAATAAAGCAGATTGTATTATCATGAACCTGAATTTTAGACAAGCCGATTCCTAAAAGAATAAAACCGATCATATAAGAGGAAACACTCAGCGTATCGATAATAATTTTATCATGAATTTTACTGATTCCGATTCCGAAAACAATGGAGATCGTCCCAAAAAATAGCAATCCAAAATCTGAATCATATAATCCCGCGAGCATCAGAAAGCCGATAAATGCTAAACTGGCTAAAACTCCGCCAAAAACAGAAAGGATTTTAATCGCTAAAGACTGGTGGTTGTCATTTTTCTGGTAGTCTTCTAAAATAGCTTCCTCATTGAACTGAATTTCTCTTTTTTCCTTTGTCTGAAGGTAATCTGTGATTTCTTTAATTTCTTCTTTAGTTCTCATTTTTCCACTTTTTTTGAAGATTAATTAAATTCATAATCACCAGCGTTACGCTGATCACGATAAAAATACTCACCAGTAAAAACATTCCGAAGTCACCTGATATTTTAAAAAGCAGAGCGGAAATAATGATGATAAAACTTAAAGGAATGACTGCGAGGTAAAATCCGTCTTTTATTTTCAGTCCGTACCAGATTCCCAGGACGAACAGAGCAGTAACAATTGTCATTAAAACAGGAAACAGCGGCTGGTAGGTATCCACAATACCGATAACGACTGCTCCGGTTCCAAAAATAGCAATGGCCAGTCCCAAAACATAGGTAAACCAAGTCGGAACATCTTTAATTTTTTGATATTTCGATAAAACCACAGAGGCAATCAATACCATACTGTTGAATACAAAAAGAAGGGCGGTAACAAATATTTCGGGCCATTCTTTCGCGACCTGCTGCGAATATAAAACGAAGGTTGTATTGATTAAGATTAAATATAAAAGCCAAAGCGGAGCAAAGTTGGAAACCAGAACCCATAAACTAATAAACAGTGTCCACGCCAAAAAGAAATCGTAGGCATTGGCTCCGGTCTGATAAATCTGTCCGAAAACAGCGAATAAAACCCCTGTTAAAAAAGCAGCTCCTGTAAGAATGATATTTCGCGTGCTGTTTTTTAGCTTGGGAAGTAGGGCGATGACGGTGGTGGTGACAATCAGTACTTCCGTTAAGGCTAATTTGGCAAATTTGTGGAGATCTGCCCAGTTATAGGCAAAAAAGAAAATGATACCTGCGGTAGTAAATCCTATTCCCAATGTCATTAAAAGCAGGCGGAGAAACTTTTTCCAGTTTTCCGGGTCGTTGTAGACTTTTTCTTTGATAGCCCGCTCAACCCCCTGCTCCGAAATACTGCTGTGGCGGCTGATCAGGTGGAGATCTTCCCGTTGAATATCTTTCATGTGCTTGGTATTTTTTATTTTAATTAAATGTCGCCTGTTCCGCTGTCTGTTTATTTTCAATAATTTTCATCATGGATAACAGCTCTTTTTTCATTCGGAAATACTTTTTGTGAAGAAAATACGGCAGAAAATGAACGGCACTCATGAGATATTGCAAATGAGTATCCAGATATTGATCGTTATTAAAATAAATCAGGTCTTTTTCAATATAATAACGTAAATCTTTAATCGTTTTCTCCTCCAGATCTTCTGAGATAACTTCGGTCGTTAATATGTTTTTTAAATAAAAATTTAATAATAAAATAGAAAACGAAGAGTCCCGTTCCGGCCAGTCCGGCGCCCAGCATAACTGTTAAAAACATGGGTTTTACCACGATGATCCAAATCCCGGAAGCCACACATCCGACTGCCAGTAAAACGGTGAGTAAAAATAAAAGACAATAAACAATAATAAAAATACTGATGGAGAAAACAGCAGATTTACTTTTTTTCCTGAAATCTTCGGAAATCTGAATATACATGGTGCTAATTTTTTACAATAATAAGAAAAAAGGATCACTTTTAAATTCGGAGAGAGTAGGAAAAATGCTGAAAATTATCCACTTAGCTAAACGGAGTCTGAGATAGGAAACCGGCTGGAAGAGTCGTATTTATTGAATCTATTATTTAAGCATAAAATCTGAATATGGTTAAAATGCATTGCTTTAGACTAAAATCAGACTTTTCTTTTAATTTTCGAACAATCTGAAGTTTTTACCTAATCCAAAGTTTTGGAATTGATGGATCAATCCCAAAAGTTGGGGAGAAATTTCAAAATTTAAAATAGATTATTTCCTACAGAGTCCACAGATTTTTCCAGATCATGATGGTTGGAGTTCTAAACCTTCAAGGTTTTTAAACCTTGAAGGTTTATTATTTCATATAGCCTACAAATAATGATGAATTTTGTTGAATTCCCAAATTTCATTTAATAATAAAGATCAAACCAATATTTAGATCGTTTATTTTAATCGAATTCAGTTTTTTAATGAAGTGACTCTTTTTTAACGCAAAGATTTATTTTTTGGAGTATATAAAGGAGCAAAGAGGAATCAACGAGTTGATTTGATGAAGCTATTTTTATGCTTCGCGAAGCATTTATTTGTATTTTTTGATTTGTAAATATTTAGGATTTGAAAAATAAATCTTTGCTTTTAACCTTAATTCGATGAATATCATATGCTATAAATCAATAGGGACTGGCTTCAGCCAGTCTTAGAAAGATGAGGTATCTGAGGCTTTAGCCAAAACTTATGAGCAATTTAGACTTAAGACCCCATTTTATTTAAATTTTATCATCGGGCGTAAGGTCAGCGCTCATCTTCTGTATTTAAAAATCCCGTGGAAAATAAAAATCAAACTCTTATTTTTACATTTAAAATGATCTCAACTTTTTACCAAATCTCCAAGTTTTGTGTTTGATCCGAATTGATCTTTTGAAGGTCAAAGAACGACTCATATATCATCATAAAAAAACCTCCGATGTAATTTCGGAGGCTTGATTCTCGGTCATTTGTGTATATAAGATTTTGATTTTTTCATCATTTGTGTTTCAATGAAGAATCAAAAGGTTAATCGTATTGTGTTCTTATTTTCTTCTGCAAATATAGGTAGGCAAAATGGTATCTGCGTCATATAAAATGTAGATAATTGTCGGTAGGTTTGTAGATATTTATCGACAAAAAATTAGGATGTCAAGACGTATTTTATTTTAAAGGCTCTTTCAGTTAATTGATGATTTTTGCGTCGGGATTATTTTTCAGTCTGATGATATTGTCCCGCCATTTTTGAAGCTCTTCATCGCTAAGTTTAATCCATTCTTTGATTTCACCGACTATTTTTACAGGTTCCTGACTTCGGAAAGATCGGGTAGGGTTTCCCGGAAATTTTTTATCCGTCACGTTAGGGTCATTTTCATAGGTTCCGGTGGGCTCTATGATATAAATTCTTTCCTCAGAATCTCCTTTGGCCAGGGCAGCAGCCAATCCGGCGCTGTTTTCTAAGGCAGTAAAATAGATGTGATTCATGATAATACGGTCTTTATAATTAGATTCAAAGCCGGCGGTTAAAAAATCCCCGATTTTAAGATCTGCTTTGGTGCCATGGTAGAACGGACCACTTTCTGCCATAGTGTTTGTTACTTTTCTGCTTTTCAACTGAAAAACATTTCCTTCAGGATCCAAACCGTCACAAAGCCAGAAATCATAATGATCAAAAGTTTTGATCTCCCGCATCCGGATATTTTTAGAAATCAACTCATTTCTCGCAGATACAATGTCGGTATCTGTCTCGAAGATCAGTTTTGTATTATTGTCGAATTGGTGGTCTTCGGAAATCTGTTTCAAATATTCTTCTCCTATCTTATGAAATGCAATATGGGAAGAACCCGCATGTAACAGTGCCCAGACAGAATCTTCTTCTATTACCTGGAAATCGAAGTTTTCTACGTAAAAATTTTTAATTAGCTCTACATTTTTTACGTAGAATAAAGTGGTGTCCAGTTTTGCTTTCATAATGGTGTTTGAAAATAATTTTGAGTAAAATAGAACTGACTTATTTAAGAGATAAATTTAGATTATATTTTTGAATGAAATTTTATTCAGCATAAAAATCTATTCAAACAGCTCTTCCACATTCGCTAAAATTTCGCAGTCACAGTAGCCACCGTTTTCGGCTAACCATTGTAATACTGTTTGAATATCCTGAATTTTATTCTTTTCTAAAAATTTTACGGTTAATGTATGGGTATCATCACAACCCGATTCTTCTAAATAAGTATCCAAAAAATCAAACAATTTTTCAAAAGACGAACATTCCATCGGAAGGTTGTTTTCAAACTCTTCCTGTTGCTTTTGTTTTAATTCATTGAGAAGTTGCTTTCTTTTTTCCTTTTCCTTCTGATCCATAAGATATTTTTAAGAGTTAAAATGATAAAGAGATCCAGTTTCCTGAAGATCGTTTTTCCGTTGTTTCCAATCTTCAATCTCGTAGAAGATAAGAATAATACGTTCCGATTCCTGAGAAAGAGTAGAAAATCCAATACATAAATAGCTTTACAAAGGTTTTGTAGTTTTTGCGGAAAGGGTGAGGGTGACGGTTTTTTGTAGAAATCTGGGTCTTATATAATTCAATAGTATCTTAATCTTACTTCCAAAAAAGCGGACTGTTTCTCATTCATGAGATTCTTGTTGGTTGTCATCTTTATAAATATTCCAGAGATTATAATCCGTCATGGGGGCATCTGTGATGCCGGCGTTTCGTCCCATGGTTACGATTTGTCCGCGATGGTAAGTGCCGTGCATAATGATATGCTGGATATATTCATATTTTGAAAAGTTACACTGAAACCATGGCGATTCTATGTTTACATTTTTCACCAGATCTTCTTCGGAGAGGCTTTCTACATATTTTGTGAGCTTTTCAGAATTGCTTTTTAAGCCTGAGAAAATTTCCTCTTTGCCGGTTTGGGCTGCATTTTTTTCAAAATCAAAATCATCATTTTCTGCGATGTGTCCCCACCAGTATTCCTGGGTTTGCCAGATGTGATGTAAGGTCGCTAAAATAGTTGGAAAGCTGGAGATTACCTTCTTCTGAAGCTGCTCATCTGGTTTTGTAGATAACCAGTTCAGGTATTTGTTAACAACCCATTCGTTGTATTGGGCGGTGTGGGTGACTAATGTTTTTAAATTCATCATTTTATTTTTTGGTTGATCTAAAAATAATAAAAATAACTGAATGCATGCCCGATTAATATGCATTTTTAAGGCTTACTGTTCACAAAATGAAAACTTTAATCTTTTAAGAAAGTAAAAAAAATAATTTCTTTTAATACGGATTTATATTAGTTTAAAAACCGTTTAAAACAGTCAAATAACTTATATTTTTTATGTAATTAAAATTTAATTTTAAAAATACTGAGAATAGATGAACGTTTGAGGTGGATGTTTCAATGTTTATGGTCTTATTTTAATGCAAATTTTAATTTAAATGTAAGAAATATTCAAGTGGAAGCGGGAGGAATCAACAAGTTTATTTGATCAAGCGTATTTTTCGTTACCATCGTAAGCAGCCTCAGATATTAACTTCATTACAGAATTTAAAATCAACCCTTCTGATTCTGGTCTTTTATGATGTCAATAAAAAGAAATCGGATGCAAATTTTTAATCAATTTAAAATATGGCATAGAAATTGATTAATTCCCCCGAAAAAACACATATGTATATTATAATCGCTTGCTTATTAGTGACTTTAAGCCTCATTCTAATCAATGTTCCCGCTCTAAACCCTTTCAGAGAAAGACATAAAAGAACATTTGAATTTTTTATTTCTCTTATTTCAACGTTTACCGGTTTTTTTGTAGCCTTGAGTTTAAATACCATTTTATTGGAGGTTAACCAGAAGAAAAATCTGGTAAAATTACTCTCCGCAACCAATCTTTCCATAGAAAGCAGTGAGATGAGAACTAAAGGGATGTACCTTAATCCCGCACAAAAAGGAGCTGATCTCGGGAAAATTCTTCATGATGCTCCGGTAGAAATGCCTAAACTGTACAGCAATATGCAGAATAATTCGCTGGTTTCCGATTATTTTTCTTCTAATGCTTTTCAGGCTTATATTCTGTGCAGCGACAATATGCAGACTTTTGTGAAGCATTCTAACGTAACGGATGTACCGGATGAGAAAAAAATAGAAATCCTGAATAAATATTTAAAATACTTAGATCTCGCCAAACAGATCAATAATCTGGAGATCAGTAAACTGAATGGCAATATTTCTCAGTCTGCGGAAGATGAGCAAATTCAGAAACTGACAAAACAATTACAATAAATAAAAACCAAAATGAAAAAACAATTATTATTCATCCTGGCTGCTGTATTCCTGCTGAATATGGCGAGCTGCAACAAGAGTGGTTCCAAAGACTTAAAAATAGATTTCACACAGTCTTATGAAGATGCGGCGCTGGCGCTGCACAGTGCACAGCAGAAATATGAAGAAGCATTGATCGGGCAGGTACCGGAAGAAATTGAAGTGGCCAAAGCCGCATTGCAAAAAGCGAGACTGAACTATATTGAATCTAAAAAAGTCTATGTCTCAAAAGGGGGAGAGGCCAATGCCAAGTATGAAAATTATCTTGAAAATTCTTCTCAAACACTGGAAAAAAAACCAGCACCTAATGACAATAAAGCCACAACGCCTGCGGAACATATAGAAGATGCCGCAAAAACAATAGGCCAGGAAGTCGGCCAGGTGGTCGATCATAAGGCGACTCAGGCGGTAAGCGATGCTGTAAAAAAAGCAGATCTTAAAAAAGCTTCCGATAAACTGGAAGCTGAGGCTAAATCTACTGTTAATAAAACAAAATCTGACGTGAAGAAAACAACCGATGATCTTAAAAAAGCCTCTGAAAATGCCAAAAAATCAGCTGATAAAGAACTGAAAAAGGCAAAAGAAGATCTGGGAAATATCTTTAAATAACTCAAAATAAAAAAAAGCCTGTGAAATCTTAAACAGACGCCTGAAAATAAGTTAACAGCGCTTTCCTAAAAACAAAAACAGCACGGATTTCAGATCTATGCTGTTTTTTTTATCTGATGACTCTTACTTTCTGCAAAATCCCCTTCTCATTTTTATAGGTAAAAATATACGTTCTGCGCGATACTTTTGTAAGATCTATATTTTTGTTGTAGTACGCAAATCCTTTTCCGACCTCTTTTCCATCCAGTGTATAAACCGTGTATTCAAACTGATTGCTGTTGTTTTTATTGCTGATGACGAAACCGTCTTTTTGGGCATTGGTATATACTTTTGATTTAAATATATCTTCACTGGTTTTTTCACCGGAAAGTGCTGCTTCGCTAATACCTTCAACCTGAAGGCTTTTAAAGGTATTCTCCATTTTCAATAACAAAAAGATAAATGAATAATCTTCTTGGACTCATTTCTTTGCTGAAAATTCGAGTGTAAAAGACTCGTTTTCCAATATAAAACTTGTTTGTGAGCAAAATACTCATCATTTACTCGATCAAACCTCTTCCTGTTAAAATTCCTTCTTCCATTTGGCTCATAATTTGGGCTACGGAAATTGAAAATATACCCGCTTGCCCTTTATCGAATTCTTTTTTCCAGTAAGTATATCCTTCCATAAATTTCGGCAATGCTACTTTTTCATTTTTTAATTCGGTTACACTTTCGTTCAAGGCTTTTTCTGAAATGGGGATGTGGGTAAATTCGTGTGCTAAAACTTCGGTGGATGCGGCGCTTCTTATTTGGAAACCACCGATCGAAATGTGAATAACTTTTCCTGTTTGCGGATATTCTTCAATTTTCAAAATTTTAAGAGTAGATTTTTCTTCTCCCGGACGGGTTTTATAATTCCATTCCTGACCGACACTATAGTTCCTGATCTCAGAATTATTTTTGCAATGAATTAATAAAAATGTGGCAATTATTAAAAATAGAAATCTTTTCATAGAAATTATGGTATTTTATTTTGAAACGGCAAAGGGTGGCATAAGGAATTTAAAGTGGTGAAATTATTTCTCTGCTTCATAATAATCCATCCAGTTTTTTATTCTTCCGACGAACATTTTAATATAATTTTCGGTGAAAAATATATTAGACCAATCAAATCTTTGTGCCTGAACACCGAGATAAAATATAAATATAGCGGCTCCGGCTTCGGGAATTAATTCAATTTCTTTGTCGGATAAATTTCTTATTTGTTGATAACCGTTGAGAAAGCTTTGAAACTTACGTTCGTATTCTTCTTTATCTGATTCTATAAAAAATAACTGTTTGCAAAAATAAGCGACATCTAAAATAAGTTCGCCGTTTCCACAATTATCAAAGTCAAAGATTATAATTTCATCTTCATTATTTACGCTTAAATTGTCGTACCAAATATCCAGATGAACGATCCCTTTTTGATTTTCCGACCAGTCGGTTTCGTTGAATTTTTTTGATATTTGAGGACTAATTTTCTTTATATATTGCATCTCTTCCAGATCTTCAGGAAAAAAAGAATGAATATAATCATACGCCTGATCTAAAAGAACATCGGAATTATAATCTATTCTCTTAATTTTTTTACCTGCCGTTATAGTATGGATTTTAGCCATTAATTCGCCAATAGCAAAACAGGTTTCGTTACTCATGAATCGCATTTTCTTACCTTCTGCAAAGCTGAAAAGCACAGCATATCGAAGCCCTTCCGGAGCATTGATTTCCTGAATCAGATTTCCATTTTTATCGGGAATGGGATAGGATACTGCAAGATCATTATCTCTCAGCATGAGTAAAAGTTGTAATTCCTCTTGAATTTCAGACTTTGTTCTCCAGTTATGACAGTAAATTCGGGCAACATATTTTGTTTCCTTATCTGAAATAAAATACGTGTGATTAACTCCCGTTCGGAATAATTTACAATCAATATTTTCTTTTAAGAGATATTTCTCTTTTATAAACTGGGCTAATTCTGTTTCTGATAATATGGAAGCGATTACGGGGAAAGTGGACATTTTTTAGGGGTTGTTTTTAAGATATTTATTATTGAAGTTTTGTTTCAAATCCTTTTTTTAGCGCTTTTATTTCTGGTTCTGTTAATTTTCGGTGATTGATTTCCTCCCATAATAACTGAGTTTTTTCAAAATCTTTTATTCCGGTCTGATTTACTGCGGCACCCCACATTAAAATTGTAAAATCCTTTTTGTTATATAAAACTTTATCGAAAGCGACGAAAGCTCCATCAAATTTTTCCACAGCATTTTTAAAGTCGAGTTTGCCTCCTTCTTTTGATTCTGTTTTAATAAATTGTTCTATATCTTGATCTATATTAGTAGTCTGTGAAGACAATTTGGTACTCGCTAAAAAAAATAAAATCGAAATTATTGGTAAAATTTTTTTCATGATGGTTTTATTTGCATTACTACCTAATCACCCTAACTTTCTGCAAAATCCCCTTTTCATTTTTATACGTAAACATATACGTTCCGCGCGATACTTTTGTAAGATCTATATTTTTGTTGTAGTACGCAAATCCTTTTCCGACCTCTTTTCCATCCAGTGTATAAACGGTGTATTCGAACTGATTGCTGTTGTTTTTATTGCTGATGACGAAACCGTCTTTTTGAGCATTGGTATATACTTTTGATTTAAATACATCTTCACTGGTTTTTTCACCGGAAAGTGCTGCTTCGCTAATATCTGCAACCTGAAGGCTTTTAAGGGCAGATTTGGTTGAAGACGTTGTGCTTCCGCCAATAATGTATAGTTTATCGTTATAGATTTCCGCTGCAGCATGTCTTCGCGGGATCATATTAGATGATAACTGATGTAATTTATTGGTCTCTGTATCAAAATAGGCCAGAAAAGTTTGGTTATTATAACCTCCTGCAATAAAAATCTTCGTACCGGATACCGCTAAGGAATGACCGGATATCGCAGCCGGCATCGTGTATTGCTCGGTCCAGATATTTTTGTTGAGATCGAAAACATTAACCAGACGGGATGAGGTACCGTTAAAACCACCAATTACATACAGCTTATCGTTCACGATTTTGCCCCTTGCTTCTCTGGCAGTGGGCATATCGGGTAAGGGATTCCAGGTGTCTGAAGCAATATCATAGTATTGGAACCGGTTGGAAAATACAGTGGTTGCAGCATTGTTGAGTCCACTGCCGCCGAACGTATATATTTTTCCGTTGTGGAGGGCTGAACCGGCATTTCCTGTGTAGGCACGATTAACGGCTCCCTTTGTAATTTTACGAGTTTTAAGATCCAAAATTTCAAGATGGCTGTTTCCCCAACCGTTAAAAATGTAAATTTTATTTTGGTAAGTCTCCGAATTAGCGAATTTTTTAGGAAATAATTTAGCGTTGATAACACTCCAGCGGTTATTTTTAATATCGTATTTCTCAATAAAAGTGGCATTACCATCCGAATCTTTATAGCCATTACTCACATAAATACTGTCATCTACAATAACACTGCTTATCGCTCCTCTGCGCACAGACATATCCGCCAAATGTTTAAAGTTTAAGGTTTGGGCATTCGCGAAGAATAAACCGAAAAATGAAAGGAGAAATAGTTTTGTTTTCAATGGTGTGGGGATTTGGTTTTAAAGATAGCGAAAAGGGATGGATTGTGAATTTCCAATATCGGGTTTTCAATTTTGGCTATTCGTCAATTCTGTTTTTCAGATCCATGTTACCTCCCAAAATTCTGATAACTTCTATTTCATCTTTTGAAATGGACTTATAAAAAATGATATGCTTTTGTACCGGAAAGCCTAAAAGATCTAAATTAATTGCAGGATAACTTTTTCCAATGTTTGGATTTTCACTTAACATCCGGCAAAAATCAATGAGCTCAAGATAATATTTTCTGCTTGTTTTTCTGGCCAAAAGGAATAGGTATATTCGTAAATTTCAGATAAATCCTGAACGGCATTATTCGTAAGAAAATATTTAGCCATTATTTTTTATTTTGGCTTTTAAAAATTCAAGATGTTCTGTTGGATTAAAATCTTTTGCAATTCCACTATTAATTCCTTCTTCGATCGCACTTTTCAGAAGCTGAATTTTATTTTCTTCTTCTTCCAGTAATCTTAAACCCGCACGAATTACTTCGCTTGCATTCTTATATCTTCCCTCTGAAACTCTATTGTCTACAAAGTTTTCAAAGTAATCGCCCAAAGAAACTGATGTATTTCGCCCCATTTTATAATTTTTAGTAAAGTTGCCAAAAATTGGTAATTGTTTCACATGATAATTTTATTGTAAGTGTGTAAAGTATAGATTTGTTTTGAAATGGAAAACTATTCTTACAATTGAGCGGCTTTATATTGATTGATATGAGCACCAGCTGGGGATAATATAAAGTTACATCGTAAAAAAGTGAAATTACATCGCAAGAATGTAAACTTACATCGTAGAAAAGTGGAATTACATTGCAACAAAGTGAAGTTACATCGAAAGAATGTAAAACTACATCGTAAAAAAGTGAAATGACATCGCAACAATGTGAAGTTACATCGTAGAAAAGCGGAATTACATTGCCACAAAGTGAAGTTACATCGTAAGAATGTAAAACTACATCGTAAAAAAGTGAAATTGCATTGCAACAATTTAAAACTATGTCGTAAAAATGTAAAATGACATTTTAAAAAGATAAAGTTAAACTGAAAGAATATTGAATTTCTTTTTCTTTTATTGCTTCGCTTGGATGTTAGAGTATGCAGATTTATGATCTGTTCTCCATATTATCGAAATTGCTTTAAAATGAAAAACCACTCTGGAAATGAGCGGTTTTTATGTTTATTGATATGAGCGGTACGTTTGCAGTAGCAGAGGCTATCCAGCCATGTATTCAAGCGCCGCATTTTTTATGACTGTGATTCTAACATCTTGGATATAAGGCATTCTAATGTCGTCCAAGTTACTATCATATATCTCGCCAATATTTTTAAACTTTTTCTTAAGTCTAGTTATAATTTTCCGTGAGATTTTTAAGTTATCTATTGTATGACTTCTTAATATTTTATATAATGATTCTTCTTCTTTAATTTCAATTTTATTACCACACTTGGGACAAAATTTGAAATTATCATCGGTAGTTTTAAAATCACAATTTTTATTTGAGCATTCAATATATATTACATCTGAAATGTTTTCTGCCAATTCCTTAATACTAGGTGATGCCTCAGAATAGGATTGATTATTTTCAATTGCTACAGAAGTGTTTTTGAGTTCAGTGATATCTTTAATAATTAAGTCGGTAAATAGAAGACTTGGATTTAAGGTCATATAATATGAATATTTGTGATGACCAACGCTTTTTTTACTGTAATCAACATTAATAATATTGGAATATGATAGAACGGAAAAAATCTTCTCTAATTTTTCATATGCATCCGTTGTAATATAAAAGCCGATTGAGAGTTTTGATTGATTTTTTCTCTGCTTATCATTCCACAATCTTAGATTAGGAAGGACGGTTTGTTTAATAAATAATTCTGCTTCTTCAATGTATTTTTCATACTTAATTAATCTATGCTTAAGAGTTTCAAATTCTTTCCATTTTATATTAAATACACTGCGTATTGAATTCACTAAAACTTGTGACGATATAGAATTTCCTTTGAATGCCTTATTATTTTCGAGTTCGTCTATAATATGAAATGCAAATCTAGGATTACCATTACTACAAATACATAAAGTCTTTAATACATCTTGGTTTGAACTTAATTTATCCCAATATCTTGGATCATATTCCTTTAATCTAATCCTAATAATACTTTCAATGTATTTAACGTCGTCGTCATCTAATGGTGACCATTGTACTTTTAGTTCCTTCGCATCTTGACCTCTCTCAAAGTATTTACCATAATTTGTTATTCCAGGATAAACGGCGGCTTTACATGCAATTTTTGGATCACGTAATGTTTTGAAAAATGTAAAAAACTTTTCTTGTTGAGAATAAGAAAAAACATGAGCAGCTTCATCAAATAGAAAAATAATTCTAGAAAGATTACAGTTCTCTACGATTTCAATTAAAAAATCTTTGAATGATTGGGGATTGTCAAGTATTTTCGATAGTTCTAATGAAGGCGAATACTTTGACAGTAATGTATTGTTATCTAAATCCCCTTTTTCAAGAATATCAATGTAGTTATTTAGTATACCAATATATTTATCAAATTGATTTGTAATAGGAATATTAAATATAGTTGATAATTTTTTATTGAGATCATCAATTGTCTTTGGCTTTATTTGAACTAGTTTGTTTAAAGTTTCATATAAAATTTTACCCATCGTCCATTGAAGAAAAGGATCTATCGAGCTATTTATTATCGAGATTCTTTCAATTCGAATTGATTCTTCAAAGCTGACCCAAACTGGTAAAATGGAATTTTTACCAAAATCTTTTTGGGACTTTAGCATTGAAGCTTTCATAACCATTGTTTTACCAACACCTCGGCTTCCCTCAAATAAATACTGTTCATTGTCTAATAATCTTAGAATTTTAGAATTATCTCTTTCTACAAAATATTTGGAAATTAATGAATCATCTAAACTTTCCGTTCTATCTAAAATGTAATTGCCTAAAGAATCGCTCATTGTTTTAAAGTATTAGTTTTATATACAATTTTCATAATATTTTGATTTGAAAAATCATTAAACTTGAGAGTATACATGAGAAATAATGAACCTATTGTGTATTCTAACATAGTTTTAAATTTTGAGAACTGTACTTGATTATATTCAATTTTTAACTCATCTGTTTTAGTAAGTGTTAAATATCTTCCATGTACAACATCGCAAAGCTTTGCATATGTTTTACTAAGATATGAACTGCATGAATCTGCTTCTTTTTGAAGAGTTTCAATATCTGAATAAAATGTTTTAATATATATCGTTTTAAAAAAATAGTATTCACTAATTAAAGTCGATACATACTTATCAGCTTTTAAATCAAAATCCTTGTACAGCTTGTATTCTATGGGATGATCTAAATAGAAGATTGCACTACAAGAGATTTCTAAAAGATTTCTTAAACCAGATGTTGCTAGTCTATAGTGGCCTATCAATGCTGTAGAAATGACAGAGATTACATCCGAAACAATTTCATTTAGAATTGGAGTGATATTTAAACTCTTATCACTTATTTTTTCTTGAATGTAAATTGTTGAATCTATAATATTTAAAAGATCTGTTAAATCATTTTTATCTAATGTTTCTTTATGTATTTTATTTTGAGCATCTAAAACTTGATTAAGAGTTATTTTAGTAAAAGACATATAATATGTTTTATGGTTATATAATTTTGCTTTTCAATAATTAGTAAAATAATTTTGTTATACTTAAAGTATTTGTCAAAATTGTGACAATAAAAACCGTTCAGAAAAATCTGAACGGCTTTTATATATTTCCTCGGTCGCTGACCGTTACATCATTCCTGGCATTCCACCACCCATTGGCATAGCTGGTTCAGCGCTCTTCACTTCAGTGATTACACATTCCGTTGTAAGAAGCATTCCGGAAACAGAAGCTGCATTTTCAAGAGCAACTCTTGTTACTTTCGTAGGGTCGATGATCCCTGCTTCAAGCATGTTCACGTACTCGTCAGTTTTCGCGTTGTAACCGAAATCTGCAGTTCCTTCCGCTACTTTAGCAACGATTACAGAACCTTCACCACCTGCGTTGGCAACGATTTGTCTCAATGGCTCTTCGATTGCTCTTTTTACGATTTTAATCCCTGTTGTTTCGTCAGAATTAATTCCTGTAAGGTTTTCTAATGCTGCGATAGCTCTTACCAAAGCAACACCACCACCAGCTACGATACCTTCTTCAACGGCTGCTCTTGTAGCGTGAAGGGCATCGTCTACTCTGTCTTTTTTCTCTTTCATTTCAACTTCAGAAGCTGCTCCTACGTAAAGAACGGCAACACCACCGGCTAATTTAGCCAATCTTTCCTGTAGTTTTTCTTTATCGTAATCAGAAGTAGATGTTTCCATCTGAGCTTTGATTTGTGCAACTCTTCCTTTGATCTTAGCTTCGTCACCACCACCGTTTACAACCGTAGTGTTGTCTTTATCGATGGTTACTTTCTCAGCAGTTCCCAACATATCCATGGTAATGTTTTCCATGGTGAAACCCTGCTCTTCAGAAATAACGGTACCTCCTGTAAGGATAGCGATATCTTCCAACATTGCTTTTCTTCTGTCTCCAAATCCAGGAGCTTTTACAGCAGCAATTTTAAGAGAACCTCTTAATTTGTTTACCACTAAAGTAGCCAAAGCTTCACCTTCCACTTCTTCAGAGATAATTAATAAAGATTTACCACCTTGAGCGATTGGTTCAAGAACCGGAAGCAATTCTTTCATTGAAGAGATTTTTTTCTCTACCAAAAGGATGTAAGGGTTTTCTACTTCAGCTACCATTTTCTCAGGATTCGTCACGAAATAAGGCGACTGGTATCCTCTGTCGAACTGCATTCCTTCTACAACGTCAACCGTTGTATCGATTCCTTTAGCTTCTTCAACGGTAATTACCCCTTCTTTACCTACTTTTCCGAAAGCCTCAGCGATCAAAGATCCGATGGTTTCGTCGTTGTTAGCAGAAACGGAAGCAACTTGTTTTACCATTTCTGTAGAATCTCCAACCGTTTTAGACTGAGATTTCAGGTTTTCAACAACCGCTGTTACCGCTTTGTCGATTCCTCTTTTCAGATCCATTGGGTTTGCACCGGCAGCTACGTTTTTAAGACCTTCTCTTACGATAGCCTGTGCCAGAACAGTAGCGGTAGTAGTACCGTCTCCTGCGATATCATTGGTTTTGGAAGCCACTTCTTTTACCATTTGCGCTCCCATGTTTTCTACTCTGTCTTCAAGTTCGATTTCTTTTGCAACAGAAACACCGTCTTTAGTTACGTGAGGTGCACCGAAAGATTTTTCGATTACTACGTTTCTCCCTTTTGGTCCTAACGTTACTTTTACTGCATTAGCCAATGCATCAACCCCTCTTTTTAAAGCGTCTCTTGATTCAATATCGAATTTTATTTCTTTTGCCATACTGTTTAGCTTTTGGCGATTTGCTTTTGGCTTTTGGCTTTAGCAATTCGCTGTTTTAATTTTATAATTTGATTTAATTTCCGTTGAGCCTGTTCCAAAGTGTTACAAGCTTCTTTTTTAGTGTGGTTAACTCTTCTGAAAGTTCTTGGAAATCTTTTTCAGATAGATATTCCAAATCTTTGGAAAGAATTAATTGGTTCTCGGCTTCATTGGATGATCCCAGTGCAATGTTGATGAAATTAGCAAATTCTTTATCAGAATTTCTACCGCTTCCTTCCGAAATATTATACCCGATGGAAGCAAATGATCTTCTGATTTGAGAGGTTACACCGAACAATTCTTCTTTTGGAAAAACTTTCGTTGCTTTATAAATTTTTAAAGTTAACTGATGGCTCAATTGCCAAACCTCAAACTTTTTAAAATCCCTCATACACTATTTTCAACGCTGGAAAGCTATCTGCCAGAGGCCAGGAGCTACTAGCCAATTATTCCTAATAAGTCTCCTTCTTTTACAATTAAATAATCTTTTCCTTCTAACTTTAATTCAGAACCTGAATATTTCCCGTAAAGAACTTTATCACCTACCTGAACCGTTGTTGGCTCGTCTTTTTTACCCGGACCAACAGCTACTACTGTCCCTTCCTGTGGTTTTTCTTTAGCGGTGTCCGGAATAATGATACCTGAAGCTGTTTTCGTTTCTGCAGCGATTGGCTCTACCAAAACTCTATCTGCTAATGGTTTAAAGTTTACTGACATAATATATTTAATTTTTTAATTATTTCTGTGTTGAAAGTCCCTAAATGCGTGCCATCGATTGTTCACGGATGAAATGGCAGACTTTATTTTTTGGGAGTGGAAATTTTGGCAGAAAAAAAGTCACCCCGTTTTTGAGGTGACTTGTGTTTTATTTTCGGCATTTTTGCTCGTACCCATCAAGAAGATCTTTATAGGGCATACTCGAATATTCATAGTCAATTTTCATGGCATCAAAACCATCACCTCTGCTTTTTGCTAATTTTCTCAACTCTTTTTTCTTTTCAAAACCTTCTTTTCTGGCAGTTTTTACATCACCTTCGAATTTTTTTATACGGGCATCCAAATGATCTGCAAACGGAGCACAGTCTTTGGTAACTTCATAAATTGCTTTTTTCAGTTTATCATCAATTTTCCCCAAATTGAAAAAATTAATTCTATTAAAATCTATGACGATGTACCCGTATTCTTCATCGGCTTTTTTCATGTATGGAAGATAAATATTGTTGGTATATCTGTTGTTTTGTGTAAAAACAATGTTAATACCGTAAAGATTGGTCTTGCCTTCCTGATCTAAAGGTAAAACAACTGTTTTTTTGACATCTATAATTTCTCCTTTTACATTAATTGTTTTCAACTTCATTTTATCGTAAATAAGCTTCTCCGAACCATCTTTTCCTAAGATGATAATTCTTTTGAGATCATTGATGCTTATTTTTTCAACGGCGGATGATTGTTCTTCTTTAAATTTAAACTCATCAATCTCAAACCTTAATTTTTTCTCAATATTTCCTAGCAGTAACATATCTGCATCAACGAATTTCGGATTCTGAAAATTTTGTAAAAAGCCGGTTTTTACATTTCCGTTTTCCATAATGATTTCGGCTGGAATGGATGCTTTCTTGCCGAAGTACACATCTTCTTGAGAGAATATAGAAATAGAAAATAACAGAGAAAAGACGGTTATTAGTTTCTTCATATTTATAAAGTTTTTATCGGGAGCAAATCTAAAAAAAAGGTATCCAGATTCTGAATACTTTTTAAAGAAAATATATTTTTGAGTTTTATTTCACCGTTTCCATAACCATTTTTCTTCCGTTGGCATCTATTTCCTGTTTTAAAACGTCTCTTGTATCAACATCAATATAATAGGTAACCCTTGTTTTTCGATCCTGAATATCATCGGTTGTTTTTACGATCCAAACTTTTTTACCATTCAGTTCTCCTTTAATTACGTCTTCGATATAGGCTTTTACAACGCCTTTTTTGGCTGCCGGATTATAATCGAAAATCGGTAATTCTGTAGAGAAGTGTTCTTTTAAAGGCAAAAATCGGATTAATCCCGGGTAAGAATTGCTGTCGAAATATTCGGTTGAAATTTTTTCATCAATCTGGTCTTTCTTCTGAGATTTTTTGTCCAGATAACAACCTGTAGCTTTATTTTTTTCAAACTTTAAAGTCATATCTCTCATCATATTGTAAGACGAATGATAAACCGGCTGAAAATTTGAAATTTTAACCAGCGTAGAATCTACCCAGGGTTGATCCGGCGCCTGATTCATCTTTACCGTTGTTTTTATAAGAAGAGTGGTTTTATCCACCTTTTTTATCTCGTTGGTAATTTTCCCGATTTCCATTTTCTGATCGCCCTGCTGAGCGTACCAGATGGCGTTGGATATTTCATCTTTAATGAATTTTACTTCAGGTTTCGTATTGGCTGGAGTTAATGTTTTCTGAGCAAAAAATTGGGCACTGCTCATTATTAAAAGGATCAGAATTAGTCTCATGATTTTTTAATAATAAGTAGTGCCCTTTATATAAAAGTTACATTACTTTTCTGTTATTTTGCGGCCTGCATCGGATTTACTTTTCCGTTGGAAGCTCCTCTTGCGCTTCCTTTTTCCTTTTCTTTAAACAACTGGAATCTGGAAACTTCTCCCGTACTGCCATCGTTGCTCCAGAAATTGTTTGAAGTGTCGATATCTGCCGTTTCTCTCATCGGATCCAACTGAACTGATTTTAGTTTTTTATCAAAATAAAATGTTTTTGAAACTTTCTGTTCGTTCAGTCTCCAGATTTGAGCGGATGTTTTGTCTTGTAATTTTGTGCCGTCTTCGAAAGTAAATTCAAGAATAATCGGCATTACCAATCCGCCTTTGTTTGCAAAATCAATCTGGTAAGCGGTCATGTTTTTAAACTGGTCTTTATCTTTCTGGCTTAAAGGTTCAGAAGCCTCTGTTTTGGAAGTATATTCCTTCGCGGCATCTACTTTTTCCTGACCTCTGTCGTAACGGTAATAGAAATCCTGAAGTTCTTTGTCTTTATCTACGGCAAAAGAGATGGTTTTATCCTCTTTATTTCTGATTTTGGAAAGGTCTTCAAAACTGTTGACAGCAGGTTTGTCTACCTTGTATTTTGTCTCTCCCGCAGGTTTGGGAGGTGTCGCCAAATCAGGTGTTGCCACGGTTACTTTCTCAATGGCGATATCTACAGGGTCTGTTCCGTAAAACCAGCCTCTCCAGAACCAATCCAGATCTTCGGCGCTCGCATCTTCCATAGTTCTGAAAAAATCTGCAGGCTCAGGATGTTTGAAAGCCCATCTTTTAGCATAGGTTTTAAATGCTTTATCGAAAAGTTCTCTTCCCATGATTGTTTCACGAAGAATATTCAGTCCGGTTGCCGGTTTAGAGTAGGCATTTGGACCAAACTGAACGATATTTTCAGAGTTCGTCATAATGGGTTCCAGCTGATCTTTGGGAAGTTTCATATAATCTACGATCGTCCATGCCGGACCTCTTTTGGAAGGGAATTTATTATCCCATTTTTCCTCGGTAAGATATTCTGTAAAGGTATTCAGGCCTTCATCCATCCAGCTCCATTGTCTTTCGTCGGAATTTACGATCATCGGGAAAAAGTTGTGTCCCACTTCGTGAATGACAACGCCGATCATTCCGTTTTTAGTTCCTTCCGAGTAGGTTCCGTCTTTTTCTGTTCTTCCGAAATTAAAACAGATCATCGGATACTCCATTCCGTTAGCTGCTTCTACAGACTGTGCCACCGGATATGGATAAGGAATTGTAAATTCCGAATATGTTTTAATGGTGTGTGCCACCGCTTTTGTAGAATATTTTCTGTATAAATTATAAGCTTCTTTAGGATAGAAACTCATGGCCATTACTTTATTGTTATTTTCGGGAATTGTAACCCTCATGCCATCCCAAACGAATTTTCTGGATGATGTCCACGCAAAATCCCGGACATCATTGGCCTCGAAAGTCCATGTTTTTCTTTGTTTTGAATGATTTTTTTCTGCTTTTTTAGCATCAGCCAATGTTACAATTTCAATAGGTTCGTTCGCATTTTCTGCTTTTCTGTATCTTGACAGTTGATCTGCGCTTAAAACCTGATCATAATTTTTACATTCTCCGGTTCCCCCGACTATATGATCTGCCGGAACGTTCATTGAAACTTTAAAATTTCCGAAAACCAAAGCAAATTCTCCTCTTCCTGTAAACTGATGGTTCTGCCATCCGTGGAAATCGCTGTATACGCACATTCTGGGATACCATTGCGTCATCGTGTAAAGATCGTTTCCGTCTTCAGGGAAGTTTTCATAACCGCCACGGCCGCCTTTTTCTATTCTGTTGGGAATATTATAGTTCCAATCTACTTTAAAGATTAATTGTTCTCCTTTTTTTAGGGTTTTAGGCAGATCAATACGCATCATCGTTTTATTGACGGTATATTTTAAAGGAGTTCCGGCTGCATCGGTCACTTTTTCAAGCGTTACCCCATAGCCGTTATCTTTTGCGGGAATTTCCGTGGGCTTCAGTTTTTTATCGGTCGTGCTTTTCGGAAGGGCAGATGTGTACTGATAATCTGCATTTTTAACATTGGATTGCTGGTTTTCATCCAGTTGCAGCCATATATAATCCAGATCATCGGGCGAATTATTGTAATAGGTAACTGTTTCTGAACCTTTCAGGTTTCTTTTGTCTTCATCCAGATAAGCAGAGATGGTATAATCTGCCCTGTTCTGCCAATATCCGTGGCCGGGCGCTCCGGAAGCCGTTCTGTATATATTGGGAGTGGGAAGGATGGTCCCCAGCTGCTCGAATTTATTTCCGTGGTTGCTTCCCGGATTATTTTGAATATTCTGAGCCGTTGCCCCCGTATATAATAAAACTGAAAGTACAGTTACTTTTAATTTCATAGCCAAATCATTTAAGAATTATCAAATATAATAATTAGTAGTTAAAAATTTAAAGGTGTTTCAGTTTAAAACGGAATTCTTTCCAGTGTCATTTTTAAAGACAGGGCGAAAACCCCTGAGGAAACGAAAAGGATCCAGTCTTTTTTATTTACTTTAAAAAGATTTAAGAGGATGAAAAGGAGAATTAATATCGCAAAAACGATGACGATTTGCCCCAGTTCCAGGCCTATATTAAAGCCTAAAAGCGGAACGGCGATGCTCTGGCTTTTTGCAATCATCACCCGTGCAGTATTCGCAAATCCCATTCCGTGGATCAGTCCGAAGAATAATGCTAAATAAAAGACCATTTTATTCTGAGACTGCTTTTTGTTTCTCATAACAATATTTCCGAGAGCGGTAATTACAATTGTTAACGGAATTAAAAATTCTACCCAGTCTGAAGGAACCCGTACAATATCTAAAATACTTAAAGCCAACGTCACGGAGTGCCCGATAGTGAAAGCGGTTATAAGTACCAGTATTTTTTTGATATCACTGAATGAATAGACGGCAATTAAAGCCAATACGAAAAGCTGATGATCCAGAGCATCCAGCGAGATAATGTGTTCCCAGCCGAGATGAAGATAAAATAAAAAGTCTTGCATGATAGAGTTCAATATAAAGCCTACGAAAATAATCATTAATTTCGAAACAAATTTAATGTTTGAACGTATGAAGACTTTCTGGCTTTTTCTGTTTCCTGTTTTTTTTCTTTTTTCATTTACCGAAATGAAGCATCCTTATCATGTAGGTTCTGTAGAGATCAGTTATCATTCAAAATCAAAAACATTTGAAATAACAGGACGTTTTTTTCTGGATGATCTTGAGAATGCACTGTCGAAGAAATATGGAAAACCTTTTCATTTTAATGATCCGAAATATAAAACTCAACTCAATGATGCTCTGAAAAACTATGCTACAGAGTATCTTAAAATAAAATCGAATAATAAGTTTTTAAAAGTTAATTATATCGGTTACGAAGAAGATAGCGAATCTGTGAATCTTTATCTGGAAACAGAATCTGCAGAATCTCCTAAAAAAGTAGAAGTAGCCGCGAGCTTTTTGTATAATCTCTTCGATGATCAAATCAATATTGTCCATATTATTATAGATGGAGAAAGAAAAAGTGAAAAATTAACCTATCCCAACCGTTATCTGTACCAGCAATTTTGAAATTAGATGCTTATCTGGAAACTTTGGGCGGAAAAAATAGAAAATTCGTTAAAAAATAGTTCACAGAGAATCGACGTTTGAATTTGTTATGGACACGTCTTTTCCTTCTGTTTTAAGGGTTAGTCTTTTTATTTAGTATGAATTCAAATGACAGGGATTTATGCGATTTTGTTAACAAAAATTAATATTTGTTGTGAAAATTTGTTTATTAGGTTATTTTTATTATATTTGTTTTAACAGAAAATAGCTCATTCAAGAATATTATTCTTATGTAAATCTGTTGCAGCTAGTCAAGATTATATTGAAGAAGTCATTTAAACTTTTAATATAAAAAACGGCTTGTTTATTTTTGTGTTGCTAAACATAAAAAACAAATCAAGCCGATGATGTACCAAGTACTAGACAAAGATATAATAGAAAATGAAATAGTACC
>Ga0308167_1000742_pt1 | contig 49358 bp, 50 predicted proteins | sample PhyCR1_2_FD_202138 | JGI IMG/M metagenome (GOLD analysis project Ga0308167, IMG submission 202138) | Phyllosphere microbial communities from UC Gill Tract Community Farm, Albany, California, United States - DLSLRC.R1 | ecosystem: Host-associated > Plants > Phyllosphere > Unclassified | place... | reverse complement strand
GCTGGCCAAAAACGCAACGCCAATCAGTGACGATGAAATGGCGGAAAGCGGACAGCATCAGTAAAGAAAGCATCTAGTGGGCATGAAAATGGCAAATAACGGTCAAAGATCGTGGCGTTGACACCCAGAAAAGGGTTCAGATTTAATGAGGTTATACCGGTGAGTGATGCTAGCAGTACTGCTGACCAACTCCCCCCTCATACTGGAGAGCCTCAGCTGACAGGTATTGTAAAAGGGCATGCTAAAACCGACGGGTTGGCCGAGCATCATCTGTTAGACAGGCTACTCATTCCTGCCTCACTCATCTTTATTATTCTGTCTGCTGTGATATTCGCGATGGGAGTGTATAGGTATGATAATACTTATCACGACGATTTCTCCGGTGATTACGTTTATTTCAAGGCATTTTCAGGATGTGAAATCTACCTCAACAAACAAGAAGCGCTGCCTTCATCTGAAATTCAAAATATTTTGAATGCATGGCCGGTTATCACGTCAGACTGCAGCAAATTACCGCTAAGATATCTGACCGCCTACCACAATCACCTGAGAGTATTTTACCTCTCATGTAACACTAAAGATAAGGCAGACAGGATATGCAGATCCGGACACCTAAGAATGTTAAAGTAACGTTATTTATTACTACCTTGCTGCTCCTGCTATTTTCGACCTATTCAGCAATAATGATGAAAAAAAAATCAGATGATAAAATTGTCCATTGCATGTCGGCGTTTGACAGCCATGTCGATAAGAGTAGCCTACATGCAACAGCCACGCTGTATCTTTACCGGGGAAAGGGCAGTGTACAAATCAGCGGTGATTATATATCCCCAGATGGAACACATTACCCTGTAAAGTCCGTTGCCGGTATGATTTATCATGTCGACGGGCAAGATTACCATGTTCGCTTTACCGGAAATAACACCACATTCCGCAAAGATGATGTTAATAAGGATTTCGGGCTTCTACTCCCCTTTTCGATATCCAGTACAAATATAGATTACGTTTATCAGTTGGAAATGCAAAATGATGGCAGTTATTTAATCAGACAAAATGGCAACGCTCTGATTATGTGTAAAAAAATATCCCGTCCGTAACTTTTACACTGAAAACAATAAATTGGTCACTGTTTACCATGGTACACTATTGGTTTTCTGTTTTTCATTAACATTGCAATAAGCTGCCTTTGTTTCACGCCTGATCCGAAGCCCCTGGGATTGCGGATCTTCTCTCCTTTCTCTCAACATCCAATTCTTGCCGCTCTACTTTGTAGTGTTCAACATCATGATCTGCTCCCTGATCTTCTGCTCTCATACCATGACATTCGATGATGAAGGTTAATCATACAACCAGCGCCCGGCCTTGGCAGACTCCGCGAACATACGCACGGTAAGAGGTTTTCTGCTCTTCTCGACGTCACTCTTTTTACATTTAAACCAACGATCCCAGCGAGATAAATTTTCCCACGGGTAATAATAAGTCATGTCAATGACGGATACATCCACGCCAAACTTTTCAGCATAGTCCTCAATTGCATACGGAAACTCATCCCCTTCAGCGTAATCCTGAAGCAGGGTATCAAGTTGTAGATGCTCAACCTTCCCTTTCCACGTTACGGGCGTAGATAGTTCATTGCGAAAAAACTCTAAAACTTCCTCGGTCGTTACCATAACTTATCATTCCCTCTTGCAATGCTGTTGTATCTGGTAACGGATTTGAATGAAATCTCTGTTAGGTCTTTTGCAAGAATGATCCAACCAACAACAGGGACAGCACGGCCTACAAACGTTCCCATTTTACGCGTCAGGATGATTCTAATTGTGGATGGTGGATACCCACCTACAACAGATGGTAATTTCACATTACCGGGAAAGGTTTTGTTTCCGAACACCTTGCGAGCGCTGCGAGATGCATAGGAGGTATTTGGAATATTCCCTCGAAACTTGCCCCGTGTTTCCGATACGTTGAAACCTGATACGATCGCAACAATCACACCAAAATCATCTATCCCCAGCTGTTCAGCAACAGTCTCACAGAACACCATGAAAAACAGTTCACCGGCGCTCAGGTTTGCGCCGCCCTGCATAGAAGTAGGTTCCATTCAGCTGTTCAACTGTATCCATCACGGCCCCCATTACTTTAGATAATCTGATAATACGGTGAACCCATGTTCAAGGCAATGCCCTCCATAAAGCCCGTTGGTATGAAGTGGTTTACTGAATTTGACCACCTGAAAAGAGGTGATATGATCTTACCCAGCAATAGTGGACACGCGACTAAGTGAGTAAACTCTCAAGCAAGAGGTGACTCACATGACAAAACCAGCATCAACCACCAAAAAGCCACGCAAGCAACATACACCTGAGTTCCGCAACGAAGCCCTGAAACTGGCTGAACGGGACGAGGAGTTGGCCATTCGCCAAAAGGCCGCGACATACTTCGCCAAGCGCCTGAAATGAAGTATGTCTTTATCGAAAAGCATCAGGCTGAGTTCAGTATCAAAGCCATGTGCCGGGTACTGCACGTCGCCCGCAGTGGCTGGTATGCCTGGCGTCAGCGTCGTCACCAGATAAACCGGCGTCAACAGTTCCGACTTGTCTGCGATGATGCGGTTCGACAGACCTTTGCCAAGGCAAAACAGCGTTATGGAGCGCCTCGTCTTGCTGATGAACTGCCGGAGTACAACATCAAGACTATCGCCGTCAGTCTGCGTCGTCAGGGGCTGCGGGCGAAAGCCTCGCGCCGGTTCAGCCCGGTCAGTTACCGTGAGCATGGTCTGCCAATATCCGAGAATCTGTTGAAGCAGGACTTTTACGCCAGCGGCCCGAATCAAAAGTGGGTGGGTGACATCACGTATCTGCGCACCGGTGAAGGCTGGCTGTATCTAGCGGTGGTGATTGACCTGTGGTCGCGGTCAGTCATTGGCTGGTCGATGTCCTCACGGATGACGGCACAGCTTGCCTGCGATGCACTACAGATGGCGTTATGGCGGCGTAAACGCCCGGAAAATGTCATCGTGCACACAGACCGAGGTGGCCAGTACTGTTCAACGGATTACCAGAGCTTACTGAAACGGCATAATCTGCAGGGCAGTATGAGCGCTAAAGGTTGTTGTTACGACAATGCCTGTGCGGAAAGCTTCTTTCACTCACTGAAGGTGGAATGTATCCACGGGGAGGACTTTGCCAGCCGGGAAATAATGCGAACGACAGTGTTTAATTATATCGAGTGCGATTACAATCGCTGGCGTCGTCACAGTGCCTGTGGCGGTCTTAGCCTGGAACAGTTTGAAAACCAAAACCTCGCTTAGGGCCGTATCCACATTACGTGGGTAGGATCAGGATGCGCCGCCCCGACTCTGGGCGCTGCCAGAGCGGGAGGGGTACGGGGGGCTAGTGAGCGTGAGCCGGTGGAGGGAGGGCCTCGCCTGAATATAATAAAATTCAGTTGAACATAGAACTTACACCAGATTATTGTTAATCCTCATTCTGAGGTATTACCTTAAGCACCAGATACGCTAGAATCAAGAAGAAAAAGAATGCACTAATTCCGAACACCCAATTATCAAAAAAGAATGGGGATACAAAAGCCAAAATAACGAAGATTGTCATAGCTAACGTTTCTATGATTGCTAAAAGCCCGCGACCTATAAGAGAGGCCAATTTATCAAGAAAAGATTTTATTAAGCTCACTATTTATCCTTGCGTACGTTAGTTCTTTATTCCTGTATGCCTTGATGAAAGCAAGATAATTCTCCATCGCAGGCTCAATGAGGAAATAAATCATATCGAGATTTTCGCGCCTTAGTTTATAGTACGTGTCAGGATGTTGCGCTAGGAGCTGACGTGAAGCTAATGCCGCACGTTCAATAACGCCCATAATCAAGGCTGTATTAATTGAACTCCAAATACCGAATTTAAACAGGCGTTGATACAGTGCCCTGTCAACAATTTGTGAGACAAGATACTGTGATAGTTGACGAACAACTAAAATCTGTGTGGCTGTTCTTCCCGCCATGTGAAAACCGCTTCCTAATATACGGGTGTACACCTTGTGCTTTACTTCGTCGGGTAGGCTGTTGAAGAAGTCATCGAGAATAATTTGGATTGCGCGATAGATTGGTTTTCTATTATCTATCCCCATTTTGATGGAGCGAAACAGGCGTTCATTTTCTTCTTCGTTTCGGAGCTTGTACTCACTGCCTAAAGCCCCTGAACCAAGATATGTCCGTTTGGCACCATAGACTAAATCAAGCGGCATTGAGGTTATACCATCATAGATTGCGGTCGCCACCTGCTTATAATCCATACGTCATCCATTTCTCCCATATTAGATGCTCTAATGTTACGGTTAATCCTCATTCAGGGCAATACCAGCCATAAAGCCCCGGTTAGTGATACCTAAGCAGCGGAGCGTCAGCGACATCATCAGATTATCATAGCGCCCCATCGTTATCAGGTCGCCCGTGCATCCTAACGGAACCGTGGGCCAGCCAGAGATAGAGCCGGATCTTTCGCTACCGGTGCGTATCACTTGAGCCTGTTTATCCCTGTTAAGGGGCATCGGGGCTCAATGCTGTGGCGCGCTATGTTTTGGGAGAGTTTAAAGCCGGTGGTGCGGCATACTGTTCTTGTTGAGCTATCGCGGTAAGACAGTAGAACGACCGCCAGCGGTTTGATATGCTCCCAGAACCACACGCCAAGCCACAACAGCGATGGGCAATTCCTTGGGATACCTTTGTAGGTACCTGAACATTCAACCACTTCTTAACTTGCTGATTTTTTTTACCGAAAAGGTACTAACAGGAAGGTTTGGAGCGGGTGAAGGGAATCGAACCCTCGTATGCAGCTTGGGAAGCTGCCGTTCTACCATTGAACTACACCCGCAACGGTGTGCGACTGGCATTATAACCGGTTATCGCCGGCGGGCAAGCAGAGTTCGCACATAACTGCTGATGTTTTAGGCAGTTAGTTCACTGCAGACGCTGAGGATAAAAAAACCGGCGCAGCAGCCTGCACCGGTTTTTATTCGGCTGTGGATCTTATTTAGTCGGGCGCATTGCCGGGAACAAGATCACGTCACGGATGGTGTGGCTGTTGGTAAACAGCATCACCATACGGTCAATACCGATGCCGAGGCCAGCGGTTGGCGGCAGGCCGTGCTCCAGCGATGTTACGTAGTCTTCATCGTAGAACATCGCTTCGTCGTCACCCGCGTCCTTCGCCGCAACCTGGTCGGCAAAGCGCTGAGCCTGGTCTTCTGCGTCGTTCAGCTCGGAGAAGCCGTTACCGATTTCACGGCCGCCAATGAAGAACTCAAAGCGATCGGTGATTTCCGGGTTCTGGTCGTTACGACGTGCCAGCGGGGAAACCTCAGCCGGATATTCGGTAATGAAGGTCGGCTGGATCAGGTGGCTTTCGGCAGTTTCCTCGAAAATTTCGGTCACTACGCGGCCCAGACCCCAGCTCTTCTCAACCTTGATGCCAATCGATTCGGCAATCGCTTTTGCCTTGTCAAAGTCATCCAGATCGGCCAGGTCGGTTTCCGGACGGTATTTTTTGATCGCTTCGCGCATGGTCAGCTTTTCAAACGGCTTGCCGAAGTCGAACACTTCATCACCGTACTGCACCGCCGTTTTACCCAGCACGTCTTGCGCCAGAGTACGGAACAGCGATTCGGTCAGTTCGATCAGATCTTTGTAATCCGCGTACGCCATATAGAGTTCCATCATGGTGAACTCTGGGTTGTGACGCGGCGAAACGCCTTCGTTACGGAAGTTACGGTTGATTTCGAACACCCGCTCGAAGCCGCCGACCACCAAACGCTTGAGGTACAGCTCTGGCGCAATACGCAGATACATGTCGATATCAAGCGCATTATGGTGCGTGACGAACGGACGGGCAGACGCGCCCCCCGGGATCACCTGCATCATTGGCGTTTCGACTTCCATAAAGCCGCGGCCAACCATAAAGTTACGAATGCCAGACATGATCTGCGAACGCACTTTAAAGGTATTGCGTGACTCTTCGTTGGCGATCAGATCAAGATAGCGCTGGCGATAGCGGGTTTCCTGATCGGCCAGGCCGTGGAACTTGTCCGGCAACGGACGCAGGGCTTTGGTCAACAGACGCAGTTCGGTGCAGTGGATCGACAGTTCGCCGGTCTTGGTTTTGAACAGCTTGCCGCGTGCGCCCAGGATATCGCCCAGATCCCACTTTTTGAACTGCTCGTTGTAAACGCCTTCCGCCAGATCGTCGCGCGCGACGTACAGCTGAATGCGACCGCCCACGTCCTGCAGCGTAACGAACGACGCCTTGCCCATGATACGACGGGTCATCATGCGGCCAGCGACGGTCACTTCTACGCCCAGCGCTTCCAGCTCGTCGTTTTCCTTGCTGTCGTACTCGGCGTGCAGCTTGTCGGACGTGGTGTCACGACGGAAATCATTCGGGAACGCAATGCCGTTCTCGCGCAGCGCAGCCAGCTTCTCGCGACGTGACTGCAGCTCGTTGTTGAGATCCAACGCCTGATCGGCGCCCTGTGATTGTTGCTCAGACATTTCTGTTCCTCATAACCCGGCTTTCAAACTTGCCTCAATGAATTTATCCAGGTCGCCATCCAGTACGGCCTGCGTGTTACGCGTTTCAACGTTGGTGCGCAAATCCTTGATACGGGAATCATCCAGTACGTAAGAGCGGATCTGGCTACCCCAGCCGATATCGGACTTGTTGTCTTCCAACGCCTGTTTGTCAGCATTTTTCTTTTGCATCTCGTATTCATACAGCTTGGCTCGCAGCTGTTTGAATGCCTGATCCTTGTTCTTATGCTGTGAACGGTCGTTCTGGCACTGCACGACGATGTTGGTCGGCAAGTGGGTAATACGCACCGCGGACTCGGTTTTGTTGACGTGCTGACCACCGGCACCTGAAGCGCGGTAAACGTCGATACGCAGATCCGCCGGGTTGATGTCGATATCGATATCTTCATCGACTTCCGGGTAGACAAACACCGAACTGAACGAGGTGTGACGGCGACCGCCGGAGTCGAACGGGCTCTTGCGCACCAGGCGATGAACGCCGGTTTCAGTGCGCAACCAGCCGAACGCGTAGTCACCGATAATCTTGATGGTGGCTGATTTCAGGCCCGCAACGTCGCCGTCGGACTCTTCAATCACTTCGGTCTTGAAGCCTTTGGCTTCTGCCCAACGCAAGTACATGCGCAGCAGCATGCTGGCCCAGTCCTGCGCTTCGGTGCCGCCGGAACCCGCCTGAATGTCCAGGTAGCAATCCGCGCTGTCGTATTCACCAGAGAACATACGACGGAATTCTAGCTGTTCCAGCTTGGCGATCAGTTGATCAAGCTCAACCACCGCCTCGTTAAAGGTTTCTTCATCGTCGGCTTCAACCGCCAGCTCAAGCAGGCCGGTCACATCTTCTTCACCCTGGCTCAGGTTGTCGATGGTTTCAACGATGGCTTCGAGCGCGGAACGTTCCTTACCCAGCGCCTGCGCGCGTTCGGGCTCGTTCCAGACGTCCGGCTGTTCCAGCTCGGCGTTAACTTCTTCTAAGCGTTCTTTCTTGGCATCATAGTCAAAGATACCCCCTAAGAACGGCAGTCCGCTCGGACAGGTCCTGAATTCGGTTTTTTACCGGGTTTATTTCAAACATGGTTTTAGCGTTCTTACGTTAGATGTCGTCAATGGCGGGATGCCATGGAACCGATAATTCTAGCGGATCTGGGTAACAGATTATAGCGAGTTAGGCAGTTTTTCTGGGAAGTTGCCGGGGCGCTGCGGTAGCCACGCCCCGGCCAAATGGCTCAGTAGGGCCAGATATGCTGGATCAGCAGCTGTACGCTGCGGTTGCCGCGAAACTCGTTGACGTCGAGCTTGTAGGCCAGCTCCACTTCGCGCACGCTGCTGTCGGGCCACAGCGTGGTATCAACGTTGAAGGCGATACCGTCCAGCAGTGGGCCGCCACCAAGCGGCTCCACCATCAGCTTCAGGTGTTTTTCACCCACCAGACGCTGTTGCAGAATACGGAACCGCCCGTCGAAGGTCGGCTCCGGGAACGCCTGCCCCCAGGGGCCGCCTTCGCGCAACAGCTCCGCCGTTTCCAGCGTCAGCTCCTGCATCGCCAGTTCGCCATCGGACCAGATAACGCCCTCCAGCATCGCAGGATCGAGCCATTCACCCACCAGTTCGCCAAAACGCTGGCGGAACTCGTCAAACCGCGCTTCCTCCAGCGACAGCCCGGCTGCCATCGCATGGCCGCCGAACTTGAGCATCAGCCCGGGGTTGAGGGTGTCGAGCCGCTCCAGCGCATCACGCATGTGCAGACCGGCTATCGAACGACCAGAACCTTTCAGAATACCGTCCCCCGCCGGGGCAAAGGCAATCACCGGCCGGTGAAAACGCTCTTTGATGCGCGATGCCAATATGCCGACCACTCCCTGATGCCATTCGGGATGATACATCGCCAAACCGTACGGTAGCGTGGTACTGGTACGCTCAAGCTGGTCGCACAGCTGCAGCGCTTCCACCTGCATGCCCTGCTCGATCTCGCGGCGCGTCTGGTTGAGCGCGTCCAGATCGTTGGCCAACATGCGCGCCTGCGCAATGTCGTCGCTCAACAGCAGCGCAACGCCTATCGACATGTCATCCAGCCGGCCGGCGGCATTCAGCCGCGGGCCGAGGGCAAAGCCCAGGTCGTTGGCCGCCAGCTGGCGCGCATCGCGATTGGCCACCTCCAGCAGCGCACGCACCCCGGGGCGGCACTTGCCGGCACGGATACGGTTCAGCCCCTGATACACCAGAATGCGGTTATTGGCATCAAGCGGCACCACGTCGGCCACCGTACCCAACGCCACCAGATCCAGCAGCTCGGCCAGATTGGGCATCGCCATCGCGCGCTGTTCAAACCAGCCGCTGTCGCGCAGCCGCGCACGCAACGCCAGCATCAGATAAAACGCCACGCCGACGCCGGCCAGCGACTTCGACGGGAACGCGCATTCGCGCAGGTTAGGGTTGACGATGGCTTCGGCTGCCGGCAGCGTTTCCCCCGGCAGGTGGTGATCGGTAACCAGTACCTGCATGCCCTTGGCGTGTGCGACCTCAACGCCAGCGTGAGAGGAAATGCCGTTGTCCACGGTCACGATCAGCTGCGCGCCACGGGTCGCCGCCTGCTCAACCACTTCCGGACTCAGGCCATAGCCGTCCTCAAAGCGGTTCGGTACCAGATACTGGACGTTGTTGCCGCCCATGCTGCGCAATGCCAGCACCGTCAACGCGGTACTGGTCGCGCCGTCGGCGTCAAAGTCGCCAACGATCATGATGCGGCGGCCGTCCGCCAGTGCCTGTTGCAGAATGTCCACCGCGGCATCGATGCCATCCAGCAGTTGCCAGGGCAGCATGCCTTTTACGCTGCGCTCCAGCTCCTGTTCGCCCTGAACGCCGCGCTGGGCGTAAAGTCGGCGCAGCAACGGGTGCAAATTGACCGGTAGATGACTGTCATTCGCCGTCTCGCGACGGCGTAATTGGGTTTTGATACTCACCGGCGATTAACCACCGGCTTTGGTTGCGGCCTGATGCGCGTCCAGCATGGCGGCCATTTCCTTCGGCCCCTGATAGCCTGGGATCATCATGCCATTTTCCAGGATAATGGCTGGCGTCCCCTGAATACCGAACTGCACGCCGAGCGCATAATGCTTGCTGATGTCGGTCTTGCAGGTGGCCGGCGAAACCGCGTCGCCCTTCATCGCGGCGTCAAACGCCTTGGCCTTGTCGGCGGTACACCAGATCGACTGCATGTCTTTTTCGGCCTGGGAATTCAGCCCCTGACGCGGGAATGCCAGGTAGCGTACGGTAATGCCCAGATCGTTGTACTCTTTCATCTGCTCGTGCAGTTTGTGGCAGTAGCCGCAGGTGATGTCGGTAAACACGGTGATCACGTGTTTTTCCTTCGGCGCCTTGTAGACGATCATCTGATCCTTCAAGGCGGCCAGTTGGGTGCCCAACAGCTGGTTGGTGACGTTGACCGGCTCTTTGCCGCTGACGTCGTACAGCGGCCCCTGCAGGATATGCTTGCCGTCTTCGGACACGTACAGTACGCCGCTTTCGGTCAGTACGGTTTTCAAACCGGCGACCGGAGAAGGCTGCACGTCCGCCTGCTGAATGCCCAGGCTGACCAGCGCTTTCTTGATTGACGCGTCATCGGCGTGAGCCGTGCCGGCCACCGAGGCCACCAGCAGAGAAACCAGCATTAAACCTTTTTTCATTGTTCCAATCCTTTCGAACCCGGGCGTCAGGCGCGCGGGTGATGCTGTTGATGTAGCTGTTTCAGTCGTTCGGTTGCTACATGCGTATAAATTTGTGTGGTAGAGAGATCGCTATGTCCCAGTAACATCTGTACGACACGAAGATCGGCCCCATGGTTCAGCAAATGGGTGGCGAATGCGTGCCGCAACACGTGCGGCGATAATCGTTCGCTGTCGATGCCGGCTAGGATCGCATAGTGTTTGATACGATGCCAGAACGTCTGTCGCGTCATTTGCTGACAGCGCTGGCTGGGGAACAGCACGTCGATCGTCTGCCCATTGACCAGCCACGGGCGGCCATGTTCCAGATAATTTTCGATCCAGTACACGGCTTCCTCTCCCAATGGCACCAGCCGTTCCTTGTTGCCTTTGCCGATCACCCGCACCACGCCCTGGCGCAGGCTGACGTCGCTGATGCTTAACCCCACCAGCTCGGAAACCCGCAGCCCGGTGGCGTACAGCACTTCCAGCATCGCCTTGTCGCGCAGTTCCAGTGGCTGATCGACGCACGGCGCCTGCAATAGCGCATCGATCTGCGCTTCGCTCAGATCCTTCGGCAGCCGCTGCGGCAGTTTGGGCGAGGCCAGCAACGCGGTGGGATCGTCGGCACGCATTTTTTCGCGATACAGGTATTGGAACAGACGACGCATGGCGCTCAACAGGCGCGCGGAGCTGCTGGCCTTGTAACCGCCCTCTACCCGTTCGGCAAGAAACGCCTGCAAATCCAGCGCCTCGGCCTGTAGCAAGTCGCTGTTGTGCTGCGCCAGCCAGTTGACCAACGCCTGTAAATCCAGCCGATAAGAGGCCAGCGTATTTTCCGCCAGATTGCGTTCAAGCCACAGTGCATCCAAAAATTGCTCGATCAGCGCATTCGCCTGTTGTTGCACCTGGTCCTCTCTTTGTTACGGTTTACACCGTTGGCATTATGCCTTAAGCCAGCATAAATCTGATACACTCGTTGCCATTCCACGCACTACCAACGGCAACATAACGGTTAAAACATGAAGATTGGTCTGTTTTACGGCTCCAGCACCTGCTACACCGAAATGGCGGCAGAAAAAATCCGTGAGATTCTGGGTGAAGACCTGGTCGACCTGCACAACCTGAAAGACGTCTCACCCAAACTGATGGAAGACTATTCCGTGCTGATCCTCGGCATCCCCACCTGGGATTTCGGCGAGTTGCAGGAGGACTGGGAAGCCATCTGGCCGCAGTTGGCTGAACTGGATCTGCAAGGCAAGATTGTCGCCATGTACGGCATGGGCGATCAACTCGGTTATGGCGAATGGTTCCTCGATGCGCTAGGCATGCTGCACGACCAGCTCAAACCGCGCGGCGTGCAGTTTATCGGTTTCTGGCCAATCGACGGCTTTGAGTTTACCAGCCCGAAACCGCTGGCGGCCGACGGCAAACATTTTGTCGGCCTGGCACTGGACGACGTCAATCAATACGATATGAGCGAAGATCGCCTGCAACAATGGTGCGAACAGATCCTGCTGGAAATGGAGCCATTGCTGTAACCGGCAATCAACCAGGGCGTGGCACGCCGCGCCCAAAAGGTCAGTCCGCTTCCTTGCGGGTTAACCGCGCCGGATCCGCCACCTGATACCAGTCCAGTTTGCGCGTCAGCAACATGATGCCCGCCAGTATCGCAAACAGCAGGCTCGCCCCCAACACCAGGGCGTTATCTTCGGATTGCAGCAGCAAGTACAGCACGCCGTACAGCGCCAGCAGGCTGACGGCAAACAGCGCCCCCCAACGTTTGCCACGCAGTGCTGCGCTCAGATAAAAAGCTATCAGCCCGCTGCATGCCAGACTGGCCAGCCAATAGGCGGCGTCAAAGCCCAGGTGCTCGGAAAACGCCAGTAATACCAGGTAGAACAGCACCAGCGCCGCCCCCACCAGCAGGTATTGCATGGGGTGAACGCGCAGCCCGGTCAGCGTTTCAAACAAAAAGAACGCCATAAACGTCAAACCGATAAACAGCAGCGCGTATTTTACCGCCCGTTCGGTCAGTTGATAATGATCCACCGGTTCAATCAGGCTGACGCTGAAGCTCGGCAGTTTATCCGCCTTGACTATACCGTCCTGGTCGATAAAGGCGCTGTTGATATTGTTGGCAAACCAGGTGCTGCGCCAACGGGCGTTAAACCCTTCAGCCGTGACCTTGCGTTCATCCGGCAGGAAATTGCCAAGAAAGTTGGGATGCGGCCAGTTGCTGTGCAACGCGAGCTCGCTATTGCGCCCCAGCGGCACCAGTGAAAGGCTGCTGGTTCCCGCCAGCGTCAAGGTGAATTCGGCGTCGATCCCCTCGGTTTGCAGCGCCGCCAACGCCAACGGTGCATGAATGCCCTGCGGCAGTTCAGCGATGCGCGTGCCCGGCTCAAATATCGCCGGTTGGTTGCCGCTTAACGGAGAAATACGCTTGATGCCGCGTGAATCGCTCAGTGAAACCAGTAAAAAGGGTTGGCCAACGACGACGTTGCTACGCTGCAGCTCGGCCAGATCCAACGGCTCAAAGCGGGCCTTGAAGGTCAGCGGTCCCTGGTAAACCTGAGTCTGGTAAATGCCCAGCTTGCGCACCTCGACGTTGGGCTTGCCGGTCACCTGCAAGCTTTCCGGCAGCAGATAGCGATAGTGACGCAGCGTATCGACCGTGACCTGCCCTGCCTGGTCCTTTTTTTCTTGCCGCTCGGTGTAAGGGATGACGATGACCGGGCCCAGTATGCGTTGCGCCCGGCTGGTGCTTTCGCTCACCTGGCCAACCACGCTTTGCCGATAGCCGCTGCGCTCCTGTATTACACTCATCAATTCCGCAATCGGGATCAGTAATAAAATCATCAATCCCAACAACGTTACCATTTTCCAAAACAACACTGATTTCAACATGGTTATGCGCTCCTGATTAGCCATGGCGCCATGTTAAAACCCGTAGGTGAAGACAGAATGTGGTTATGTGAAGGGACGGTGAAGCCCGGAGGATAAGCTGAAGATCGCCTCGACGCCGTGCGGTTGGCGGTTGTGCAGATGAATACTGCCCCGGTGCAGACGGGCCACTTCCTGCACAAAGTTCAGCCCCAGGCCGCTGCTTTTGGGTTTATCGGCGCGGGCCAGCGAATAAAACCGCTCGAAGACTTTATCCAGCGCGTAGTCGGGGATCCCGCTGCCGCTGTCGCTGACCGTAATGCGGTACTCCTGCTCACCCTGTTCGCCCCGCAGATGAACCGTACCGCCTGGCGGAGTGAAGTCCAGTGCGTTATCAAGCAGATTGGTCAGCGCCTGTTCGATCAACAGCGCATCGCCATACAGGGTGGCGGCGTCGGCGGCGATGAGCTGCAACTGTACGCCACGTCGCGTCGCCTGCGCTTCTTTGCCCTGCACCACCTGGCGCAGCAGATCGGCCATCGCCAGCGGTGACATCTCCAGCTCGAGCCGACTTTCCAGCCGCGCCTGTACCAGTAGCTTATCGACCAATTGCTGGATACGGGCGCTCTGTTGTTCAATATTGATCAGAAAACGCCGTGCCGTGGCCGGAGGGGGTTGCTCGTGCAACAGCTCCGCCGCGCCGCGGATCGCCGCCAGCGGGCTTTTCAACTCGTGCGTCAGCGTATGCACATACCGTTCGATGTACGCTTTGCCCTCCAGTTTGAGACGCATGCTTTCCAGTGCCTGCGCCAATCGCGCCAGTTCATGGGTGCCAATGTTCGGCAGCGTGACCACTTCACCCTGCGCCACCCCGTCGGCATAATGCACCAGGCGACCTATCGACCGGTTAATCCACCAGACAAATCCCAACCCAATCAGTAAAGCGATACCGAGCAGCACGCCCCCCGCCAGCAGAATGCGCCGTTCGCTGCGCTTGATCACCGGAGTCATGCTGCTGTTGGGCTTGCCGACGCTCAGCACGCCGATGATTTTGCGCCCTTCGCGCACCGGTGCGGCAACGTACATCACCGAGCTGTTTTCATCCGCCGGGTTACTGCGGCTACTGCGCGCGCCGTATTGCCCACGCAGCGTCAGATAAACGTCGTTCCAGCGCGAATAATCCTGCCCCAGCGCCTGGCCGGCAGAGTCGAAAATGACTCGCCCCTGCGCGTCGGTAAGATAAACGTGATATTCGCTGCGATCTTTGCGGATGCCGGCAATATTGGCGCCGATAGGTTGCTGGTTGAGTCGAATGAACGCCTGCGCCAAGCGACCGTTGGCCACCTCGCCGTGTTGCATGTCCTGGCGGGCTATCTGCGCCAACAGGCTGGCGGTATCAACCAGCGTGCTTTCGGTCGCACGCCGCACGCCAGGTTTGACTTCCTGTACAAAAATGCTCAGCACGAAGTAGCCCGCCACCGCGACGATCAGGAAATATCCCAGCAGCAGTCGCAGGCCGATTCTCATGGCTGGCGAACCACGCTATACCCCAGGCCGCGATGGGTGTGAATCGGCGAGGCGTGGGCATTGACCGCCCGCAGCTTGGCGCGCAACGTTTTGATGTGGGTATCGACGGTACGTTCAAGGCTGTCTTCCGCCTGGGCCCAGACCACCTCCATCAGCTGTTGACGTGAAAATACCCGCCCCGGCGCCAGCAGCAGGGTTTTCAACAACAGGTATTCGTAACGGGTCAGCGCCAACGGCCGTTGGTAATAATGCACGGTGGCGGCGTCTTCATCGAGCACCAGCTCGCCCACGCGATGAGTCGCCGACGCCGTTATGCGTTGCTGCTTGTGTAATCGGCGCAGGATGGTGCGCACCCTGGCGCTGACTTCACGGGGCGAAAACGGTTTGGCAACGTAATCATCTGCGCCGATCTCCAGCCCGAGCAGCCGGTCGATCTCGTCGCTGCGTGCGGTTAAAAACAGGATCGGCAAGTCAGCCGACTGCGCCAGCAAGCGGCGGCAAAGCTCAAAGCCGTTAATATCGGGCAAGCCGACGTCAAGGATGATCAGCGCCGGTTCCCCCTGCGCCAACGCCTGCAGCGCCGGTTCTCCGCGTTCGAACCAACGCACCTGGAACCCTTCGCTTTCCAGCGTGTAAACCAGCGTATCGGCAATGCTGGGTTCATCTTCTACCAGCCAGATCGGCGGTTTCATCACGGCGCCTCGCTATCATCCTCCGGCGGGAACGACAACCACTGGCGCAGTTGCCGCCAGTCCGCTTTGCTCATGCAGTCGGACGCCAGCCACAGCCGACGTCGTTTTTGCCCGTCAAGCGGTTCCAGCGTGAACAGAATACCGAAGCGCGGCATCCATGGCCGGCCGATAACCCGCCATTCCTGGCCGTCCCACACCACATGCCGCGGCGCACTCAGCACCCGCAGCTCTCCCTGGCGCGTGGCAATGCGCTTTTGGCTGCGGATGCATTCAAACACCACCAGCGTCAGCAGCACCAGCCATAGCGGGCCGTAACCTTCGGGCCACGGCGAAATCAGGATCAGCAGTATCAGCGCGCCGTGCGCCAACAGCGAAACGATTTGGGTGCGCCAGGAGATACGGACATTACATCGCCACTGGGCCACGGTCTTTATTTCGCGTCTGGATCAAGGTCACCATTCTCTGCAGTTCGTCATCCTGCGGAGCGCCATGATTCATCAGCCAGTTAAATAAATCTGGATCGTCACATTCCAGCAGGCGAATAAACAGCGCCTTGTCTTTATCGCTCAACGAATCGTACTCATATTCAAAAAACGGCATGATCGAGATATCCAGTTCGCGCATGCCGCGGCGGCAAGCCCAGTGAATACGTGCTTTGTTATTGATATCCATGTTGTAATGACTAACCTCTGTTCTGCGTGGCTTCGGCGTGGCAATGCCAGTATAGGGTTCACCTGTTACACTGTATGGCAACGCTTGCTCGATATAATTCCGTCGGTTAACAATTAGTTTGTCAGGGTAATGTCAGCCGTAAGCGTATAGAGTAACAATTTGACATACTCGCCGGGAAGAACGTTTGCTGCGGAAAGCGCAATTAAGCGCTAAATGTCAAAAAAAGCGCTACCAGGCAATAACTGTTTGCAAAGCCGGTCGCCTCTTTTACCATGGTGGGCATACTCCTTTCGGTAAGCTTAACGTTAATCAGGATCTTACTATGGCGTTCAATATTCCTTTTCTACCCCGTCAACCCTCCGCTTCGTCTCACCTGCCGCTTACGCTGATATCGCTGGAAGACTGGGCGCTGGTGACGCTGAACGGCCCGGACACGGTGAAATACCTCCAGGGTCAGGTCACCGCCGACCTCGACCAACTGGCGGCTGACCAGCACGTGCTGTGCGGCCATTGCGATGCCAAAGGTAAAATGTGGAGCAATCTGCGGCTGTTCCGGCGTGGCGAAGGCTTCGCCTATCTGGAGCGCCGTAGTCTGGCAGACAACCAACTGGCGGAAATCAAAAAGTACGCGGTATTTTCCAAGGTGACCTTTAGCGCGGATAACGACGCGGTACTGCTGGGCGTCGCCGGTTTCCAGGCGCGTGCGGCGCTGGCGGGCGTGTTCGGCCAATTACCGGACGCGGCGCATCCCGTGGCGCAGGACGGTGATACCACCCTGCTGCACTTCAGCCTGCCGGCGGAACGCTTTCTGCTGGTCACCACGGCCGCAATCGCCGAACAGCTTTGCGCAAAACTGCAAGAGCAGGCGCAATTGAACGACAGCCAGCAGTGGCTGACGCTGGACATTGAAGCTGGCTACCCGATTATCGACGCGCCAAACAGCGCGCAACTGATTCCGCAGGCCACCAACCTGCAGGCACTGGGCGGCATCAGCTTTAGCAAAGGCTGTTATACCGGGCAGGAAATGGTGGCGCGCGCCAAGTTCCGCGGCGCCAACAAGCGCGCCATGTATTGGCTGGCAGGGAAAGGCAGTCGGGTGCCCGCCGCCTCGGACGATTTGGAACTGCAACTGGGGGACAACTGGCGCCGCACCGGCACCGTGCTGGCTGCCAGCCAGTTGGCCGACGGCACCATCTGGGTGCAGGCGGTGTTGAATAACGATCTGGCAGCGGACAGCAAGCTGCGGCTGCGTGAGGACGTTGGCGGCGAACTCGGCATCATGCCGCTGCCGTACTCGCTAACCGAAGAATAATTCGACAGCAAAGGCGCAACGGGTTGCGCCTTTTTTTATTCCAGCCTCTGTGATTTACTGCTGCTGAAGCTCGTCATCACGCTGCACCAGATAAATCAGCACCAACAGGATGGTCACAAAGAAACGGAAGGCGTCAGGCACTCCGTTCCACTGTTTTGACATCCACATACCGAACCATTCGCCGCCGATCGACATAAACCCCACCTGCCAGGTCAGGAACCCTAACGTCAGGCCGGCTACCGCCCACGCCTTACGATGATTAAACGCCGCCGCCGGCAGCCTGAGCGCACGCAACAAACGCACCCCGCCAATCCAGCACAACAGCGCCGTTAAGGTTTCCAGCGCAATGATGCCGATATAGCCGGCATGGTGCATCCACGGGGTATCAATGGCGCGATAGCGAATGGTGGCGTCAGGGAAAAGGGTATCCATCATAAATACGTGGTGAACAAAGGCAAAGTTAGAGCCGTAATCGGTGATGTTACCGAAGGCGACCAATGAGGCGAACAAGGCAATGGCGCAGACTAGCAGCGCTTTGGATAAGCGAATGATCATAATGATAAGTCCTGAAAGAAAACAAAGAGCATCGGAGGATGCGTATTGCGGGCTCAGGAAGACGAAAGGAACTTGTTGGATACCCGAAAGAAACAAGCGCTTCTTTCTAACGCAAAAGAAACGCTTATTCAATATGGATTTAACGTTCGGCTATCAGACGTACAGATAAATCGCCATAAAATGGCACACGCTGCCGCCCAGTACAAAAGCATGCCAGATGGCATGGCCGAAACGCCAACGCTTGGAGGCATAAAAAATTACCCCCAGGCTATACACGACTCCGCCGACGGCCAGCAGCGTAACGCCGCCGATATCCAGTCGCGTAGCCAGTTGATAGATCACGATCAGCGACAGCCAGCCCATGGTCAGATAGGTCACCAACGACAGCGCCTCGAAACGGTGGGCAAATGCCAGCTTGAAGATCACGCCAAACAGCGCCATCCCCCAGATCACCGCCATCAAGCCGCGTGCCAGCGGCGAATCCAGCCCGACCAGTAAAAATGGCGTATAGGTGCCGGCGATCAACAGATAGATGGCACAATGATCAAACTTTTTCAGCCAGTATTTGGCCTTTTGATGCGGAATGGCATGATAAAGCGTAGAAGCCAGATACAGCAGGATCATGCTGCCGCCGTACAGGCTGTAACTGGCGATGGCGGTGGCTCCGGCGCCGGTATCCACCGCCTGCACCAGCAGCAGCACCAAACCGACAATGCCGAAAATCAACCCAATCCCATGACTGATACTGTTGGCGATCTCTTCCGCCCACGGATAAGCCGCATTGGCCAACTTGTCGGCCCTGGCTTTAATTCCACCCGCTTTTCCCATAACCACCAAACCCTCAAAACCGGTATTCTTGCTCGAAATTTCCACAACGCAGCTTAGCTGAGAATAATTCCAGTGTACACGTGTACGCTAAAATAAAACTGTGTTGGCGTGTAACAAAGCGCAAACGTCGAAATCTGCCGTTGAGTGATCTACAATCATCCTGCTTTAAACCCACCGACTACCGAGGCTGTATCATGTCATCTGCCGTACCCGCGTTAGAATTTGGCGCCATGACTCAGGTCATCCAGTTCCTGATGGAAATCGATAAACTCAAGAGCGTTCAGCGCCGTACCAAAGTATTGGGCACCCAGCGTCAGGAAAACTCCGCCGAGCACAGCTGGCACTTCGCCATCGCCGCCATGAGCCTGGCGCCTTATGCCGCTGAAGACGTTGATATCCAACGCGTGATCCAGATGGCCCTGCTGCATGACATCGTCGAAATCGATGCCGGCGACGTGCTGGTGTACGATCTGGCCGCACGTGCCGCGATTCACGATCAGGAAGTCGCCGCAGCGCGTCGTCTGTTTGGTCTGTTGCCGGAACCACAGCGCGAGTATTTCACCGCGTTATGGCAGGAATATGAAGACGGCGAAAGCGCCGATGCACGTTTTGCACTGGTGCTGGATCGCACCATGCCCATGCTGATGAATCTGCATAACCAGGGGCAGAGCTGGGTTGAAAACGGCATCAGCCTCGATCAGGTACTATCGCGCAACGCCATGATCGCCGAGGTCTACCCGGAACTGTGGCAGCACCTGTCCCACCATCTGCATGAAGCACAGCGCAAAGGCTGGCTGAAGTAACCATCACACGCGCCGACGCTGGAAGCCAGCGGCGTGAGCGAGCAGACCATGGCGGCCTGACCCGGCCTTTGCCTGAACAACCACGCCGGGTGCAGTTATCGCCCGGCGTGGCCTTTACAGCGGTTTATGCGCGGTTTCCCTGGCGGCCAGCACCGCCCATAGGGTTATCAGCAGCGCAAAGACCACGTACAGCGACACCGCCAGCGTACTGTCATAGCTTTTGAACAGCGACGCGATGATCAGCGGCGCAAAGCCACCGCCGACGATGCCGGCCAGTGTATAGGCCAGTGATGAGCCGGCGTAACGCACGCGGGTCGGGAACTGTTCGGTGACGAACGCCGCCTGCGGGCCATACATCGCGGCATGGATCAGTAACCCCACCACCACCGCCAGGCAAATCAGCACTGGCTGCGTGCTGTCCAGCAGCACGAAGAACACGAACGCCCAGACCATCGCCGCCAGCGCGCCGCCAATATACACCGGGCGCCGACCAAGCCGATCGGAAAGCGCGCCGAACAGCGGAACCGTAAGCGCGTTGCCCACCGCGCCGAGCATGGTGGCGGCCAACGCCAATGGCCGTGGCAGGTTCAATACCGTGGTGACATAGGTCAGGGTAAACACCACCACCAGCGCATACAGTACGTCAGAGCCAATGCGTGAACCGCCGGCGATCAATAGCGCCCGTTTATGCTGGCCGAACACTTCACGCAGCGGCGCGTGAGTCACGTCGCGGTTGGCTTCCAGCTTGAGGAACGCCGGCGTCTCCCCCACGCCACGACGCAGCCAGAGACCAAATACCACCAGCACCAGGCTCAGCAGGAACGGAATGCGCCAGCCCCATTGCTGGAAGTCGTCCGCCGACATCGCCACCGTGACCAGCATGATAAAACCGGTGCCAATCAGCGAGCCGCAGGACGGGCCGACCTGAGCGAACGACGCATTGCGCCCACGCTGATGCGGTTTGCCATGCTCCATTGACAGCAACACCGCACCGGCCCATTCACCGCCCAGCGCGATGCCCTGAATAAAGCGCAGCGTCACCAGCAGCAACGGGCTCCAGATGCCCCAACTGGCATAGCCGGGCAGTAACCCCATCAATGCAGTGGTAATGCCCATCATCAGCAGCGTGGTAACCAATACAAAACGACGGCCAAGCACGTCGCCCAGATGACCGAACACGATGCCACCAATCGGCCGCGAGACATAACCGACCGCATAGGTGGAAAACGCCAGGATAGTGCCCACCAGCGGATCAAACGACGGGAAGAAGACGTGATTGAAAATCAGCGCCGCCATGATGTTGTAAACGGTAAAGTCGTACCATTCCAGCGCGGTGCCGATGGAGCTTGCCGCCGCCAGTTTGCCGGTATTGGGCGCATCGGCGCTGCGGGCCGCCTCTGCACCGATCGGGGTTTCCGTGGTAGAAGTGCTCATGATGTCAACTCCTGTGCGGTGAGTCGCCAGCTGAGCGCGTATTGCAGCGCAGCGTCCGGCGCAATATTCAGAGCCGCGCAAGCCTGGTCGGCAAGGCGTTGACCGGCCTGCACGCTGCTGCTTTCGATCAGCAGCATCGGCAGTAACCGGCGGTTTTCCGTGGTTTCTTTTGGCAGCGGTGTACTGAGTAGCGCGTCGGGCAGCAACAGGCTGCTGCAGACAAACCCGGCGGCACTGGCCAGTTCTTCGCCCAGTTGCCTGGCTCGCTGCACCAGTGGGCGGTCTGCGCCAACCGCCAGGGTGAGAATGCTCAGATGGCTACCGCAGCCGATGCCGCTCAGCGTCGTCAGCGAACAGACGCGCCGCATTGGATTGACCATCTTGTCCAGACAGGCCACTGACCATGGCGTCTGGCGAGTGAACGCGGCGTGATATGCCGCTGAAGTAAAGCTGTCGAGCGAGGTGGTTTTATACAGGCCGAGGTATTTTCGCCCGCCCTGCAACGCCTGATAACGCGTGCCGCTCAAAAAGCCGTCAATGCGCACCCGTTCTTCCACGTGTTCCCGGTCGTACCATTGGTTGAAGTCCGCCTCATCCTGTGCGGCGACGTCTGTGGCGACAAACAGCATTCCATTAGGGGTTCCGGTCATGGGAGTCTCCTGTTAGCTCAAAATGAGGCGAGCATGCCCGCCGTAATTCACGCGCCGGCAAGGCAACGCTCAATTGACAGCGCCCAACCCAGCAGCGCCTGATCCTGCTGCGGCAATCCCGCCACCATCAAACCGATCGGCGCGCTGCCGGGGGGTTGCATGGGTAGCGACACGGCGCAGCCATCTAGAAAATTGATTACCGACGGGTTACGCAACGCGGCGCCGTTAACGCGGAAGTACAGCGCCTCATCCGCTTCCAGTTCGGCGATGGTCGGCGCGATAAACGGTACGCTGGGCATCAGCAGCGCGTCATAGCCCTCCAGCGTTGCCGCCACCCGCCGTTGCCAATCGCCACGCTGTTGTTGCAATCGCTGACGGTCACCCTCGCCCAGCGTCGCACCGCGACGAATGCGCGACAGCACCCGTGGATCGTAATCAGCCGCCTGTGAGGCAATCAGCGTCTGGTGCCATTGCCACGACTCCAGCGCGGTGAAGCCGCCGCTGGCATTGATCGCCGCCAGTTCGGCGAACTCGCTGCATGGCAGGGCGTCGATGCGCGCCCCCGCCAGCGTCAGACGCTGCAACGCGCGGTCAAATGCCGTCGCCACCGCGTCATCCAAATCATCAAGCACCAGCGTTTGCGGCACGGCGAAACGCGCCTGAGCCAGCGGCAGCGTTTGCGGTTCCAGCGCCCGTTCGGCGATCGCCGCATCCAGCGCGACGCAGTCCGCCACGCCGTGAGCGATCACACCAACGGAATCCAACGACGGTGACAGCGGCTGCACGCCAGCCATGTCAATGCGGTATGCGCTGGGCTTGTAGCCGGTCAATCCGCAAAACGCCGCCGGAATGCGCACCGAACCGCCGGTATCGCTGCCAATCGCTCCGAATCCCATGCCATCGGCGACCGCCACCGCAGCGCCGGACGATGAACCGCCGGGAATGCGTCGCGCCGCGCGCTGCCATGGATTGGCCGGCGTGGCGTAGTGCGGGTTGATGCCCAGCCCCGAATAGGCAAACTCGGTCATATTGGTTTTACCGACAATCACTACTCCGGCCTGCAGCAAACGCGCTACCACCGCCGCATGGCGTTGCGCCGGAGCGGCATCGGTCAAGACGCGAGAACCGCCGGTGGTCGCTTCGCCGGCCACGTCGAACAGATCCTTGATCGACACCGGCACGCCGTCCAACGGCGACAGCGCCTGTCCAGCGGCTCGCCGCCGATCGGATTCGGCCGCCTGCTGCTGCGCCCAGGCGTGATAAACGCGGATAAATGCGCGTGCGCCCTCTCCTTGGGGATCGTCGATGCATGCCAGCGCCTCTGCCGTCAGCCGCCGAGAGGTGAACTCACCGCACGCCAGGCCGGCAGCGGCCTGTAACAAGGTCAGCTTTTTCATCACGCCACCACCGGTAATTCGATGCTTCGATAGGTATGGCAAATACGGCGCCCCAGAATCTCGTCCACCAATTCCATGCGAAACTCCGCCGCCGGGCGAATACCGCCGATCGCCGCCAGCGTGCCGCAGGTCATCGCCAGTCCGTCGCGCGGCTGCTGTGGTTGCGTCTGGTATTCCGGCAGTTGCTGGCCGGCCAGATAACGCTCCAGCAAGTCGCCCGGGGTGCGCAGACTGGCCAGTGTTCCTTGTTGATACAGGCGGAACTCCCCCTGCTCCTTAATCCACGAGCGCAGAATCAGCTGGTCCCAATGCGCTGCCACCTCCTGCAATCGCCAGGCCGCCGTGGCCACCGGTTTGACGCAGAGCTGTTTCGACAGCGCCACGCTGTGCGCCTCCAACTCCCGGTCGGTATGATCGGAGGCCAGCGAAACATACAGCTCGCCTTGGTGGGTAAACACCAGCGGTTCTGCTTCGCCGGAGCTGGCGGCGCCCATCACTTCGACGCTGTCGCGCTGGCTAAGCTGGTTGGCCGCCACGCGATAAAACAGCGGAACTGCACTCGGTTGGGGCACCCCCAGCTCGGCCAACTCCCGAATATGGTGCAAGATGGCTTGCCGATCGCGTCCGGTCCAACCGGCAATCACCAGATGGTCAATCTCGACGTTCAGGGCGTCAGCCTCGCGAGAATCAGGTAAAGTGAAGGTCAGTTGCATGGTATTCGCTCCCTTTTGTTAAAACACTGTGAAATTTCACTATATCTTTAGTTACTCATTAAGCGATTTCCGTGCCATATTTTTGTGTACTATGTCTAAAAACTTTTTAGTTGCAGGAGCAAAACGTGAAGACCGTTGATGCAGAGGGCCGGGAGCGCCCGCCGGTAGAGGAAGCAGGCCTGTCCCTGAACGAACTGGCCTATCGGCGCTTCAAGCAGGCGTTAGTGACCTTGAGCTATAAACCGGGTGAGTATTTGAATACCGCGCAGGTGATGACTGATTTGCAGATGGGCAGAACGCCGATCAACCAGGCGATCCACCGTCTGGCCAATGAAGGGTTATTGCAGGTGATCCCACGCAAGGGGGTAATGGTTGCGCCTTTGTCGATCGATGATGCATTGGAACTGATCGAAGTGCGACTGGCCAACGAATTGCTGTGCATGCGTCTGGCCAGCAAGCGCGCCACCGCTGCGCAAGTGGCCGGGCTGAGCGCGCTCAATCAGCAGATTGCCGCTGCCTGCCAGGCTCGCGATCGGGTGCGCATGATGATGTTGGATAATGAATTCCATCAGGCGCTGGCACAGATCGCCGGCAATGCCATGCTGGCCGACATCCTCAGCGTGCTGCACGCACGCGCGCAACGCTTCTGGGCCACCTCGCTCTCCAAGGAAGGTCATATGCAGGAGGTGATTGAAGAGCACCGCGCAATCATCGACGCACTGGCTCAACAGGATACCCAGGCGGCGGAATCGGCGGCGCAGGCACACATTCTGTCCTTCCGCAGCGCGCTGTTGCACGATGCCTGACGGATCAGCGACCGCCGCCGGCGTCGATAAAACTGCCGGTGACGTAAGAAGCGGCGTCTGACAGCAGCCAGGCGATGGCCTGCGCTATTTCTTCCGGTTGCCCGCCGCGTTGCATCGGCAACAGGCTTTTTACCCGCTCGACGCGATCCGGCTCTCCACCGCTGGCATGCATCTCGGTATAAATGGCGCCCGGCCGCACGCTATTGACGCGGATCCCCTGCGCCGCTACTTCGATCGCCAGCCCGGTAGTCAAGGTATCCTGCGCCCCTTTTGAGGCGGCATAATCGACATATTCTCCCGGCGACCCTAACCGCGCGGCGCCAGAGGAAACGTTGACTATCGCCCCGCCCTGCCCGCCGTGGCGCAGCGCCATGCGTTTCACCGCTTCGCGACAACAGAGAAAACTGCCGGTGACGTTGGTGGCCAGCACGCGGTTGATGCGCTCTGCGCTCATGTGTTCGATGCTGGTCTGCTGAAACAGAATGCCGGCGTTGTTCACCAGAGCACAGAGGGTACCAAGCTCGGCGTCCAGCCGGGAGAACATCGCCACAACCTCATTCTCCTGAGCAATATCCGCCTGCAACGCCAGCGCTCGGCCGCCAGCGGCAAGCACCTGGTTTACCACCTGCTGTGCCGCTGCCTCATTGGTCTGATAGTTAACCCCTACCGCATAACCCTGACGGGCCAGCAATAACGCCGTCGCGCGGCCAATGCCTCGGCTGGCGCCGGTAATCAATGCAACTTTTGTCATGTCACTCCCCATTACGGATGCGGTGAATAATTTGCCGCTGTGCTTGGCAAAACGGTTTGCACCGCTCACCCGGCGGGCAGATTCTAGCCGCGCACAAGCGGTGTGCCAGGATAATATCATCTGGAAAATCAACAAATTCAATATTACTTTTTGCCGGTTGCTGACCTCACCCGACGCCGAGCTGTTTGCCGGCGATCCAGAGGATATCCATCTGGCCTGCTATTGCCGCCAGCAATAAAAAAAGGACGCCGTAAATACGGCGTCCCTGATTAATCGACGTTAATCGAATCGGTTATTGGTAGTCGCCGATCGGCACACAGGAGCAGAACAGATTGCGGTCGCCATAAACGTCATCAAGACGCTTCACGGTCGGCCAATACTTGTTCTCGCGTACCGCCAGCGACGGGAATACCGCCAGCTCGCGGCTATAGGCATGTTGCCATTCGCCAACCAGCTCCGCCTGCACGTGTGGCGCATTGACCAGCGGGTTGTCGTCCAGTGGCCATTCGCCCTGCTGTACGCGATCGATTTCTGCACGGATCGCTAGCATCGCGTCGATAAAGCGGTCCAGCTCGACTTTGCTTTCTGATTCGGTCGGTTCCACCATCAGCGTGCCGGCAACCGGGAACGACATGGTCGGCGCGTGGAAACCATAGTCGATCAGGCGCTTGGCGATGTCCATTTCGCTGATGCCGGTTTCATCCTTCAACGGGCGAATGTCCAGAATACATTCATGCGCCACGCGATGATCGCGGCCGGTATACAGCACCGGATAGGCATCCTTCAGGCGGGTAGCGATATAGTTGGCGTTGAGGATCGCCACCTGGCTCGCCTGCTTCAGCCCTTCGGCTCCCATCATGCGAATGTACATCCAGCTGATAGGTAAAATCGATGCGCTGCCGAACGGTGCCGCAGACACCGCACCCTGCTGAGTCGTAACGCCGTCGATTTGCACCACGCTGTGCCCCGGAACAAACGGTGCCAGGTGCGCCTTGACGCCGATTGGCCCCATGCCCGGGCCGCCGCCGCCGTGCGGGATACAGAAGGTTTTATGCAGGTTAAGGTGCGATACATCCGCGCCGATATAGCCCGGCGTGGTGATGCCCACCTGCGCGTTCATGTTGGCGCCGTCAAGATAGACCTGACCGCCGAACTGATGAACGATTTGGCATACTTCGCGGATGGTTTCTTCGTACACGCCGTGGGTCGACGGGTAGGTCACCATGATGCAGGACAGTGCTTCGCCGGCCTGCTCGGCCTTGACGCGCAGGTCATGCAGATCGATGTTGCCGTTCTTGTCGCAGGCCACCACTACCACGCTCATGCCGGCCATTTGCGCCGACGCCGGGTTGGTGCCGTGCGCCGAACTTGGGATCAGGCATACGTGACGGCCGGCTTCGTTACGGCTTTCATGATAGCGACGGATCGCCAGCAGACCGGCGTATTCGCCCTGAGCGCCGGAGTTCGGCTGCATACAGATGGCGTCATAACCGGTCAGTTGCACCAGCCACTGGGACAGCTGGCCGATCATCTGCTGATAGCCTGCCGCCTGTTCTGCCGGGCAGAACGGGTGCATGTCGGAAAACTCCGGCCAGGTGATCGGGATCATCTCTGCCGCAGCGTTCAGCTTCATGGTACAGGAGCCCAGCGGGATCATCGCCTGGTTCAACGCCAGATCCTTGCGTTCCAGACGATGCATATAACGCATCATCTCGGTTTCGCTGTGGTAGCTGTTGAATACCGGATGACTGAGGATCGGCTCCTGGCGCAGCATCGCCGCCGGGATCGACGCACTCGCGGTGCTCACCGCCGCGTCCAGCGCGTCAATGTCCAGACCGTGGTCGTCGCCGGCCAGGACGGCAAACAGCGTTTGCACGTCTTCGCGCGACGTCGATTCGTCAAGGGTAATGCCCACCGCACCGTGAATGTCGGTGCGCAGGTTGAGGCCGAAGCTTAGCGCGCGATCCAGCACCGCCGCCTTGTCCTTGACCTCAACGGTCAGGGTGTCGAACCAGGTGGCGTGACGCAGCAGCAGGCCGGCCTGCTGCAAGCCGGCAGCCAGAATGTCGGTCAGGCGATGAATGCGCCCGGCGATGCGCTGCAGGCCTTGCGGGCCATGGTACACCGCGTACAGGCTGGCGATGTTGGCCAGCAGCACCTGCGAAGTACAGATGTTCGAGTTGGCCTTTTCACGGCGGATATGTTGCTCACGGGTTTGCATCGCCATACGCAGCGCGCTGTTACCGGCGGCATCGCGTGACACGCCGATGATACGGCCCGGCATCGAGCGCTTGAACTCGTCGCGGCAGGCAAAGAACGCGGCATGCGGGCCGCCGTAGCCCATTGGCACGCCAAAGCGCTGCGCAGAGCCGAATACCACGTCGGCGCCCTGTTTGCCCGGCGCGGTCAACAGCACCAGCGCCATGATGTCGGCAGCGACGCTGGTGATGATTTTGCGCGACTTCAATTCGGCCAGTAATGCGCTGTAATCGTGCAGTTCGCCGGTGGTACCGACCTGCTGCAACAGCACGCCGAACACGCCTTCCAGCTCGAGCACTTTTTCGGCTTTGTCGACGATCACTTCAAAATTGAAGGTTTCGGCACGGGTACGCACCACGTCCAGCGTCTGCGGATGCACGTCGTCCGCCACAAAGAAGCGGTTGGCGTCCTTCAGCTTGCTGGCGCGCTTGGCCAGCGCCATCGCTTCGGCGGCTGCGGTTGCTTCGTCCAGCAGCGACGCGGACGCCAGGTCGAGACCGGTCAGATCCAGCGTCACCGTCTGGAAGTTCAGCAGCGCTTCCAGGCGCCCCTGCGACACTTCCGGCTGATATGGCGTGTAGGCGGTGTACCAGCCGGGGTTTTCCAGCATATTGCGCAGGATCACCGGCGGCGTCAGTACCGAGCTGTAGCCCATGCCGATATAGGATTTGTAGCGCTGATTCTGACCGGCAATCGCCTTCAGCTCGGCCAGCGCCTGATGTTCAGTGACCGCATCGCCAACCGGCGGCGGCCCCGGCAGTTGAATGTCTGCCGGCACAATCTGTTGGATCAGCGCGCTGAGCGAGCGTGCGCCCACCGCTGCCAGCATCTCCTGCTGTTGTTGCGCAGAAGAGCCGATGTGGCGTTCGATGAACGCTTCGCTGTGTTCAAGTTGGCTGAGTGTCTGAGTCATTGCTACAAATTCCTGAATGCTTGCGTGGTACGGGATATAGCGTGAACTAAAACGCCCCGGTCGGCTGACCTGGGGCGTGGTGGTGATTATTCGTCGATCGACGCCTGGTAGCCGGCGGCATCCAGCAGCTTGCCCAGTTCGCCGGCATCGGAGGCTTTGATGCGGAACAGCCAGCCGTCGCCATAGGGTTCGCTGTTGACCAGCTCCGGCGAGCCGTCCAGCGCGTCGTTGACCGCGATGACTTCACCGCTGATTGGCGCATAGATGTCGGACGCGGCCTTCACCGATTCGGCCACCGCGCAGTCGTCGCCTGCCGCGACGGTTGTGCCTACGTCAGGCAGGTCGACAAACACCATGTCGCCCAACAGTTCCTGTGCGTGTTCGGTGATGCCCACCACGTATTCGCCGTTGCCTGCGTCGCGCACCCACTCGTGAGAGGTCGCGTATTTCAATTCTGTTGGTACATTGCTCATCGCCCGAACTCCTTCAAAATAAATAATGTCTCCGCGTGTTTCACACCGCGTTATCACCGACGGCGTAAACCCTGCGGAATAGCCAATAATGATTTAATTTATCAGTGATTTGCCGGCGCGAACAAAGCCAGGCTTGGTCACTTTGACCGGCATTTCACGGTTGCGGATCTGCACGATGGCCTGCTCGCCGATGCCGGCCGGCACGCGCGCCAGCGCAATGCTGAAACCAAGCGTGGGCGAAAACGAACCGCTGGTGATAATTCCTTCGTGGATCTGGCCGCCGGCGTCGGTGAAACGCACCGGCAACTCATTACGTAATACGCCTTTTTCCGTCATGATCAAGCCGACCAGTTGCTCGGTGCCCTGCTCACGCTGCTGCTCCAGCGCGTCGCGCCCAATGAACTGGCGGTCCTGCGGCTCCCAGGCGATGGTCCAGCCCATGTTGGCCGCCAGCGGAGAAACGCCTTCGTCCATTTCCTGCCCATACAGGTTCATGCCGGCTTCCAGACGCAGCGTATCGCGCGCGCCCAACCCGGCCGGCTTGACGCCCGCTGCCAGCAACTGCTGCCAGAATTCGGCGGCCTGCGCCTTCGGCAGCGCAATCTCGTAGCCGGCTTCGCCGGTATAACCGGTGGTGGCAATGAACAGATCGTCGGCCTGAACGCCGAAGAACGGCTTCATGCCCTCGACGGCCTGCTTTTGTTGCGTGCTGAACAAGGTGGCGGCACGCTCTTTGGCCTGCGGCCCCTGCACGGCGATCAGCGCCAGATCGTCACGAACCGTCAGCGCAACGCCGTACGGCGCCGCGTGTTGCTCGATCCAGGCCAGGTCTTTGTCGCGGGTGGCGGAGTTCACCACCAGGCGGAAATAGTCTTCGCTGAGGAAATAAACGATCAGGTCGTCGATCACGCCGCCGGAGGCGTTAAGCATCCCGGTGTACAGCGCCTTGCCTGGCTGGGTCAGCTTGGCGACGTCATTGGCCAGCAGATAACGCAGGAATTCGCGGGTACGCGCACCGTGCAGATCGACAATGGTCATGTGGGAGACATCGAACATACCGGCATCCTGCCGCACGGCGTGGTGTTCATCAATCTGGGAGCCGTAGTGCAACGGCATCATCCAGCCGTGAAAATCGACCATGCGCGCACCGCACGCCAGGTGCTGGTCGTACAGTGGGGTTTGCTTTGCCATCTTATCCCTCTCCACAATGATTAACCGGGTATCAAATGCCGCGCAGAACGTTGCCAAAAAGCCCGTCAACCGCCGCGACGCAAACGATACCTTTTATCCGAACTTATCACCGAACGACCACATTAACCATAAGTTAAAATAGGCTCAGACCGCTCGGCGAGCGCTAAAATGCCGCGCTAGTGTGCAGAGTTTTTCACTGGAAAAATGCGCCTCATGGCACAAAATCAACAATTAAAGTGGCAAAATGACGATGTTATATAACAAATGCGTCATGGCTGGCGGAATTTTGACTTTTGATAACCGACCATTGAATTAGAAAAACTAATGCAAAAAATTGGGTGAAATTAGTTTATTTCAAATGAAGGGTATTATAAGGAGGATTTATGACACCACGCTGTTTTGCTGATGAAAACAGCGTGGTCGTCGAGAGAAGAATACGGCGGAGTTTGCCGGCAGCGAGAGGCCGGCACAGCCGGACGGCTAGGCCAGCCACTCCGGCAAGTCATTGAGCCCCATCGCCTGACGCACCAGTTTCGGCTTTACGCCCGGCAGGCTGTCCGCCAACCGCAGCCCCAGGTCACGCAGCAGTTTTTTGGCCGGGTTATTGCCGTCAAACAGTTCACGGAAGCCCTGCATGCTGGCCAGCATCACCGCCGCACCGTGCTTGCGGCGGCGCTCGTAGCGGCGCAGATACAGGTGCTGGCCAAGATCCTTGCCCTGACGTTGCAGGCGCTTCAGTTCGGCGATCAACTCCGCCGCGTCCATAAAGCCGAGGTTGACCCCCTGCCCAGCCAACGGGTGTACGGTGTGGGCCGCATCGCCCACCAGCGCCAGTCGGTGACCGGCAAAATTACGCGCATAGCGGCCGGTCAGCGGGAAGGTCAGCCGTTCACTTTCCACCGAGCACGCCCCGAGACGCATGTCGAAGGTGATGCCCAGCTCGCGGTTGAACTGCTCCGGCGGCAACTGTTGCAAGCGCTCGGCTTCTTCCGGCGCCACCGACCAGACGATCGAACACAGATGCGGATCGCTGAACGGCAGAAACGCTAAAATACCGTCGCCGTGAAACACCTGCCGCGCGGTCGCCAGATGCGGCTCTGCGGTGCGGATGGTGGCGACCAGCGCGCTATGGCGATAGTCCCAGAAGGTCAACGGGATGTCGGCATGCTGGCGTAGCCACGAATGGGCACCGTCGGCCCCCACCACCAGCCGGGCGCTCAGCATGCGGCCGTCGTCCAGCGTAATGAACGCGTCGTTTTCGCCCCATGCCACCTGTTTCAACGCCGCCGGAGTAATCAGGGTCAGATCCGACGACGCCTGCGCCTTGCGCCACAGCGCCTGCTGAATCACGTCGTTTTCAATAATGTGGCCAAGATGGCTGAATCCGCATTCATCGCCGCTGAAGGCAATTTTGCCGAAGCTGTCGCGATCCCACACTTCCATCGCGTTGTACGCGCTGGCGCGCAGTTGCAGAATCTCATCCCATACGCCTATCTGTTGCAGCAGACGTTCGCTGGCGGCATTAATGGCGGAAACGCGCAGCGCCGGCTGTTGCGGCGGCGGCGACATGTCCGGCTGATGATGCTCCAGCACCGCAACCCGCAGGCCACTGCCCTGCAAGCCGCAGGCCAATGCCAGCCCGACCATACCGCCACCGGCGATAACCACATCAAATGATTGCATGCTGCTTGATTCCTTAAAAACGCATTAAATATTAGCGATCGACCCAGCCCAGAGTACGCTTGGCAAACGCATCGCGTACCGGCGACAGGTGTTCCATCGCCATCAGACCCAGATTGCGCCCCACCACCAACGGCGCATAGCGATTGGCGAACAGGGCAATCAGGCCGTCGGTGACGCCGACCGTCGCCTGCTGGTCTTGCTGCCGCCGCTGTTGGTAATGGCTCAGCAGCGTAAAGGCGCCAAGATCTTCGCCATGTTCTGCCGCTGCGGCCAGGGTTTCCGCCAGCGACATCACGTCACGCAGACCCAGGTTAAATCCCTGCCCGGCTATCGGGTGCAGCGTTTGTGCGGCATTGCCCACCAGCGCCAGGCGATGGGTGACGTGCTGGTTGGCGGTGAGCAGGCTGAGCGGGTAGCTGTGGCGTTTGCCGACCTTCAGCATACGCCCCAGACGCCAGCCGAACGCCTGTTGCAGTTCGGTTAGAAACTGCGCGTCGCTCCAGCCGTCGACCCGCTCACGATCGTCCCGCGCATGACACCATACCAACGAACTGCGGCCGTGACTCATTGGCAACAGCGCCAGCGGCCCGTGGCGGGTAAAGCGCTCGAAAGCTCGCCCTTGCGGATCTTGTTCGGTGGTGAGGTTGGCGATGGTGGCGAACTGCGGATAATCCCGTTGCTGCCAGTGCATATTGCACGCCTGCGCCAACGCAGAACGCGAGCCGTCCGCGGCGACCAGCAATTGACCACTCAAACGCTGGCCATTATCCAACCGCACCTCGGCATGATCGACGCTGCGCTGCACCTCCAGCACCCTGGCCGGACAGTGCAAGGTTACGCCTGGCGCCTTGTCCAGCAGTGCAAACAGCCGCTGACCGGCGTCGTGCAGTTCAATCACCTGGCCAAGCGCTGCGACCTGATAATCCCGTGCGCGCAGATTGACGAAACCGGCATGACCGCGATCGCTAACGTGCACGTGGGTAATCGCAGTCGCGCAATCACGCAACGCCGGCCAGACGCCGATACGTGCCAACTGCTGGCAGGTCCCCTGCGCCAGGGCAATCGCCCGCGCGTCAAATCCCGGATGCGAACGATCGTCCGGCTGCGTCGCCTCGATCAGATCGACCTTTACCTTTCCCTGACTCAGCGACGATAGCGCCAGCGCCAACGTCGCACCGGCCATGCCGCCACCAACAATGATTACGCTCATGTTATCTCGCCGCCGCCATCAGCGCTTCGATGGCATCGGCATCTTTCACCACTTGCGCGGTCAGGTTTTCATTACCGTCGGCGGTGATCAGAATGTCATCTTCGATACGAATACCGATGCCGCGATACTCCGCTGGCACCTCGGCGTCCGGGGCGATGTACAGGCCTGGCTCAACCGTCAGCACCATGCCCGGCTCCAGCAGGCGATCGCGGCTTGGCGTGCCATAGTGACCCACATCGTGAACGTCCAGCCCCAGCCAGTGGCTCAGGCCATGCATAAAGAACTGGCGATGTGCCTGCTCGGCGATCAACTGCTCTACGTCGCCTTTCATCACCCCCAGGCCAACCAGGCCCTTGACCATGATGCGCACCACCTCGTCATTCACCTGACGAATGCTTGTGCCCGGTTTGAAGGCCTCAAGCGCATAGTGCAACGACGCCAGCACGATGTCATACACCGCGCGCTGCGGCTGGCTGAACCTGCCGTTAACCGGGAAGGTGCGGGTAATGTCACCCGCATAGCCCTGATACTCGCAACCGGCGTCGATCAGCACCAGATCGCCGTCGCGCATTTCGCTTTCGTTTTCGGTGTAGTGCAGGATACAGCCGTTTTCGCCGCTGCCAACGATGGTGTTATAAGCCGGGTAACGCGCACCCAGGCGGGTAAACTCGTGGTGTATTTCCGCTTCCAACTGATATTCAAACATCCCCGGGCGGCATTTTTCCATCGCCCGGGTGTGCGCCTGCGCGCTGATTTCGCCGGCGCGACGCATCACAGCGAGCTCTTCCGCCGACTTGAACAGCCGCATATCATGCAGCCACGGTCGCCAGTCGGTTACGCTGGCCGGCGCCTGCAGGTTCTGGCGGAATCCGTTGCGCAGCCGCTCCAGTGCGGCAAACAGAATGGCATCCGCATAGGCATATTCGCCCTGTGCGTGATACACCACGTCCAGGCCGTTCAGCAGCAGATGCAGTTGGTCATTGATCTCATCAAACGGCAACGCGCGATCGACGCCAAGTTTGGCCGGCGCAGCGTCCTGTCCCAGGCGACGACCAAACCAGATTTCCGCCGTCAGATCGCGTACCCGGTTGAACAATACGCTGTGATTATGCGTCTCGTCGCTTTTCACCAGAATCAATACCGCTTCCGGCTCATTAAAGCCGGTAAGGTAGTAAAAATCGCTGTTCTGACGGTAAGGATATTCTGAATCTGCACTGCGCGTTGCTTCCGGCGCCGAGAAAATCACTGCCGCACTGGCCGGCGCCATTTTCGCCAATAGCGCCTGTCGGCGATGCTGGTATTCCTGCTGAGTCATGTCCCTCTCCTGAAATCTGTCTGCTGCTGGTGAGCGATACGCGAATAACCTGCGGTTTAGTGTAGCGTGGGTTTGACGTTTTCCGGCGCGGTCGGCTTGCGGCGGCTGAATTCGGTATGGCACAGGATCGCCGCGACGCGCACGTACTCCACCACCTCTTCCAGCGACTGCTCCAGCTCTTCCTGGTCTTCGTCTTCGTCGTAGCCCAGTTGCGCGATGTTACGCAGATCGTCAATCGCCTCGCCCACTTCGTCCTTCACCTGCGCCAGCTTCGGCTGCATCATCCCCAGGCCAAGCAGGAAGTGGTTCACCCAGCCCGCCAGCGCGTCGGCGCGTTCGAATACCGTCACCGCCTCACCGTCCGGCATCATCAGCTGGAACATAAACTCATCGTCTTCCAGCGTTTCGCGAGTGATTTCATACAGTTGTTGCAGTGGCAGACTCAACGCCTGCGGAAAGGCCACGCCGTCGTTGGTCAGGTCGTGCATCAGCGTTTGCCAGCTGGCATCACGATTGCCGCCGCACAGCATGCCGCTGAGCAGGCCGTGCATTTCGGCTGCGGTCAATGCCACCGACTGGCCCTTGAGGGCGACGGTCAAAGATTGGTAACTTGGAAATGTATTCTGTATAGACATGCGTATTCGTCATCGTTGGCAGGATAAGTTCGTGTTATGCTACCACCAAGGTCCGTGGTTATACCAGATAAGCACGCCCCTGCAGTGGCTAGTTATAATCGGTATGTGCTAGGGTTCACTTGGTGCCGTCCGGGATAAAAATGGCGTTATGTCCGCATTTTGACACCGTTTTTTGACTGGCGCCGTGCCGCACAGTAGATTACAACCAGGTACTGATAAAAAGGGGTTGTATCTCGGTACTAGGGTATATATAGTGTCGCCCGCTTCGGCAGACCGAGGCTGGCGCGAAATTTAGGCAGGAAGGTGGCATGTCTGCACAACCGGTAGATATTCAAATTTTTGGCCGCTCGTTAAGAGTCAATTGCCCGCCAGAACAACAAGATGCGTTGAACATGGCGGCGGACGATCTTAACCAACGGTTGCAAGATCTTAAAGTTCGCACTAGAGTCACAAATACTGAGCAGTTGGTTTTCATCGCCGCTTTGAATGTTTGTCACGAACTTGCACAAGAACGCTTGAAAACGCGCGATTATGCGGCCAATATGGAACAACGCATCCGCATGCTGCAACAGACCATTGAACAAGCGCTGCTTGAACAAGGTCGCATCGCTGACCGTCAGGATGCACAATTCGAATAACTTAAGTTGTTGAAGCGACAGCGTCGACAATGAGTAAAAAATTTCTCTGAGATGTTCGCCAGCGGGCCAGTCCCCTGAGCCGATATTTAGTACCAACAGAATGTGATGCTCCGCGATCGGTGTGCATGCTCGCCCGTCGAGAAGCCTTAAGATTGCGACAGCACGTTCACCTTGAACCATGGGTTCAAGGGTTACAGCCTGCGACGGCATCTCGGAGATTCCCTTCATTGCGGTTTATGGGGCCACCCATCACAACGCGCCATGCAAACTATGCCTTTTCAACCTCAGTTCGCCGCACAACGGCAAGCCATTCGTAACCATATCCGTCAGCAACGCCGAGCGTTAACCCCTGAATCACAAAAGCTGTTTGCCGAACAGATCGCCGATCGCATTGCCACTCATCCGCGCATTGCCGCTGCACAGCGCATTGCGGCATTCCTGTCGTTTGACGGTGAGCTCGACACCCGGCCGCTGATCGAACGCCTGTGGCAGATGAACAAGCAGCTGTATCTGCCGGTGTTGCACCCGTTCAGCGCCGGACATTTGCTGTTCTTGCGCTATAGCGCCGAAACGCCGATGACGCACAACCGTTTCAACATTGCTGAACCGCAGCTCGACGTACGCAACGTGTTGCCAACCCGGCAGTTGGACATCGTATTGGCGCCACTGGTGGCCTTCGATCACACCGGGCAGCGGCTGGGGATGGGCGGCGGGTTTTACGATCGCACACTGCAGCACTGGCAGCACGGCGGCCCTTACCCGATTGGGCTGGCGCACGATTGCCAGCAGGTCGACGCCTTGCCGGCAGAGCATTGGGATATACCGTTGCCGGAGATTATCACCCCGTCAACGGTCTGGGCGTGGCAGATCGTCGAATAACAAAAAGGCCGGGCAAAGCCGGCCTTGGGGATGGTCACGTTAGCATAACCCGGGTTACAGCAGCAGACGGGCGCGGATAGTGCCCTGAATGGCCTTCATACGCTGCAGTGCCGCGTCGGCACGTTCGGTTTCCGCTTCGACATCAATCACCACATAGCCGATTTCCGGGCCGGTTTGCAGATACTGCGCCGCAATGTTGACGCCCTCTTCCGCAAAGATCTGGTTAATCTGCGTCAGCACGCCAGGACGGTTTTGGTGAATATGCAGCAGACGGCTGGCGCTCGGGCCATGCGCCGGCAGCGACACTTCCGGGAAGTTGACCGCAGACAGCGTAGAGCCATTGTCGGAGTACTTCGCCAGTTTGCCGGCCACTTCATCACCGATATTTTCCTGCGCTTCCTGCGTGGAGCCACCAATGTGTGGCGTCAGGATCACGTTATCAAACTCACACAGCGGCGAATTGAACGGATCGCTGTTGGTTGCCGGTTCTTCCGGGAACACATCGATCGCCGCGCCCGCCAGATGATTGCTGGCCAACGCATCGCACAGCGCAGGAATATCCACCACGGTACCGCGTGAGGCGTTGATCAGGATCGCGCCCGGCTTCATCAGCGCCAGCTCTTCCTGGCCCATCATGTTCCTGGTCGACAGCGTTTCCGGTACGTGCAGCGTCACCACGTCGCTCATGTTCAGCAGGTCCGACAGATGACGTACCTGTTGCGCATTGCCCAACGGCAGCTTGTTTTCGATGTCGTAGAAGAACACTTTCATCCCCAGCCCTTCAGCCAGGATGCCCAGTTGGGTACCGATATGGCCATAGCCAATGATACCGAGCTTTTTGCCGCGCGCTTCAAACGACCCGACGGCCAGTTTGTTCCACACGCCACGGTGCGCTTTGGCGTTGGCGGAAGGAATGCCACGCAGCATCAGCAATAGCTCGCCCAGCACCATTTCAGCCACGGATCGGGTATTGGAGAATGGCGCGTTAAACACCGGAATACCGCGTTTGGTCGCCGCTTGCAAATCAACCTGGTTGGTACCGATGCAGAAACAGCCTACCGCAACCAGTTTCTCGGCGGCAGCAAAAACCTCTTCGGTCAGATGCGTACGCGATCGAATGCCGATGAAGTGAGCATCGCGGATCGATGCCTTAAGCGATTCGGTGTCTAATGCACCTTTATGGTATTCAATGTTGGTATAACCGGCAGCGCGCAGGTTATCTACCGTACTCTGATGAACCCCTTCCACTAACAGGAACTTAATCCTGTCTTTCTCCAATGATACTTTTGCCATTTACCCGACCCTATGTTCAGACTTCAGAAGCGGCTGCGTTATCCAGATCCAGCCTGTTTTCACGTTGGCTTGCCATGGCTGCGCCTCAGCGCCAGGTGCCTGGGCATGACTCGCTCGCCTGCCGCCGTGTTGCCACGTAAAAATTTCGCTACAAATGGAACAGCACCGCACCAACATAACAAAAATAACGCCAGCGGCAATACAAACGATTGCCTGCCCATCAGCACAAGGCCAAGGGCTGTCGGTCGATTCTGGTGGAAAATGCTATAGGGAAAGAAATTAACGGAAGCTTAACGGAAATTATTACCAAGATGTGACATATGTCACCAAATTCGCCGTCATAAATAAAACATGTTTTCTGCCATAAATTATGCCGAACGCGGCCCGGACGGTTTGCCAATGCTCAACGCGACGGAACACGCCGCACAGCGGTGGCGATTGCCCGGGCCACAGCGGCTAACGGCTTATTTGACCACCTTGACCCCGTCGGAGGTGCCGATCAGCGCAATGTCGGCGCCACGATTGGCAAACAGCCCAACGGTGACCACGCCGGCGATGCCGTTGATCTTATTTTCCAGCGCGATGGCATCAACAATTTGCAGATTATGTACGTCGAGGATCACGTTGCCGTTATCGGTCACCACGTTCTGGCGGTATTCCGGCAGTCCGCCGAGCTTCACCAGTTCGCGCGCGACATAGGAACGCGCCATCGGGATCACTTCTACCGGCAGTGGGAATTTCCCCAGCACGTCAACCTGTTTGGAGGCGTCAGCAATGCAAATGAACTGGCGTGCAATGGCCGCGATGATTTTCTCCCGCGTCAGCGCCGCGCCGCCGCCCTTGATCATCTGCATATGGCCGTTGATCTCATCGGCACCGTCGACGTAAATATCCAGCACGTCAACTTCATTGCTGTCGAACACCGGGATCCCCAGGCTTTTCAGCTTGGCGGTCGAGGCGTCGGAACTGGATACTGCGCCCTTGATCTGATGTTTGATCGACCCCAGCGCGTCGATAAAGTGCGCCGCGGTAGAACCGGTCCCCACCCCGACGATGGTATCCGGTTTGACATATTCCAGCGCCGCCCAGCCTACCGCTTTTTTCAGTTCATCCTGCGTCATGGTATTTACATTGCCTATGTACGAAAACGTGTGCGTATTATAAGGTAATTCGCTGTTTTGCACTCCGGCAGGATCACAAATTGTGGCATAGTGCCTAAATCAAACGACTTTAAGGGATATCTCTCCGATGAAACGCCCAGACTATAGAACGCTACAGGCGCTGGACGCGGTGATCCGTGAGCGCGGCTTTGAGCGCGCGGCACAAAAACTCTGCATCACTCAATCGGCGGTATCTCAACGCATTAAACAGTTGGAAAACCTGTTCGGCCAGCCATTGCTGGTCCGTACCGTGCCGCCGCGCCCTACCGAACAGGGGCAGAAACTGCTGGCCCTGCTGCATCAGGTCGAGCTGTTGGAAGAGGAGTGGCTGGGTAACGATACCGGCGTTGATACGCCGCTGCTGCTGTCGCTGGCGGTCAACGCCGACAGTCTGGCCACCTGGTTGCTGCCGGCGCTCAAACCGGTGCTGGCGGATTCGCCAATTCGCCTGAATCTGCAGGTGGAAGATGAAACCCGCACCCAGGAACGCCTGCGCCGCGGCGAGGTGGTCGGCGCGGTCAGTATCCAACCGCAGCCGCTGCCGAGCTGTCTGGTGGATCAGCTTGGCGCGCTGGATTATCTGTTCGTCGCCTCGCCGGGCTTTGCCGAGCGTTATTTCCCCAACGGCGTAACCCGCTCCGCGCTGCTGAAAGCGCCGGCGGTGGCCTTCGATCATCTCGACGACATGCACCAGGCCTTTTTACAGCAAAACTTCGACCTGTCGCCGGGTAGCGTGCCGTGCCACATCGTCAACTCGTCCGAAGCCTTTGTGCAACTGGCGCGACAAGGCACCACCTGCTGTATGATCCCGCACCTGCAAATAGAAAAAGAGCTGGCGTCCGGTGAACTGATCGATCTGACCCCGGGGCTGTTTCAGCGCCGCATGCTGTTCTGGCACCGCTTTGCACCGGAAAGCCGCATGATGCGCAAGGTGACCGATGCGTTGCTGGCGCACGGGCATCAGGTGTTGCGTCAGGACTAAAAAGAAAAGGTTCGCCGTAGCGAACCTTTCATTATTTGCTGCTGCGGCGCGTTACTGCGCTGCGTTACGCTGCAGTTCAAACACCACATCCACCTGATCGTCAAAGTGAATGCTTTGCTGTTCGTAGGTTTGCGCGGCGCTGTTTTCCGGCGCGTCGCTGGCGGCTTTATACATGCGCGCCACTGGCATTGGCTGGTAGTTGGCGACGTGATAGCGAATGCTGTAAACCGGACCCAGTTTGGCTTTAAAGCCCTGAGCCAGTGAAGCAGCCTGCTGGGTGGCGTTTTCAATCGCCTTCGCGCGCGCCTGCTGGCGGTAAACGTCCGGGTTGGCAACCCCCAGCTCAACGGCACGGATCTCGTTCAGGCCAGATTTCAGCGCCCCATCCAGCAGTTCGTTCAACTTGTCCAGTTTACGCAGCGTCACCTGTACCTGACGCACCGCGCGGTAGCCTTTCAGCACCGACTCGCCGGTTTTCAGGTAGTCGTATTCCGGCTGCGTGCGCAGATTGGCGGCGCTGATGTCTTTCTTCTCAATGCCGTTTTTTTGCAGGAAGTCGAAATATTGCGCCACGCGCTCATCAACCTGTTTCTTGGCCTGTGCCGCATCCTTGGAGGACACGCTGACTTCAATTGCCAGCGTTGCGATATCCGGGGTAGCGTCGACGCTGGCGGTGCCAGAGGTGACCACATGTGGCCCTTCTGGTACTTCCGCCGCATGCAGCGCCACAGGCAGCGTCCCTAATCCAACCATTGCGGCCATAGCCAATGCTTTAAGCTTCACAGTGTCTCCTTAATGACAGGCTGTTCTGATTCCCCGCCGATCATCCTCAACCGACAGCCAACCGAAAGCAAATTTGCAGAAATTTACTCAAGCGACTGAAGATAGGGACAACAACGGGTTCCTTGCCATCAAACGTAGCATATCGCGCGGTGTTTTAAATTCGGATTAGTGACAAATTCTTGTTAATGAGCGCCCTGCCACGCCAACTGAGCGGCAATCAGCCACATTACCACGCCAACCAGAAGATTGATGATCCGTTGCGCCAGCGGGGTATTCAGCCACGGCGCCAGCCAGGCGGCCAGCAATGCCAGCGCAAAGAACCAGACGATCGACGCGCTGACGGCGCCAATGGCAAACCAGGAACGCACCTCCGGCGCCAACTGCCCACCCAGGCTGCCAAGCACCACAAAGGTGTCCAGATAGACATGGGGATTCAGCCAGGTGACCGCCAGCATGGTAACCACCAGACGCCAGCGGCTCTGCTTCATCTCCTGTGCGCTGGTCAAGGCAAACTGTTGGCTGAAGGCGGAGCGAAACGCCCCCCAGCCGTACCACAGCAGGAACGCCACCCCGCCCCAGGTCACCAACGTCAACAGCAGCGGCGATCGCCCCAGCAGCGCGCTGCCGCCGAAAATACCGGCGCAGATCAGCACGATGTCACTCAGCGCGCACAGCGAGGCGACCATCAGATGATATTGTCGACGGATCCCCTGATTCATCACAAAAACGTTTTGTGGGCCGAGCGGCAGGATCATCGCGGCGCTCAGGGCAAAGCCCTGTAAAAAGACGGTTAACATGCTGTTCCTCTGAAAGGTCAAAAAGCGCCTGACGAGGGCGCATACGGGTCAATACGCGCATCATACGAGGGGATGATCATTAGGGGAAATGGATAGTTCTAATCCTGCATTAGCCAAACTGATTAGAGCGTCGGACGATAAAAAAAGGGAGCCGAAGCTCCCTTATGTCGTTCTATCTGCAGGTTATTCCGCCGGTTTGGCCGGCGCCTTTTCGATATGGCGCACGTGGACATCCATCTGCGGATACGGGATACCGATGCTGTTGGCATCCAGCTGACGCTTGAAGTTTTCCATCAGATCGAAGTACACGTCCCAGTATTGGGCGTTGGTGGTCCATGAGCGAGTGACGAAGTTCAGCGAAGAGGCCGCCATCTCGTTCAGGCGCACGGTAACGCCTTTCTCGTGCATGATGCGCTTGTCGGCAGCAATCACGTCGTTCAGCACTTTCTTCACCAGATCGATATCGGCGTCGTAAGCCACGCCAACCACGATGTCTACCCGGCGATTGGGTTCGCGCGAATAGTTGATGATATTGCCGGCGATGATTTTACCGTTCGGCACCACGATGGTTTTGTTATCTGGGGTGCGCATGGTAGTGGAAAAAATCTGCACCTGATCGACGGTGCCGGCAATACCGCCCAGATCGACGTACTCACCGGCACGGATCGGACGGAAGGCCACCAGCAGCACGCCGGCGGCAAAGTTGGACAGCGAACCCTGCAACGCCAGGCCAACCGCCAGACCGGCGGCACCGAGCACCGCGATAACCGAGGTCGTCTGCACACCTACCCGGCCCAATACGGCAATAAAGGTGAACGCCAGGATGCTGTAACGCGCCATCGCGGACAGGAAATCGGCAACCGTGGCATCAATACCACGCAGTTTCATCACCCGGTTCAGCGCATTACCGACCATGCGGGCAATAATCGACCCCACGATCAAGATGGCGATTGCCGCGACCACGTTTACCGCATACTGAATCAATAAATCCTGGTTTTTCACCAGCCAGTTACTGGCACTGTTAATGCCGTTTACTACGTTGAGATCTTCCATTCTAACGTCCTACTTTAAAGCTCCCCGAGGGAGAAATAGCAACAGCATCGGTCTATCCGATGCGCAAACCACCCGCATAAGGGTAACCAACAATGTTGTGCGATGCCAATTTTGGCAAAAAAACATCGCGGGCAACATCAAAACCGCGCCAAAAAACAAAGGCTCCCCGAAGGGAGCCTTTGTGCGTCGAGCGAACGGTGCGACATAGCACACCGGGCAAACGGATTACAGAACGTCGATGGCGTTCAGATCTTTGAATGCCTGCTCCAGACGAGTCACCATGCTGGTTTGCGCAGCGCGCAGCCAGACACGTGGATCGTAGTATTTCTTGTTCGGCTGATCGGCGCCTTTCGGGTTACCCAATTGGCTTTGCAGATAACCTTCGTTTTGTTTGTAATATTGCAGGATGCCGTCCCAGGTCGCCCATTGGGTATCGGTATCGATGTTCATTTTGATCACGCCGTAGCTGACGGACTCTTTGATCTCTGCATCGCTTGAACCGGAACCGCCGTGGAACACGAAGTTCAGGCTGTTGTGCGGCAGGTTGTATTTCTTGGACACGTAGTCCTGAGAATCACGCAGAATGGTTGGCGTCAGCTTGACGTTGCCTGGCTTGTACACGCCATGTACGTTGCCGAAGGAGGCAGCGATGGTGAAGCGCGGGCTGATGGCGTTGAGTTTTTCGTACGCGTAAGCCACGTCTTCCGGTTGGGTATACAGCGCAGAAGCGTCCATGTGGCTGTTGTCCACGCCGTCTTCTTCGCCGCCGGTACAACCCAGTTCGATTTCCAGCGTCATGCCCAGCTTCGCCATGCGTGCCAGGTACTTGCTGCAGATTTCGATGTTTTCTTCCAGCGACTCTTCAGACAGGTCGATCATGTGGGAAGAGAACAGCGGTTTACCGGTCGCGGCAAAGTGCTTCTCGCCGGCATCCAGCAGGCCGTCGATCCATGGCAGCAGTTTCTTCGCACAGTGGTCGGTATGCAGGATAACCGGCACGCCGTAGTGTTCAGCCATCTGATGAACGTGATGCGCACCGGAGATTGCGCCCAGAATCGCTGCGCCCTGTGGCACGTCAGTTTTCACGCCTTTGCCAGCGATGAACGCGGCGCCGCCGTTGGAGAACTGAACGATGACAGGTGAACGCACTTTCGCCGCAGCTTCAAGCACCGCGTTGATGGAGTCGGTACCCACACAGTTGACAGCTGGCAGCGCAAAGTTGTTCTCTTTGGCTACTGCGAATACTTTCTGAACGTCATCACCCGTGATGACACCCGGTTTTACGAAATCAAAAATTTTAGACATGTTACTTTGTCCTGTTTCGTCGGCCGTTATACCCTTCATCGTTCAAGACGTAGCGGCGTTGGCATCCCGTACCTGCCTCGCCTGTCCGGCAGTGCCGGCTGGCGAGAGGTCGTTCTTTCGCCGCCAGCCACATCTCGAAATCCGTTGGGTAGAGATGGTGGTAAATCGATTTTTCATACCGCACTACCGTAGCAGAGCGGTATAAAACAAACGGGCGGCTTTCGCCTCCCGTTGTCAGAATTACTGCTTAGCGCGTTGTTCCAGCATCACCACTGCAGGCAGCTGTTTCCCTTCAACGAATTCCAGGAACGCACCGCCGCCGGTGGAGATGTAGGAGATCTTGTCAGCAATACCGAACATGTCGATCGCTGCCAGAGTGTCGCCGCCGCCCGCAATCGAGAAAGCATCGCTTTCTGCAATGGCGCGTGCAACGATTTCGGTGCCCTTACGGAAGTTAGGGAACTCGAATACGCCAACCGGACCATTCCACAGAATGGTTTTGGCGTTCTTCAGGATAACGGCCAAACGCTCGGCTGAGACGTCGCCCATATCCAGAATCTGCTCGCTGTCCTGGATTTCGTTCGCCTGTTTTACCGTTGCTGCGGCAGTTTCGGAAAACTCGGTGGCTACGCGCACATCGGTTGGCACCGGAATGTCGCAGGTTTCCAGCAGCTTTTTGGCGTTCGGGATCAAATCAGGTTCATACAGTGACTGACCGACATTGTTGCCTTGCGCGGCAACGAAGGTGTTGGCAATGCCGCCGCCGACGATCAGCTGGTCGGCGATTTTGGACAGGGAGTCCAGCACGGTCAGTTTGGTCGACACTTTAGAGCCGCCGACGATGGCAACCATTGGGCGCGCAGGTTCTTTCAGCGCTTTGCCCAGGGCTTCCAGTTCGCCAGACAGCAACGGACCAGCACAGGCTACCGGCGCGAACTTGCCCACGCCGTGGGTAGAGGCCTGCGCACGGTGTGCGGTACCGAACGCGTCCATCACATACACGTCGCACAGTGCCGCATATTTCTTGGACAGGGTTTCGTCGTCTTTTTTCTCGCCCTTGTTGAAGCGCACGTTTTCCAGCACTACCAGCTCGCCTTCGGCCACGTCAACGCCATCCAGGTAGTCCTTTGCCAGACGTACCGGGTTTTTCAGATGGTCTTTCAGGTAGTTGACCACCGGCAGCAGCGAGAACTCTTCGTTGTACTCGCCTTCGGTCGGACGGCCCAGGTGGGAGGTCACCATAACGCGGGCGCCTTGCTTCAGCGCAGCTTCGATAGTCGGCAGGGAAGCGCGGATACGCGCATCGGAAGTCACTTTGCCGTCTTTTACCGGTACGTTCAGATCGGAACGAATCAGAACGCGTTTTCCCGCCAGATCCAGATCGGACATCTTGATTACAGACATGGTGAACCCTCTTGGTTGATTCTCTATAAGCTATAAAGTTGCCTGAGTGGCGCATCGTCGCGGATGCCGCCGTACTAGAAACCGCTTGCGGCCATTGCCCGTGTTGTATCCAACATCCGGTTGGCAAAGCCCCATTCATTGTCGCACCAGACCAAGGTCTTGATCAGGTGCTGACCGCTGACCCGCGTCTGGGTACCATCGACGATGGCGCTGTGCGGGTCATGGTTAAAATCAATCGAGACTAATGGTAGTTCTGTATAGTCAACTATACCACGAAATGATCCCTGTGCGGCCTTTTGCAACAACTGGTTGACCTCTGCCACCTTCACCGCCGCGCTGACGCTGACGCTGAGATCGATGGCGGTAACGTTGATGGTCGGTACGCGCACCGAGATCGCTTCAAAACGATCGCAAAACTGCGGAAAGATGCGGGTAATCCCTGCGGCCAGCTTGGTATCGACCGGAATAATCGACTGGCTTGCCGCACGGGTACGGCGCAAATCTGCGTGATAGGCGTCTATCACTGGCTGATCGTTCATCGAGGAGTGGATGGTGGTCACGGTGCCGGATTCGATGCTGTAGGCATCGTCCAGCAGCTTGATGACCGGAATAATGCAATTGGTGGTGCAGGAGGCGTTGGACACGATGCGATGATCCGCCTGCAGCGTCTGGTGATTGACACCAAATACCACGGTAGCGTCCAGATCGTTGCCGCCCGGGTGCGCAAACAGAACTTTCTTTGCTCCGGCGGCCAGATGCGCCTCGCCATCCGCCCGACTGCCGTAAACCCCGCTGCAGTCGAGCACCACGTCTACCCCCAGCTCCCCCCACGGCAAACGCTCTACCGCCGGCTGGTGCAGCAGACGAATACTATCGTCGCCCACGCTCAGCACATCGCACTCCTGGCGAACGTCCCAGGCAAAGCGCCCATGGCTGGAGTCGTATTTCAACAGGTGCGCCATGCCTTCGGCATTCGCCAGCTCGTTGATTGCCACCACGGTGATTTCTGCTCGTCGCCCCGATTCATACAGTGCGCGTAAAACGCTGCGGCCAATACGGCCAAAGCCGTTTATCGCTATGCGGATGGTCATGCTGCTCCCTGAAGAAGGCCATTCCCGCCGGTGCTGACGCCGGATGGGGTGGCGCTGACTGGTTATCATGCTAACCTGCATAGAGTACTTTAGCGCACTGCCTGCTGTGAATCGCTGCGTTGCATTATTCGTAAACCCTGTTACCGCCAACAACCGCTCTCTCTAGCCTTTCAGCGAGTTATTCACCCCAACTGAAACGCTTCAGCCGAGCATAAACCAAAGTTTTTCGAAAAGGAACAGCCCCGACAGTCCGGCTGTTAACTGGGCGGTATTTTGCGAAAATAAAATGATCTAGCGCACATTTTCAGTCACCCTGAATCCCTATCTTGGGGATGACCATAATCCACTACAAGGAGTTAAAATGAGTGAAGTCAAAATTGTTGCCACGCTGACCCCGTTCCCCGAGCACGTCGACGCAGTGAGAAAAGCGGCGCGCGCCATGGTCGCCCCAACCCATCTGGAGCCGGGTTGCCTGCAGTACGATTGCCACGAATCCCAGGAAACCAACGTCAAAGAGCTGGAGAAGCCCGGCAAGGTCTCGTTTGTGTTTATTGAACGCTGGGCGTCGGTAGACGATCTGAAAAAGCACATCGCCATGGACTATCACGATCGCTTCCTCGAGGAATTGGACGGCAAGCTGGAAAGCCTGAACGTGCAACGATTGACCCAGTTGGAAAAGTCGAAATAAAGCGAACGCTTGAACAAGGGCGCGACGCGCCCTTGTGACACTAGCGGCTGAACAAGTATTCCGCCTGCGGTGCGGCACCGCCGTAATGCCGTTCAAAATACTGCCGCAAAAACTCCACCGTCACCCGCACCTTGGCCGAGGTCGCCAAGCGTGAAACATATACCGCCCAAATATTCGCAGACTGATAATAATCGGACAGAATATGCACCAGTTTGCCGCTGGCGATGTTTTCCTGCACGTCCCAATAGGAGCGCAGCGCCACCCCCTGCCCGTCGAGACACCACTGGTGTACGATTTCGCCATGATTGGAGGCCAGCGCGCCGGTAACCTTGATGGTCTCCTCGCCGCCAGGGCCTTGCAGACGCCAGATGCCGAACGGCATATCGCGCTCTTTGATCACCAGACAGGCGCGGCCCGACAGCTCGTTCAGCGTTTTCGGCATGCCGTGGCGCGCCAGATACGCCGGCGAAGCGCACAGAATACGCCGGTTATCCGCCAGCTTGCGTGCGATCAGGTTCGGCGCGATGTCGTCGCCGACGCGAATATCCAGATCGAATCCCTCGCTCACCAGATCCACCAGCCGGTCGGACACGTCCAGCCGCAGCTCCAAGCGTGGATACTGCGTCGCCAGCACCGACAGCGCCGGGGCGATAAAACGCCGGCTGAAGCCATGGCTGCTGACAATCCGCAACGTGCCTTGAGGTTCCTGACGAATGGTGGAGACTTCATCCATCATGTGATCAACATCGTTGAGAATACGTTGCGCCCATTCATAAATGCGCTCGCCGTCTTCGGTTATCGCCACCCGCCGCGTGGTACGGTGCAACAATGAAACGCTCAATGCCTTTTCCAGCAAGGCGATGCGTTTGCTGATGAACGCCGGCGATACCCCCATTTCCTCTGCGGCGGCGGCAAAACCCGCCCGACGCGCCACCAGCACAAACACCCGTAAATCACTCAGCAGGGGCATATTATTCATGATACGTGTTTTATGTTTCACCATTCAGCGGATTGATTAACGGTTAGTCAATTATAGGATGATAGCGGTGTCAATCCTCCCGACCTATAAGTGAGACCTCTGATGAACAAAACCTACAAAATCGCGGCGATCCCGGGCGACGGCATCGGCCAGGAAGTATTACCGGAAGGCCTGCGCGTCATGCAGGCGGCGGCAGCCAAATGGGATCTTGTGCTGGAGTTTGTCACCTTTGACTGGGCCAGCTGCGATTATTATCTGCAACATGGTCAGATGCTGCCGAATGACTGGTTCGAACGATTACAGGGCTTTGACGCCATTTACTTCGGCGCCGTCGGCTGGCCGGACAAAGTGCCCGATCACGTGTCGCTGTGGGGCTCGCTGCTGAAGTTTCGCCGCGACTTCGATCAATACGTCAACCTGCGCCCGGTACGCCTGTTCCCCGGCGTCGCCTGCCCGCTGGCCAACAAAAAGCCCGGTGACATTGACTTTTACGTGGTACGGGAAAACACCGAAGGCGAGTACTCGTCGCTCGGCGGGCGCATGTTCGAAGGCACCGAACGTGAGATGGTGGTGCAGGAATCGGTGTTTACCCGTCAGGGGGTGGATCGCATTCTACAATACGCCTTTGAACTGGCGCAGCAGCGGCCGCGCAAATCCCTTACCGCCGCCACCAAATCCAACGGCATGGCCATCAGCATGCCCTACTGGGACGAACGCGTCGCGGCCATGGCGCAGCATTATCCTGATATCCGCTGGGACAAGCAGCATATCGACATCCTCTGCGCCCGCTTCGTGCTGAACCCGGAGCGTTTCGACGTGGTCGTCGCCTCCAACCTGTTCGGCGATATTCTGTCGGATCTCGGCCCGGCCTGTACCGGTACTATCGGTATTGCGCCATCCGCCAACCTCAACCCGCAGCGCGACTTCCCGTCGCTGTTCGAGCCGGTGCACGGCTCCGCGCCAGATATTTATGGCCAGAACATTGCCAATCCGATCGCCATGATTTGGGCCGGTGCGATGATGCTCGATTTTCTCGGCAATGGCGATCGTCGCTACCGTCAGGCGCACGACGATATCCTTGCCGCCATTGAGCGCACCATTGCCAGCGGGCCGCGCACGCCGGATATGCAAGGCGATGCCTCGACCCAGCAGGTCGGTGCGGCGATCGCCGATTTACTGCAATAAAAAAACCCGGCACGTAGCCGGGTTTTCCATCACGCGGGGCGAGCCTGCTCGCCCGCCTGGCGGTTACTTCAACAACGCCCTGGCCTTCGCCACCACGTTGTCGACGGTGAAACCGAACGTCTT
>Ga0308167_1000740_pt1 | contig 49554 bp, 46 predicted proteins | sample PhyCR1_2_FD_202138 | JGI IMG/M metagenome (GOLD analysis project Ga0308167, IMG submission 202138) | Phyllosphere microbial communities from UC Gill Tract Community Farm, Albany, California, United States - DLSLRC.R1 | ecosystem: Host-associated > Plants > Phyllosphere > Unclassified | place... | reverse complement strand
GATGCGGAGCGGGTTGCGGTGTTGCAGGGGGCGGGGGCGGCGTTCCGGCGTGCCGAGGCGGTGATCGTGGAGACGATCGCGACGGGGGATCCGGGCGACCTTCCGCATTCGGCGGGCTGCCGGGGGCTGAATGAGCTGTTGCAGCGGACGGTGGGTGTGGATGTGCGGGGTGCGACCCGGGTCGACAGGGTGGTCGATCTGGTGCGGCGGCCGATGAGTCTGGCGGGGGAGAGGATGCCGGCACGGTGGGCGGAGATGCGGCTCGCCCTGCTGGACGGGGTGGTCGGTGTCGCGGGGTTTCTCGCCGCGACGGCGCCGATCGAGAAGGTGTGGGATCGGCTCACGGTCGATCAGCGGTTGGCGGCGGATGTCGCATTGGCGGGGTGCGCCCGCGGCCACGGCCTCGACACGGAACCCGGCGACGACCCGGACTCTGATGAGGGTGCGGCGGGTCCGTCGCCGACGGTGCAGGATCTGAAGGCTCTGGCGGAGGATCTCGCGTCGATGTTCGATCCGGATGGTGAGGAACCGAAAGACGAGGATGCGCGGCGTCGTCGGGGGATCACGATCGGCCGGGTGAAAGATGGCATGCATGCGATCCGCGGCTACCTGACCCCGGATGCCGCCGCCCAGTTGCAACTCATCCTGGACGCGATCCTCAACCCGAAGGGCGACGGACCGCCGATGCCCGGGGTGTTCTTCGCCCCGACCGGGGCCCCCGGTGCCGACACCGATTCTCCCGACGCCGACTCTCGCGGTCCCGACTCTCACGATCCCGACTCTCACGATCCCGACTCTCGCTATACCGAGTTTTGGGATCCCGACTCTCGCGACGCCGACTCTTCGCGCGCTGGTGCTGGTGCCGGTTCTGGCGTCGACGCTGACGCCGAGAGGGGGCGCGATCCGGAGGAGACCGATCCGTTCAACTCCGACCCGCGGTCTGTGCTCGACGACCGCACCGCGGCTCAGAAACGCCACGACGCCCTGACCGCAGCTCTCGGGATCGCGGCCCGGCACAAGGACATGCCCACCCTCGGCGGGGCATCACCGGTCGTCGTCGTCACCGTCGACGCCAACGACCTCGCCCACCACGCCACTCAGGCCACCGGCGCTGCCTTCGGAGGCGCTGCCACCGGTGCTGCCTTCGGAGGCGCTGCCACCGGTGCTGCCTTCGGAGGTGCCGCCTTCAGAGGCGCTACCTTCGGAGGTGCCGGCGCTGCGGCCGGGGCGCGCGGCAATGGTGGGTGGGCGACGATCCCCGGATCCGGTGCTCATGTTCCCGTCTCCGTCGCGGCGCAGGTCGCGTGCAGCGGAGCGATTCAGCGCGTGCTCATGGACGAGGGGCGGATCATCGGGATCACGACCACGGATCGGATCTTCACCGTGCATCAACGGCGGGCGATCATCGCCCGCGATAAAGAGTGCCTGATCCCCGGATGCCACGTCCCCGCCTCATGGTGCGAGATCCACCACGTCACCGAGCACGCCAGGGGCGGCCCCACGCACACCGATAACGGTGTGCCGTTGTGCTGGTGGCACCACCGCTCCCTCGGCACCTCCGGATGGGAGATCCGGATGAACGACGGCCTCCCGCAAGTGCGCGGACCGGCGTGGTGGGACCCCGACCAGCGCTGGCGCACCCCGAAACTCAGCCTCCCCGCTGACCTGCCCCGGAAGCACCTCACCCGCACCGGATGACATGGGCGAAATCAACCACACCGCCACGACCGGTCAGAGCACGCCTCGACGGTGCTCGGCCGAGGGGCTACTCGCGAGCCTCCGACGTGTCGGGTCGCAGCGCGTCCTCGGAGCGGCGTCACGCCGCACTCCGGATGCGATGATCTCGCCGCAGCGCCGCAGCGCCGCAGCGCCGCAGCGCCGCAGCGCCGCAGCGCCGCAGCGCCGCAGCAGCGTCAGCGGGTCGTTATGTCACCGCCGTGCCCACGCCACCGCGTCACCGAACGGTGAGCTCGAAGCCGTCAGCGGTCGGAACCACGGCCACCTGCGTGAGGTCGTCGACGTGGAAGGTCGGCTGGTGAGACGTCGCGTGAGAGCCCACGCCGATGACCCGCATCCCTGCAGCATGGGCGGCCTGGATACCCGCGCCGGAGTCCTCGAACACGACGCAGTCGGCGGGGTCGATGCCGAGCAGCTTCGCACCCAGCAGGAAGCCTTCAGGGTCCGGCTTCGATGCCGACACGCTCTCTGCGGTCACGGTCAGCGAGGGCACCGTGAGCCCCGCCTGGCCCATGCGGGCGTTCATCAGCGTCACGTCGGCGGACGTCACGATCGCATGCGGATAGGGGCGCAGAGCATCGAGCAGCACGTCGGCGCCCTCGATCGCGATGACGCCATCGACGTCCTTGCTCTCGTTCGCCAGCATCACGGCGTTCTCTCGGATGTTGATCTCGTGATCCCGCTCCGGAAGCATGATCGCCATGCTCTGATGTCCCTGGCGACCGTGCACGACATGCAGCACCGTCGCCGGGTCGATTCCGTGCGGCGCGGCCCACTCCAGCCACAGCCGTTCCACGACGGCGGTCGAATCGACGAGAGTGCCGTCCATGTCGAGCAGGACGGCGCGGGCGCTGATGGTCTCAGTCATCCCCTCAGGCTACTGCGCAGCAGCCTGAGTCCGAGGCGACCGACCATCACCCACCGAGGTACGCGCGATGCAGCAGCTGCGAGTCCTCTTTCAACTCCTCGGCGGTGCCCTGGAAAGAGACGCGGCCGCCGGCGACCACGACGGCCTCCCGAGCGAGCCCGAGGGCGAGCTGCGTGAACTGTTCCACGAGCAGCACGCCGACGCCGGATGCGGCGATCGACTTCACGATCGGCATGAGCCGCATGAAGACCACCGGCGCGAGCCCGAGCGACATCTCATCGATCAACAGGATCCGGGGCTTCGCGGCGAACGCACGGGCGAGCACCACCATCTGCTGCTCGCCACCGGACAGCAGAGCGGTGGGGGAGTCGATGCGCTTCTCGAGTTCGGGGAACTGCGCGAGCGCAGCATCCAGTTCCGCAGGCGTCCGCGCAGTGAGCGAGATGTTCTCGCGCACCGTCAGCGACGGGAACACGGCTCGCCCCTGCTCGATGTGCACGATGCCGCGGCGCGCCCTCGACACCCGGGACAGCTTGTCGATCGGCTCGCCGTCGAGCATCAGCGACCCCGAGGAGTGCGGGGTCACGCCGGACACCGATTCGATCAGGCTCGTCTTGCCCGCTCCGTTCGGTCCGACCAGGGCCAGCACCTCTCCACCTCTGACCGTCAGGCTCACATCCGAGATCACGGGTCCTGCGCCGCGACTCACGGTCACCGAATTCAGCACGAGTTCGCTCACTTCAGCAGCTCCGTCTCTCCCATGTAGGCCTTCACGACCTCGGGGTTCGCGAGCACTTCTGCCTGCGGCCCACTCGCGAGCACCCGACCGAAGTCGAGCACGGTGAGCGTCGGGCACACCGAGCGCACCAGATCCAGGTCGTGCTCGATGATGATCAGCGCCACGCCGTAGCGAGCGGGCAGCTCACGCAGTCTCGCCGCGAGAGCGAGGTGCTCATCATGCGACAGGCCGGCCGCCGGCTCGTCGAGGATCAGCAGTCGCGGCCGCGAGATCACGTTCGCCGCCACCTCGACGAGCCGTCTGGTGCCGACATCGATGCTCGAGAGACGCGCACGCGCCGGGGGGCATCCGAAGAACTCCAGCACCTCGTCGATGTCGGAGGCAGCCAGTCGCCGCCGCGCCACGAACCTGACGTATGCGCCCACGGTGAGCGCCGGCGGCACCCTGTCCTGCTGGAAGGTGCGGCGCAGACCGAGTCGTGCGCGACGCGTGGGTGAAAGGCCGGCCAGGTCTCGATCTCCGAGCAGCACCCGCCCTCCGTGCTTCGGCAGGAATCCGCTGATCGCATCGACGAAGGTCGACTTGCCCGCTCCGTTCGGGCCGATGAGCCCCATGATCGACGCCGCGGGCACCTCAAACGACACGTCGTCGAGTGCCTTGAGCGCGCCGAACTGCACCGTGAGCCCCTCGACCGTCAACACGGGTGCGCCGTCCAGCGCGCGCTCGTCGACGGTCGCGGTGGTCGTGGTCGTGATGACCGTGTCGCCCGCTTCGGCATCCGGAGGCAGCGCCGTCAGGGTCGCCGACGCCGTCTTGCGATCCGCGCGTTTCCAGAGGAGGGTGCGGATGCCCTGCCCGAGGTTGGTTCCGCTGGTGATCGCCTGCACGCCGAGCACTCCGAAGACGACGAATGCCCAGTCCTGCGGCACTCCCCAGCGCTTCAGAAGTTCGGGGACCAGCACCCAGAGGATGCCGCCGAGGATCGCCATGTCGATCAGATGCGCTCCCGACATGACGGCGAGCACGTAGAGGGCGAGGGACTGCAGCGGGGTGAAGCTCGATGCGAACGGAAGCTGCACCTGACCGGCGAGCAGCCCGCCGGCGATGCCGCCGAGTGCGGCCGAGACAGCGAACGCGGTGAGCTTCGCGCTCTGCACGCTCTGGCCGGCAGCCGCGGTGCCGCGTTCCGAGAAGGCGACGGCCTTCCAGCTCGAGCCCCAGCGTCCGCGCTGCAGGAAGAACACGCCCAATGCGCAGACGGCGAGCACCACCACCGAGAGGAAGAAGAACTCTCGGTCGTTCGAGAACAACGTGGGGCGCTCGACGGCCGTGCCGTCGGCGGAGCCCGGGAACTGGATCTGCACGAGGGTGACGTCTGCGGCAGCGGCGAATCCCAGGGTGACGACGGCGAGGTTGACACCGCGCAGCCGCAGCGCCGGAAGACCGACGAGGATGCCGACGAGGCCCGCCGCGATGCCGCCCACCACGAGCCAGACGACGAACCCGCCCGGGGCCTGCATGACGTTCAGCAGGGACACGATCCAGGCACCCACCGCGGCGAAGGTGAGTTGGCACAGCGCGATCATTCCGGCAGACCCGGTGACGATGCCGAGTCCCAGGATCGCGATGGCCGCGACGACCGCGCTGATCGCGAGGAAGACGAAGTAGCCGGGAAGCGCCGTGCTCAGGACGGCACCCGCCCCGACCGCGACGGCGGCGACGGCGAGAGGCCAGGACAGACGGAACCAGGGACGATCAGCGAGCGGCATCCCACACCTCCTTGCGCTGCGTCCACAGGAGAAGGACGACGATGAACAGGAACGGGAGGAAGTTGCGCACGAGCGCGACCTCGTCGATCTGCGCGACGAGACCGCCGAGCACACCGAGCACGACTCCGCCGACGACGGCGAGATCGAGTCGGCGGAAGCCCCCGAGCAGCGCGGCGGCTGCGGCGGGGACGATGAGCATCGCGAGGCTGGTCGCGTCGTTCGACTGCGACGGCGCGACGATCATGATCGCGATCGCGCTGATCACGCCGGTGACGAACCACACGGCGATCGACAGCGGGCGCGATCGGATGCCGAGGAGTTCGGCGGTCGTCGGGCGTTCCGACAGCGCGCGCAGCTGCGTGCCGACCCTCGTTCGGCGCAGGACGATCCGCACCGCGACCGCCGTCACGATCGCCATGACGACTGTGGCGATGGTCACCTGACTGATCACGACCCCGCCGAAGGAGAACGCAGGACCGGCGATGATCGGCGTGAAGGGCTGCGGCTTGTTGCCGAACAGGATGAACGACATCGAGATCAGCAGCAGCAGGGGACCGACGGTCATCGCCGATCGGGTGGTGGTGGAGGCCTCGGAGAGCCAGGTCGCGGCGATCCATCCGATCGCGGCTGAGAGCACCCCGCCGATGAGCACGCCGAGCGCGGAGCCGAGCCAGATCGGCAGCCCCAGTTCGCTGACGAACCATACGGCGCTGAAGGCGCCGAACATCCCGGTCGCGGCCTGGGCGAAGTTGACGACACGAACGAGACGTGACATCAGAGTCAGGCACACTCCGATGACCGCATAGAGACCGCCGGCGGCGAGACCGGCGATGGCGCCTTGCAGCATGAGGCGTCCTTTCTGGTGTGAGGGGGAGGAGGACCTGCCGCCGAGAATGCGCTCGGCGGCAGGCGAGGGGCGGCTACTCGCCGATGCGGAGCCAGTCGTCGGCGACCTTCTCCCAGGCGTTCGTGCCGGATTCGAGGATGATCGGCCAGCCGGCGGTGTTCTGCGTGCCGAAGGCATAGGGCGTTCCGACCATGGGGTTCTCGATCGGTTCCATCCCTCGCAGCGCCTCGGTGACGGTCTCGCGCGTGATGTCGCCGTCGATGCCCTCGAGCACCTCGATGAAGTAGGTCGCCGCGAGGTATCCGCCCTGACTGAACGAGGTGAGGGGGATGTCGTTCGCTTCCATCAGCTCCCGCCAGTCGGCGTTGATCTCGTCGTCGTCCGTGAACGGGTAGAACTCGGCGGGGACGTAGATGCCGGCGCCCGCATCGTCGATCGCGTCGGCGAAGTTCTCGCTGTAGACGCTGGTCAGGTAGAGCCAGGTCACGTCATCCCATCCCTGGGCGTTCGCAGCCTTGACCTGGCCGATCGCGTCGGGTTCGACCGGATTGATCGCGAGTGCCTTGCACCCCTGCTCGCGGGCCTTCACGATGTAGGGCGTGTAGTCCGATGCGCCGTAGGGCACGGTGTCGTCGACGTACTTCGGCTCCTTGCCGGTGATCTCGGTCCATTTGTCGATCGCGGCCTGGTAGGTCGGGCGCGTGGAACCTGCGATCTCCAGCAGGATGCAGATGTCATCGAGCCCGAGCACCTCGGAGCCGTACTGCAGGGTGAGGGTCATGTCGTTGAACGGGCCGACGTTCGCGGGCGAGATGTTGTCGCTGGCGAAGCAGCCGGTGTCCACCCCGATGCCGGGAAGCGACAGGATGTCCTCCTGCTCGTAGTACTTCGCGTTGATCTCGCACTCGATCAGGCTCGCCGATCCGACCAGGGCGACGGCCCCGTCGCTGCCGACGAGCTCGCGGGCGGATGCCGTCGCGGTCGCCGGGTCTCCCTTGTCATCGAGGGTCTTGTACTCGATGGTGCGTCCGTCGAGGCCGCCGGCCTCGTTGAACGCGTCGAACACGGCGGCGGCCGCGAGGGATGCCTCGGGGAACGTCGCCGGGCCGCTGATCGTGTTCACGGAGCCGACGACGATGGGGGAGCCTTCGCCGCCCCCGCTGCCGTCTCCGCCGGCGCAGCCGGCCAGGGTGAGGGCCGCCACGGCGATGAGCGCCGCAGTGCCGGATACTCGCTTGTTCATGTGATTCCTGCCTCTCGTGTGCTTCGGGACTGCTGCGGTCAGTCGCGCAACGCGCGGTTGACCAGTTCGGTGTCGGTGAACTGCTCGAAAGCGACGACCCTGTGATCGATCAGGCGCCAGACGTGCGCGACGCGGGCGGCGAAGAATCGGCCGGTCGCTCGGTACGTACCCGAGTAGGTGCCGATGCCCACGACCACGTCTCCGCCGTCGATGACCTCATCGATGGCGACCGTGTAGTCGTCCCACTCGTCTTGGATGCGCTGGAAGACACCCGCAGCCACCGCATCCGGTCCCAGGTATGTGCCGGCGTAGGGGAAGCCGGCGGCCTCGGTCCAGCTCACGTCGTCGGCGAGCGGTGCGAGCATGCCGTCGAGGTCGCCGCGGTCGCTCGCCGCGTAGTGCGCGGTGATGATGTCTGCGTTGCTCATCGGAGTCCTTCCTGAAAGTCGTCGGTCAGACGGGCTGAGCGTCGGGGTACTCGACGGACCCGAGCGGATAGATGTGGCCGCCGCCTCGTGAGTGCTCGGCGTCGCCGTCGCCGTTCAGGCCGAGGAAGATCCCGGTCGTCATCAGCTGGTAGCCGAGGTCGTGCAGCCAGACACTCGCGACCGCGATGCGGAACTCACGGAAGCAGAACAGGTAGAGCCCGTCGGCGAACTTCCAGACCGTCGAGAGGTCCATGTCCCCGTGCCCGCGCTGCACACCCTCCAGGCACTGCCATGCATAGCGGCGGCTCGAGATGTACACGTGCTCGTAGAGGTGGTGCGGGCTGTATCGGTAGACGTTGCGCTTGCCGATGAGGTCTCGGCTCGGCCCGGGCACTGAGCCCGTCGCGGTGCCGCCGTCGGTGGTCGCCGCCCAGAAGTCCTGCCCGACCTGCGGGATGCCCTCGACGGCCTCGGCCGCGATCCGCGACCGCACGACGGTCGCCCGGTGCGTCGTCGTCGAGTACACGACGGTGATGGCCTCGCGCTCGCGGCTCTCGAGCGGGATGTTCACGAACACCACATCGTCGCGCACGGCCACGGCGTCGTACGGGTCGGTGCCGTCTGCTCCCAGGCCCGACCAGGTGACGGCGATCGCGTCGAACGTCAACGAGAGCGTCGAGCCGTCATCGAGGGCGAGCGCCAGCGCGGTGCCCGACAGCGAGGCGTTCGGCAGTCGGAAGGTGTCGATGCCCGCGGCGAACTCGTCGTAGGTGCGCCATTCGTCGAGGGCGGAATCGGTCGTGACAGGGGCGATCATAGGGGTCCTGACGTCGCATCCAGCGGAGCATCGTCGCTCCGGGCATCGCGTCATCGCGGTGCGCTTGCCCCATGCTCCGGCCGGGCACGGCATCCGCTCAAGGGAGGCGGTGCCATCGCGCGCCGACAGTCAACCGGCGTGCCCTGCAGAGCAAGGATGAGGCGGGAGCATGCCGTGCCGTCGTCTTCGCCGCACTCTCGGGTGTCAGGATGAGGCATGCGAACAGAACCTCGGCCGGCCCTGTCGCCGGCGGTCAAGGCAGTCGCCTGGACGGCATCCGTCTTCTTCGCTCTGCTCCTCTTCGCCGTGGCGTGGGTGTGGTGCGGAATGTCCTACGAGGAGCAGTTCAGCGAGCAGTCCAAGGCCGTCAGCGCCGGGTCGACGATGGAGGGCTGGGGATTCACCGTCGGCCTCGTGCCGGTGCTGGTGTTCCATGCCCTGGTCGCGATCGGAGCGTTCTTCGCCGTCCACGACGGTGGACGGCGCGGAGTGCCGGCAAGTCTGGCGCTGGCGGTGGTGCTCGTCGTTGCGGTTTCGCTGCCGGGTTTCGTCGCGGTGCAGCTGCTCTACGGAGGCACGATGTTCGCACCGCCGGTCTACGTTCCCTGACAGGCCGTACGCCGAGCGCCGTTCGACGGGCCGAACGGTCCCGGGTCAGTGCGCTGCGCGGTACTCGCTGGGGGAGATGCCGAAGGCGGTTTTGAATGCGCGACTGAAGTGCGCCGCATCGACGAAGCCCCACCGGGCGGCGATCGCGGCGACGGGACGGTCGGCGAGCATCGGGTCGAGCAGATCACGACGGCACTGCTCGAGGCGGCGTGTGCGGATCCACGTCGAGACGGTCACGCCCTGCTCCTGGAACAGTCCGTGCAGGTGGCGGGTCGAGATGAAATGCGCCGACGCGATGGTCGCAGGTCCGAGGTCGGTCGAGGCGAGGTTGCGGTCGATGTACGAGCGGATGCGCTGCACGAGAGCGCGATGAGGATCGGCCGACACTTCGTCGAGGCCGAGTTCGCGGGTGAACACCGTCGTGACGAGGTCGAGCGCGCTGTGCGCCAGCCGGGCTCCCGTCGTTCCGGCGAGCTGATCGAGGTTGCCGGCGAGCTGCGTCAGATAGGGCACGACCATCCCGCCGAGACCGCCCTGACCCGAGATCCGCACAGCGGTGAGCTGCCCGATCATGTCGGAGGGGAGGCTGATCAGATGCTTCGGGAACATGACGACCATCGTGCGGAAGTCGTCGTCGAAGACCAGGGAGTAGGGACGATCGGTGTCGTAGACGGCGAGATCCCCGGCCTGGAGCACGGCTTCCCGGTCGTCCTGGATCAGCATCCCGGTGCCTGCGAGCATGAGGCTGAGCTTGAAGTACGACCGGTCGCTGCGCGCGATGAGCTCGGGCGTCCGCTCCACGACGTGCGACGCGGCGCGCACCTCGTTCACGTGCACCTCATCGACCGACGCGCCGCGGATGATCCCGCGGAAGTGGTCGGGCCCGGCGGTCGAGACCTGCAGCGGCACGAAGGACTCCGAGACGGCGGCGCGGAATTCGCTGATGTTGCGCGCGACGAGCGTCGACACCGATTCGGCGGGGGCGGCGAGTGCACCGTTCATGACTGATCACCTCGGGTGGTGGAACGACGACGTTGTATACGATCCGTGCCGTGATGTTATCACCGGCACCGTCCAGAGGGCGAGGCTTCTATGATGTGGGCGGAGGCCAGCGATGCGATATCTCGGTGACAAGGTCATGCAGGTCCTGCGTCAGCTGCGGGGACCCGACACGGCGGATGCGGTGTTCGAAGCCACCGCGCTGATCGTCGGGGCGGTGTTCTTCGTGCTCGGGTTCGCGATCGGGTGGCCGGTCTTCTGGGGCCAGGAGATGGCGATCAGCGGCACCGGCTCGATCGGAGCGTTCGCAGCTTATGGGGGTGCGATCACCGCGGTGCTCGCCTTCGCGCTCGGCCGCCTCGTCGTCAGGCCCGCGACGATCGCGCCGGACGGCACCCGCGACGGATTCAGCGTTCCGGGGGATCGGTTGCGCTGGTACGACCTGGCCGCGATCGCCTTCGCGCATGCAGCCATCGCCTACCTGGGGTGGCTCGGCATCGCCGAGCTGCTCGAGCGCAGCTTCACCGACGCCCCGGTCTTCGCGTTTCCGGGCGCGGTCCTGGTGGCTGTGGCGTTCGCCCTCACCGCCTATGTGACATTCCTCAGCGCCGTGGCGCTGACGCCGACAGTGCTGTCGCTCGTGCTCGCGGTGTTCCTCGTGGTCGGCGCATTCGCCGCGATGCTCGCCTCCAGCGATGTGCACTGGTGGCAGGACAACCTCTCGGCGCTCGGTATGAGCACCAACAGCGCTTCGGCCGCCTTCAACATCACACTGATCATCGCCGGCGTCATGGTCACGACGATCGCGCGCTACGCCACGGCGGGGCTGCCGGTGGACGACCCGATCGATCGGCGCGGCCGCTTCATCGTGCGCGGCGGTCTGATCCTGATGGGCATCTTCCTCGCGTGCGTCGGGATCTTCCCCGTCGACGAGTTCTTCCTCGTGCACAACACGGTGGCCACCGGCATGGTCGTCGTGTTCGCGGTCGTCGTGGTGGGTCTGCCGTGGTTCCTGCGCACGATCCCTCGGGTCTTCGTGGCGTTCGGCTGGGCCTACGTGCTGGTGATCATCCTGCTCGCGTCGTTCTTCGCCGTCGGCTACTACAACCTCACAGCGGTCGAGCTGATCGCGGCCGTGCTGATCTTCAGCTGGATCATCGTGTTCCTGCGGACGGCTGGATCGGTCGATCCGGAGCGTCGGCACGAGCCGGTTCCGGCCTGAGAGTCACCTCTTCAGCGCAACGGCTGAGTGGCGTCGGCGGTGCGCTGGAGGGCGTGGATCGTGTGCGCATGTCGGCGCTGCGCGACGCCGACGAACAGGCAGTCGACGACGGCGAGCTGCGCGATCCGGCTGACCATCGCCCCGGCGCGGAGTCGCGGCTCGCGGGCACGAGTCAGCAGGGCGTGATCACAGCTCTCGGTGACGGGTGACGATGATCCTCCCGTGACACCGATCGTGACGCCGGCCGCGGCACGCGCGGTCTGCAGGAAGTGCACGGTCTCGCGGGTCGTCCCCGAGTGCGAGAAGCCGATGGCGACCGTCTTCCTCGCTCCGAGCGATGCGGCGGCGCTCGCCTCGTGAGAGTCGGTGAGCACGATCGCCGCGTGTCCGATGCGGAGCAGCTTGCGGCCGAGGTCGGCAGCTGCCTGCCCGCTCGCTCCGATGCCGAACAGCAGCACGCGATCGGCGTCGTCGATCGCTTCGACCGCAGCGGCGAGGCTGTCGTAATCGAGGTTCGCGATCGTCTCCTCGATGGCCAACAGCTCCAGCGCCGCGAGCTTCGCCGTCGCTTCGCGCAGCGTGTCGGCCGCGGAGATCTCGGAACCGAAACCGGATGCCGCAGGGAACTGCACCGACTCGCGGCCGAGCTCGGTGGCCAGCGCCATTCTCAACGCGGCGTAGCCGTTCACCCCGATCGTGCGGCAGAAGCGGACGACCGAGGCCACCGAGGTGTCGCACCTCGCAGCGATCTCGGTGATCGTGCTGTCGACGACGAGGGTGGGATCGTCGGCGATCGTCCGAGCGATGCGCGCCAGCGACGGCGGCAGCTTCTCGGCCGCTGTCGCGATGGTCGTCTGGATGCTCATGGCTCTCCTGGCGGGGGCGGGTTTCGGTCGTGTGAACAATTCTTTCATGCCCGACCGCTGGTGCGTAGACTATTTCCATGTCTTCTTCGCGAGCCCATGTCGCCGTCGACCTCGGCAAATCGCGATGCCGTGCGGTGATCTCGGGGCCGTGGGGCGCGAACGATCTCCGCCCTCAGCGCCGGCCCGTGTACGACGGCATCGGGGCACCCGGTCTGGCGGCCGCAGACGGCGTCGCCGCAGCACTCGCCGCGATCCTCCCGTTGAGAGAGCGACTCGATGAGCCGATCTCAGACGTCTCGGTGGGCGCTGCGGGAGCCTGGGCGGCCCCCGAGGCCGCATCCGAGCTCGCACACGGGCTCGCCCGAGCGATGCGGGTGCCGGTGTCCGTGACCTCTGACGTCGTGTCCGCCCACGCAGGAGCGCTCGGTGGCGGGGCAGGCGTGCTCCTGATCGCCGGGACCGGCGCAGCGGCCCTCGGCATCGACGGCGAGGTGGCCACCCTCGTCGACGGGTGGGGACCCGAGCTGGGGGATTTCGGCAGCGGATCCTGGTTCGGGCGAGAGGCGCTGCGCGCTGTCCTGCGTGCCTCGGTCGGCCTCGCACCCACGACAGTGCTCACGGATGCCGTGGGCGCGACGATCGGCGGCCCTGCGGCGATTCCCGCCTGGCTCGCGACCGATGGCCCGCTGCCCCGTCGCCTCGCGGCACTCGCACCGCTGGTGCTCGATGCGGCAGAGAGCGGCGACCCCGTCTCGGTGGAGATCGTCGCCGAGGGCGTCCGTCTCCTGGTCGCATCGGCGGTCGCCGCGTCTGCGGACAGCCGAGATGTCGCCCTCCACGGCGGACTCACCGCACATGTCTGGTTCCGCTCGGCACTCGACCGGGCGCTGGGCGCCGCGGGCCGCGCTGTCGCCGCCTCAGCCGGTGACGCCATCGACGGAGCGCTCCTGCTCGCGGAGCGCACTGATCTTCCCCATGAAAGGTTCGTGCATCGTGCCGAATGAACACGCCAGACTGACCGCCCTCCTCGACGTCCTCTCGACGCTCGGCACGGAGGCGTCGACGACGGAGCGGGGCGATCTCGACCTGCTCGAGACAGCCGAGCTCGTGCGGCGCATGAACGCCGAGGATCACCGTGTCCCGACCGCGGTCGGAGAGCGCAGCGCGGAGATCGCTGCAGCCGTCGACGGCATCACCGAACGCTTCCGCGCCGGCGGGCGCCTCATCTACCTCGGGGCGGGCACCGCGGGCCGCGTCGGAGTGCTCGACGCCAGCGAATGCCCGCCGACCTTCGGTACGGACCCCTCGATGGTCGTGGGGTTGATCGCCGGCGGGGAGACGGCTATCCGCGCTGCGGTCGAGAACGCCGAGGACGACGACGAAGCCGCGGCGGCCTCGCTGCAGGAGCTCGGGCTCACCGAGCGCGACACGGTCGTCGGCATCTCGGCGTCCGGTCGCACCCCCTACGTCGTGGGCGGCCTCGAGTTCGCGCGGAAAGTCGGCGCGCTCACCGTCGCGATCGCCTCGAACCCGGCATCCGAGATCGGGGCTGTCGCCGAGATCGCGATCGAGGTCGTCACCGGGCCGGAGTTCATCTCGGGGTCGACGCGTCTGAAGTCGGGAACCGCGCAGAAGCTCGTCGTGAACATGCTCACCACCCTGTCGATGATCAAGCTCGGCAAGACGCACCACGGCGTGATGGTCGACCTGCTGGCCACGAACGAGAAGCTGCACGCGCGCTCGATCCGCACGGTGACCGAGCTCACCGGCGCCGGGGTCGACGAAGCCTCCGCCGCGCTGGACGCGGCCGGCGGCTCCGTCAAGCTGGCGATCCTGATGATCTCCACGGGGGCATCGGCAGATGACTCGGCTCAGGCGCTCGACGAGGCTGACGGAATCCTGCGCGTCGCGATCGCCCGACTCTCTTGAGGGGCACGTTCGCCGCGTGCTTCCGCCAGGGGCTTCCGGATGACGACGACGCGCTGACCTACGACAGCGACGCCGAGGGTCAGTGGTCGCAGGTGCAGGATCCGCCGCCTCCGCAGCATCCTGCATCCGCAGAGACGTGCGCCTGAGACGACTCCGGGACGTCCATCGCGGGGTTCTGATCGAGGAACCCGTTGGGCTTGAACCAGAATCCGGCGTAGTCGACGGGCATGATCGGCCAGTCCTCGGGGCGAGGGAAGTGCGTCAGGCCGAACGTGTGCCACAGCACGATGTCCTCGCCGTCGAGCGATCGGTCTCCGGCGGTGTATTCGGGCAGGCCGGAGCCGCCCTGATGCGCGTTCGGATACCGGCCGGCGGGCCAGATCTGCCCCTGCTCGTGCTGCGTCGCCCACAGGTGCCTGGTCGCGAAGGCTGCTCGCGCCGCCACGGATGACTCGGGGTCGGCCATCAGCAGTGCGGTCGGCTGGGGGATCAGGTGGTACGCGGTCGGGCGCCCGACATGGTTCGTGCGCGATGTGCTCTGCACCTCCCAGGCGCGCGCGACGGACGAGTCGGCATCGCGCTGAGCGGCGGACTCGGTGGAGAGCTGAGTCTCCGACCAGGTGAACGCGTTGCCGAACGGGTTGTCGGGCCCCATGGGGATGCGCTGAGCGTCGATCTCGAACAGGCGGTTCTCGTCGCCGTCGATCGCGACGTCGAGTCGAGCGCAGAACAGGTGCTGGTGCACGGGGGCGAACACCCCTGGGGCGAGCTCGGTGGCGTGCTTCTGCTGCACGCCGGGTTCGCCGGCACCTGCGAACACGATTCCCGTCGCCTTGGCCACGACCTCGATCGAGCCGTCGAGATAGAAGTGCCAGTAGAAGCCGTAGTCGTAGTTGCCGATCGTCGAGAAGTACGACACCACGAAGCGTCGCGAGCGGCGCACATCCGAGCGTCCCGCGAGGTCGGTGTGCTTCCAGAGGATGCCGTAGTCCTCCTCGTGCATGCAGACGACGTTGGGGATGCGCACGGGGTGGCCGTGATCATCGGCGACGTAGCCGTCGAGGTAGCGGATCACGCCCAGGCAGTCGCAACCCAGCTCGAGGTGGTTCGCGTTCTTGCCGAGCAGGTACTCACCGGCATCGAAGTAGCTGATCCAGAAGCGACCTGGCGCGGTGTCGCCGTAGGGCACGACCATCTCGGGCACGCTCGCTCTGCTGAGCACCGAGCGTCCGTCGAACGCGACGTCGTGCAGCACGAGCCCCTCGCGCGCGTTGAAGCTGACCCTCATCGACCAGTTCTCCCACTCGACCAGAGATCCGGTGACGGCGAAGCTCGGCCCCTCCGGCTGGGTGATCTCGATGGGCTTGAGCGTGGTGCGCGCCGCGCCCTGCACCTCGGGGTAGTAGTTGCCGTGACCCGCGGGCACCGGCACATCGCCCTCGTCGTCGATGCGGATGACGCTGCCCGCGGTCAGATCGATGTGCACCACGAGGCCTTCGACCGGATGCGCCCAGGGGGAGTCGTTCTCGTCGTACTTCAGGAACGTGAGCGAGCGGATGACGCGGCGACCCACCTCGTCGGCACGGCCGGTGTAGCCCGGGGCGAGCGGGCCGCAGAACGCGAGCTCCATGTGATCTGCGAGTCCGCGGCGCGTCATCGCCGCCTGCCACTCGGGCGAGGCCTTCGCGATCGCCTCCGCGCGCTCGTACTCCTCCAAGAGGTACTGCGGCTGGCCGTAGGGGGGCGCGTCGTTGGGCACCCTTTCGTTGCGCAGGACCTCGCCGCGGGTGATCGAGACGACCACCTCGGTGGCGACGCCGGTCGCGGTGTCGAGCAGGGTCGCGTCGACCCGCCGGTCGATGGGGGAGCCGGGCGTCCACCCGGCGAGCTCCTGCTTGGTGGGCTCGTCCGGCAGGAGCATCGGCACGCGAACCGTCTCGCCGAGCAGCCCGGCGGATTCGAGCACGGCGCGGGCTGCGGCGATCTCGGCGCCGGTGAGCGGGTCGAGCGGGTGTGGCGCCGGGATCCGGTCGATGGAGACGGGCTGGGGGTGGGACATCGTCGTACCTCACTATTTCGAGCGAGCGCTCAATAAACGGATTGGCTCGATGCTACGACGGTGTGGCGGGGTGCACAAGAGCCTGCTGGCGATCGACTCTGCGCGGAGCGCGAGCGCGGGGTGGGCGCGCCTGGTTCAGGCGCGCCAGGGCGTGAGGATGCTGTCGAGCACTGCGAGATGCGCCTCGGCGCCGCGCGGCTCGGTGACCTCGAGCACCTGCTGCCCGTACGTGATCGATCGGAGCAGCGACATCACCGCCTGCTTCGGCGTGGCATCCGACAGCTCGCCGTCGACGATCGCCTCATCGATGGCCTCGCTGATGCCGTCCTGCCAGGTCGCGAGCGTGGGGGAGCCGGCGTCCGGGGAGGACGCGAGCGTCGCGAGGCGTCCCCAGAATCCGACGACCACGTACGCCTCGGTGCGTGTCTCCGCCTCGACGGGAAGGACTTCCCGCATCAGGGCGTCGAGTCTGGTCAGCCCGCGGAGCCCCGCGGTCACCGATCGGATGCGCTCGTCCGTGCGCCGGGTGATCTCCGCCGCCGCCGCGCGGATCACGTCGTCGAATCCGTCGAAGTAGTGCCAGAGTGAGCCCGTCGCGACGCCGAGCTCCTTGGCCACGGCGCGAGACGACACCGCCTCGTGCCCGTCGCGGGCGGCCACGGCGAGCAGCGCCTCGGCGATCTGCCGGCGGCGCTCATCGTGGTCTACGACGCGGGGCACACGCCCATCCTGGCGCATCCGACGCAGGTATCGCTATTTTGAGCAGTTGATCAATATGATGCGTGTGTGGATCACCTCCTCCCCGCAGCACCGTGGCTGATGGCGCTCGCCGCCGTCGTCTCGGCCGCGGCGTGCGTCGCGGTCTGGCGGGCCGTGCCGTGGCAGGGGAGGCAGAGCGCGCTGATCATGGCCGGCGCGATGATCGTCATCGCAGTGAGCGGCGGCGACGCGATGATCGGTCTCGTGCTCGGGATCGTCCTTCTCGCGTCTGCGATGCTCGGCACGGCAGGCGTGCGGGGAACGCCGGCGGCGGCCACCTGCTGCCACCGCGCGCTGGTGTCGCTTGTGATGGCGATCTGCTCGTTCGAGAGCCTGTCGACGGGCGAGGCGCTGGTCGAGTCGGGCGGCCACGGCGGCCACGGTCTCGACGGAGTCCTCTCGGTGCTCGTGGTGGCGGGGGTCATCGGAGTGGTGCTCTGGACGGTCGTCTCCGAGTGGGTGCTCGTGCCCGTGCATCAGGGCCGGACCGCCCGCCTGCTCACGGTCGAGTCCTGGGCGATGGCGGCGGGAGTCAGCGTGATGTGCGTGGGGTTCTGAATTCGATCGCCGCCTCGATGAGCAGGGCCGCAGGCGGGACGCGTCAGTGCGATCCGCCGAATTCGATCAGCAGCACACCCAGAGCGATCAGGGCGACGCCGATCGCCATCAGCACCGAGAAGTGGTCCTTGAAGATCACACGGCCGAGGATCGCCGTGATGGCGACGCCGGCCGCTGACCACACGCCGTAGGCGACGCCCACAGGCATGCCCATGGCGAGGATGGCTCCGAGCAGGGTGAAGGCGGCGAGGTAGCCGACGACGATCACGGGGATCCACCGCAGGATTCCCTGTCGCGCAGGTGAACGGCGGGCGGAGGCCGCGATTTCTGAACCCCGCCGCGCGGCGCGTACCCTGGAGGCATCCCCCGAAGCTCACCCGGCAATCTCGCGCGCCGGCGACCTCGGCGCGCTCACACATGCAAGGACGCAGATGAACGTAACCGCCGCACCCCATGACGACTGGACGGCGAGAGAAGAGCTGGCCGAGCGGATGATCCCGCTCATCGGCGCACTCAAGCGCGAGCGTGACGTGGTCACCTCGCTCCACGGACACCGACTGCTGGGACTCTCCGCCACCGGCATCGTCGAGGTGCACGACCGAGTGGCGCAGCTCGGGCACGAACGGCTCGCAGTGGATGAGACCCTCGCGGTGCTCGAGGGCGTTCATGACCTCGCCCCGGGTGCATCGTCGCTCGACCTGGCGCGCCTCGTCGCAGGTCACGCCGACAGCGACCTGCCTCTCGACGTCTATCTGGCCGACGCCCTCGCGCCCGCGGTCGGTGCGGTCGCCGCGGCGCCCACCGATGTCGTGCTCTACGGCTTCGGACGCATCGGGCGCCTGCTCGCCCGCATCCTCATCGCGCACAACGGCGGTGGCAGCGGTCTGCGGCTGCGTGCCATCGTCGTGCGCCGAGGCTCGGAGAACGACCTCGTCAAGCGCGCATCGCTGCTGCTGCGCGACTCCGTGCACGGCCGCTTCGCCGGTTCCGTCACGGTCGACGAGGACGCCGACCAGATCATCGCGAACGGCACCCGCATCCAGGTGATCTACTCCGACGACCCCGCGACGATCGACTACACGGCATACGACATCCACGACGCGATCGTCGTCGACAACACCGGGCGCTGGCGCGACGAGGCGGGTCTCAGCCGCCACCTCGAATCCACGGGCGTCGCACGCGTGCTGCTCACCGCCCCGGGCAAGGGCGCACTGAAGAACATCGTGCACGGCATCAACGACGGCACGATCGAGCCCGACGACCGCATCATCACGGCGGCCTCGTGCACGACGAACGCGATCACGCCCGTGCTCAAGGCCGTCGACGAGGCGTACGGGATCGTCCGGGGGCATGTCGAGACGGTGCACTCGTTCACCAACGATCAGAACCTGATCGACAACTTCCACAGCGGTGATCGCCGGGGTCGCTCTGCGGTGCTGAACATGGTGATCACCGAGACCGGAGCAGCGAAAGCCGTCGCACGGGCGCTCCCCGAGCTCGAGGGCAAGCTCACCGGTTCCGCGATCCGGGTGCCTACGCCCGACGTCTCGCTGGCCGTGCTGCACCTGAGCCTCGAGCGCCCTGCAGTCAAGGACGAGCTCAACGACTACCTGCGTCGGGTCTCGCTGCACTCGAAGCTGCGTCAGCAGATCGACTACGTCGAGAGCCCGGCGGTCGTGTCGACGGACTTCGTCGGCTCGCACCGCGCGGGCATCGTCGACGGCCTCGCGACCATCGCCAACGAGACGGACGTCGTCCTCTACGTCTGGTACGACAACGAGTACGGATACTCGTGCCAGGTGATCCGCGTGCTCGAGGTCATGGCCGGCTCGCATCCGATCGTGCTCCCCGAGCGCCGAGAGGTGACGCTGCACGGGTGACGGCGCTGTCGGCGGCACCGGGCATGATGAGGGCATGAAGTCCGCATCCCTTCTGTCCGAGCGTCTGCGCTCGCATCGACTCACGGCTCCCGCGGCCTCGGTGACCGACGCCGCGGCGCACATGCTCGCGGTGCAGAGCCAGGACTTCACCGCCGGACGCTGGGCGCTCGCTGCGCGCACACACAGAGAGCCCACGCTGCACCTGGTCGATCGCGCCTTCGACAGGGGAGACCTGGTGCGTGCGTGGACGATGCGCGGAACCCTGCACATCATCCCGGCCCGCGATCTGCGCTGGGTGCTGTCGGTGACCGGCGACCGACAGCGCCAGCAGGCGGCAGGCAGGCGACGCGATCTCGGGATCGACCGGACGATGGTCGACGCCGCCGTGGCTGCAGTGGTGCCGCGGCTGAGCGACGGCGGCCTCACGCGCGCCGAGATGTTCGAGGTCTTCTCCGGTATCGGCATCGACCCGAGCGGGCAGCGCGGCATCCACCTGCTGAGCGAACTGACCCTCGACGGCCTGATCTGCCAGGGACCGGTCGTCACTCGAGAGCGGGTGAGCCGCGAGCAGCGCTTCGTGCTCGTCGAACAGCACATCCGCGAGCATGCGGCGCCGGACGACCCACTCGCCGAGCTCTTCGTGCGTTACGTCGACGGGCACGGGCCGGTCGGGGTCGCCGACTTCGCGTGGTGGTCGGGGCTCACGCTCGGCCGGTCGCGAGAAGCGCGCGACAGAGCCGCGGGCAGGGTGGTCGAGATCGAGGAGGGCCTGTTCGTGTCGGGCGCTCGCCCCCGTCGCTCGCCCTCCGTCGCCGACGTGCTCGCGCTCGGAGCCTTCGACGAGTACTACATCTCGTATGCCGACCGCACGGCGGTGTGCGCGCCCGAGCATCTCGCGCTGGTCGGACCGGGCAAGAACGGCATGGTGCGGGCGACGATCATCGCTGACGGTCGGGTGATCGGATGCTGGACGCACGCGAGTGCCTCGCTCGGCTCGGCCCCCGAACTCTTCGTGGCGGACGCCGACGACGAAGCGGTGCGCAGCGCTCTCGCGCGATTCACCCGATTCCTCGGCGGCTGATCCGGCCTGCCGTGGCTCAGCTCACTCGCTCGCGTGGCGCCCGAGGAAGTTGTAGACCTCGTTGTCGTCGACGCCGGGGAACGCCCCACGGGGCAGCGGCGAGAACATGTGCGTGTGCACGCGGGCGCTGGGCCAGGCCTTGCCGTTCCACCGGTCGGTGAGGTCGGCGGAGGGGCGGCGGCAGCATGCCTCGTCAGGGCAGGTGGAGACCGCGCGGTCGGCGGTCTCGCGCCCGCGCCACCAGCGGGCGTCATCGAAGGGCACGCCCACCGTGATCGAGAACTCGCCGTCGGTCGATGCGCCGGTCTGCGTCGAGCACCAGAACGTGCCGGAGGGCGTGTCGGTGTACTGGTGGTGCTCGTTCGTGCGGTTCTGCTGCGTGAACGCCGCCCGTGCCTGGAACTTGCGACACACCCGCTGCCCCTCGACGGCGCCGGTGACATCCATCGGCAGGGGCAGATCGTCGTTCTCGTAGACGCGTGTGATCGCGCCGGTGGCATCGACGCGGAGGAAGTGCAGCGACATCCCCAGGTGCTGCGTGAGCAGGTTGGTCATTCGCATCCCGGCGGCTTCATGGGTCACGCCGAACGCATCGCGGAAGTCCTCGACTGCGAGGTTGCGGTCCTTCTTCGCCTGCTGCAGGAAGGCGACCGAGGCCGTCTCGGGCATCAGGCACGAGGCGGCGAAGTAGTTGATCTCGAGCCGCTGCTGCAGGAAGTCGGCGTAGTCGGTCGGCGGCGTGTGGCCGAGCAGGCGGTGCGCCATGGCCTGCAGCGCCATGGAGCGCAGGCCGTGGCCCCCCGGGATCGACGCCGGAGGCAGGTAGATCCGCCCGTTCTCGAGGTCGGTGACCGAGCGCGTCGAGTGCGGCAGGTCGTTGACGTAGATCAGCTCGAAGCCGAGCTTCTCGGCCATGATGCTCACCGTGCGGTGGGTGAGGGCCCCCTGCACGTGACCGGCCGACCGCAGCTGCTTCTCAGCGAGCCTCTCGATGTCCGCGAGGTAGTTGTTCTGCGCGCGCATCCGCAGGCGCAGTTCGGTGTTCGCGCGCCTGGCCTCTTCGGGAGTCGCGATCGCCTCGCGCTCTCGGCGCTGCAGCTCGCGGTGCAGGCCGAGCAGCGACTCGATCGTCTCGTCGCTCATCCCCTTCGTGACGCGCACCGGGGCGATGCCGAGCTGCCGGAACACCGGGCTCTCCTGCGCGCGCTCGAGCTCGATCTCGAGAGCCGCGCGTCGGTTCGGCGGCTCGCCGGAGATGAGATCGGTGACCTCGGTGCCCGTGGCCAGCGCGATGGCCTGCAGCAGAGAGAGCTTCGGCTCTCGCTTGCCGTTCTCGATCAGGCTCAGCTGCGACCCCGCGACGCCGACGAGCGCGCCCAGCTCATCGAGCGTGAACCCCTTGTCGAGGCGGTGGTGCCTGATTCGGTGGCCGAGGGTCGCGAGGTGGATGCCGGAAGGAGCCATTCCTTGATCCTATCGAAAGAACTGCGATTCTTATCGCCAGAAATGACGAAAAGTCGGGTGCGAACCAGAAGAAGATGGAGGAAACGCCCCTCACTTCAAAGGAGTAGTCATGGCGATCGCCGAAGTCTTCACCCCCCGAGCATCATCTGTCGCACCTGTGCGCACCTTCGGGACGGCTCCGACGTATGACACCCCTGCGATGGCTGAGCTCGCCGCCTGGGTCGATGAGATCGCCGCTCTCACACAGCCGGCATCCATCCACTGGGTCGACGGCTCGCGCGCCGAGAACGACTGGCTGCTGCGGGGGCTCGTCGACGAGGGCAAGCTGATCAAGCTCAACCCCGAGTGGCGTCCCGGTTCGTACCTCGCCCGCTCGCACCCCAGCGATGTCGCCCGCACCGAGGGCCGCACTTACATCTCGTCGGAGAACGAGGAGGATGCCGGTCCGACCAACAACTGGGCGCCTCCTGCGCAGATGCGCGAGAAGATGACCGAGATCTTCGAGGGCTCGATGCGAGGCCGGACGATGTTCGTCGTGCCGTTCTCGATGGGGCCGGTCGGCGGGCCGCTCTCGCACATCGGCGTCCAGGTCACCGACAGCGCCTACGCAGTGGCATCCATCGGCATCATGACTCGGGTCGGTGACGCGGTGACCCGTCAGATCGCCGAGGGCGCGCCCTGGGTCAAGACCGTGCACTCGGTCGGCGCACCGCTCGCCGAGGGAGAGCCCGATGTCGAGTGGCCCTGCAACGACGACAAGTACATCGTGCACTTCCCCGAGACGCTCGAGGTCTACTCGTTCGGCTCCGGCTACGGCGGCAACGCGATCCTCGCCAAGAAGTGCTTCGCATTGCGCATCGCCTCGGTCATCGCCCGTGACGAGGGCTGGTTGGCCGAGCACATGCTGCTCATCCGCGTGATCGATCCGGCGGGCAAGGCCTACCACGTGGCTGCGGCGTTCCCGTCGGCGTGCGGCAAGACGAATCTCGCCATGCTGCGCCCGACCATTCCGGGGTGGCGCGTCGAGACCCTCGGAGACGACATCGCGTGGATCCGACCGGGCGAAGACGGTCGCCTCTGGGCGATCAACCCTGAGGCAGGGTTCTTCGGCGTCGCGCCGGGCACGGGTGAGTCGACCAACGTCACGGCCGTCGAGACGCTCTGGGGCAACACGATCTTCACGAACGTCGCGCTCCGCCCCGACGGGGACGTGTGGTGGGAGGGCCTGACCGATCAGGCTCCGCCTCACCTCACCGACTGGGAGGGCAACGCATGGACGCCGGACTCCGGTCGCCCCGCCGCGCACCCGAACTCGCGCTTCACGGTCTCGGCCGCCCAGTGCCCGCAGATCTCGGAGGACTGGGAAGAGGCGGTGCCGCTAGACGTCATCCTCTTCGGCGGACGACGTGCGACCAACGTGCCGCTCGTGGTCGAGGCCACGGACTGGACTCATGGCGTGTTCCTCGGATCCAACATCTCGTCGGAGCGCACGGCGGCCGCCGAGGGCACGGTCGGCGAACTGCGTCGGGATCCGTTCGCGATGCTTCCGTTCTGCGGCTACAACATGGCCGACTACTTCGGCCACTGGCTCAAGGTCGGACGGGGCCTGCGGTTCGACCGCGCGCCCCGCATCTTCCAGGTCAACTGGTTCCGTCGCGGTTCGGACGGGCGCTTCCTGTGGCCCGGATTCGGCGACAACTCGCGCGTCGTCGACTGGATCATCCGTCGCGTGTCGGGCGAGGTGTCGACGATCGACAGCCCGATCGGTCGGCTGCCGCTGGTCGAGGACCTCAATCTCGACGGCATCGACGTGCCGGAGGCCGACCTCGAGGAGCTCTTCTCGATCGACACCGAAGCCTGGAAGACCGAGGCCGACCTCACCGAGGAGTTCTACGACACCTTCGGAGACAAGGTGCCTGCCGCGCTGCGCGCCGAGCTCGCCTCGCTGCGCTACCGCCTCGACAAGGCCTGACAGACCGGGCGCCGGTTCGGGGGAGCCGGCGCTCTACACTCCAGATCCCCCTACCCCCAGACCGCGAAGGCGGGATGGCTGAGGCGAACCCATGGCTGAGTGGTCTCTGACATCCCGCCTTCGCGCATGTGTGTGCGCGAGGTGACCCTGGTCAGGCGAGCAGCTGGTGCCGCGCCAGATCGCGGTAGAGCGGCGTCGACTCGATCAGCTCGGCGTGAGTGCCCTGACCGACCACGGCGCCGTCCTGCAGCACCACGATGAGGTCGCTGTCGACGACGGTCGACAGCCGGTGAGCGATGACGATGAGCGTGCGATCGGTCGACACCGCGTCGATGGCTTCGCGCATGCGCTGCTCGTTCACGCCGTCGAGAGACGACGTCGACTCGTCGAGCAGCAGGATCGGCGCATCGGTGAGCAGGGCGCGGGCGATCGCCAGACGCTGACGTTCTCCGCCCGAGAGCATCACGCCGTCTTCTCCGACGGCGGCCTCGAGTCCCAGCGGGTCGCGTTCGAGCACGTCGCCCAGGTTCACGGCGCGAAGCACCTGCTCGCAGTCCTCGTCCGAGGCGTTCGGCGAGGCGAGACGCAGGTTGTCGCCGAGGGTCCCGGCGAGCGTGGGGGCATCCTGCTCGACATAGCCGAACTGCGCGCGCAGCTCGTCGCGCGGATAGGTGCGCGAGTCGTGGCCGTAGAGGCGGATCGACCCGCCCGTCGGGTCGTAGAAGCGCTCGACGAGGGAGAGGATGGTGCTCTTGCCTGCACCGCTGGGGCCGACGAGCGCGACGCGAGCACCGCGGGGCACTGCGAACGAGACTCCGCGGAGGACCTCACGCTCTGCCGTGACAGCCGAGTCGTCCGTCGGCTCGAGGTGCGCATCGGCGAGAAGCGTCTGCGCCTCCTTCGCGGCCGCCAGGCGTGCGGCGACCACGTTCTCGGGGTAGCGGAAGCGCACGTCGCGGAACTCGATCGCGGGGGCGAGAGGGTCGGCGGTGTCGCGCGGGAAGGACGCGGCGATCTCCGCATCGTGCTGGGTCTCGATCGGCAGGTTCAGCACTTCCTGGATGCGACCGAGAGCACCGAGCGCCTGGTTCACCGAGGTGATCGCGCCGAACGTGGTCGCGAGCGGCATCACGAGCATGAACAGGAACAGGATGAACGTGATCAGCGACGCGATGGTGATGGTGCCGGCCGCGACCCTGAAGCCGCCGACGCCGAGCACGACGAGCAGTGAGACCTGCAGCGCGACTCCCGCGATCGGAACCACGAGCGAGGAGATCTTGGCGATGCGCACGCCGATGCCGTAGGCCTCGGAGGCGAGGGCCGACACCGTCTCGGTCTCGCGTTCCGTCGCCCCGGAGGCGCGCACGGTGCGGATCGAGCCGACCGCGCGCTCGACCCCCGAGGCGAGCTCGCCGACCTTCTCCTGCTGGGCGGTGGATGCCGTGCGAATGCGGCCGCTGAGCGCGGTGACGACGACGACCGAGGCGCCGATCACGACGACGATGAGCAGCAGCAGCACGGGGTCGATCACGAGCATCGCGATGAGAGCGCCGAGGAACAGGATCGCGCTGCCGACGGCATCCGCCAGTCCCTGCGTGAGCACGGCGTAGAGCAGCGTCGTGTCGGTGCCGACGCGCGACACCAGGTCGCCGGTGCGTCGGGCGTCGAACTCGCTGATCGGCAGGTGCAGGATGCGCGAGATCAGCTTGCGCCTGCTGGAGTACACGACCGCGGTGCCGGTGCGCTGCAGCAGGTAGTGCTGGTAGCCGGAGATGATCGAGGACACGATCACGAGACCGACGAGGGCCCAGACCAGGATGCCGAGTCCCTGATCGGACTGCACGGCTTCGATGAGCTGACCCACCAGCAGTGGTTGGGCGAGCGACGTGGCGGCTCCGAAGACGCTGAGCACCGCGACGACGATGAGCGTGCGCTTGTGCTCGAAGAGGAAGGGGAGGAGCTGGCGGAAGGTGGCGCGCGGACCGTCGTGCTGCGCGCCGCGTCCGCGTCGGCGTGATGTCGCCGTGCTGGACATGCGGAACCTCGTTCTGAAAGGGGGTAGTTCGACCGTACTTCGTGCGAGGACGGATTCTGTGGATGGGCTGTATGCGTTTCAGTGCTTGCCGAATCGGCGGTGCGCCGCCTGCTTCGAGACACCGAGTGAGCTCGCGATCGCCTGCCACGAGTACCCGAGATTGCGCGCGCGTCTCACCTGGGTCTCTTCGGCGCGGGCCAGTTCACTGCGCAGGGCGGCGAGGCGGTGGAGCTCGGACAGTGGCTCGCCGCCGTCATCCTGGGCGATCGCGGTCTTCATGGTCATCGTGAACCTCCTGCGTCAATATTGGTTGACGCTTCGAGAGATGTCAACATAAATTGACGGATCTCGCGGCGTGCGCGATGCGAGACTGGAGCGATGCTGTCTGCATCGAAACCCGTCTCCGGCGACCGAGTCGCCGTCCTGTCGCCCGCCTTCGCCGCTCCTGCGGTCGCCCCTGAGATCCACGAGCAGGCTCTCCGACGACTCGAGCAGCTGACCGGACTGATCCCGGTGGAGTATCCGACCACCAGGCAGCTCGACGCGAGCCCTGAAGCCCGGGCCGCCGACGTCAACGCGGCCTTCGCCGACCCCGGCATCCGGGCGATCCTCGCGACGATCGGGGGCGATGACCAGATCCTGGTGGTGCCGCACCTCGACGCCGTACTCGCTCAGGCCGATCCCAAGCCGTTCCTGGGCTACAGCGACAACACCAACATCCTCAACTGGCTGTGGGGGCTCGGCATCCGCGGCTACTACGGAGGGTCCACGGCAGTGCACCTGGGGCCTGGGCCGGCGGTCGACGACCTGCATCTGCGCTCACTGCGCGCTGCGCTGCTCGACGGCGGCACGGTCGAGATCACCGAGCCAGGCGAGTCGGAGGACGTGGGAAGGCGCTGGACAGACCCGCTTGCACTCACCGAATACGGCGACCGGATCGCGACCGATGAGTGGGCCTGGGCCGGGCCGGCATCGCGCGTCGAGGGACGCACGTGGGGCGGGTGCCTCGAGAGCATCGACGCGCTCGCGCTCGCAGACCGGCTGCCCACGACATACGACCTGCGCGGCGGCATCCTGCTGCTGGAGACCAGCGAGGAGCGTCCGCCGGCGAGCTGGGTGGCACGCTGGATGCGCGGGTTGGGAGAGCGCGGGATCCTCGATGCCGTCGCGGGCGTGGTCGTCGCGCGTCCGCCGGTGAGCGACTTCGAATTCCTCCCGTCGCCGGCAGAGGCCGATGCGCTGCGCACGGCGCAGCGAGACGCCGTCATCGAGACGGTCACGCGGTACAACCCCGACGCGGTCGTCTGCGTGGGCGTGCCGTTCGGTCACACGCGGCCCCAGTGGATCGTTCCCTACGGGGGGACGATGGCGCTCGACGGGTCGACGCGGACGATCACCGCCTCCTACTGAGCCCGACGACCACCCCGAGCACCCGAAAGGGCGGCACCCCCGAGGAGGTGCCGCCCTTTCGCGTGAAGTGACGTGTCAGAGTTCGACGGCCGCCGCGACTCCGAGGTCCTCTTCGTAGTCGTTGTCCTTCGTCTCCTTCGACAGGAGCAGCGCGATGAACGTCAGCACTCCCATCGCCGACAGGTAGAGACCGACGAGCCACGGGGCGCCGTCGCCGAGTTCCCAGAGCCACAGCGCGATGAGCGGGGCCACGGCGGCGCCGAGGATCGAGGAGACGTTGTACGAGATCGCGGAGCCCGTGTAGCGGACGTTCGTCGGGAACAGCTCGGGAAGCAGCGCGCCCATCGGACCGAACGTCGCGCCCATGAGCATGAAACCGAACACGAGGAACGCCTGCGCGAGTGCGCCCGTGAACTTCGGGTCCATCGCAGGCAGCAGGAAGGCGTTGAACGTGAAGCCGAACACGATGATGAGACCGGTGACCCACAGGAGCAGCTTGCGTCGGCCGATCGAATCGGCGATCGGCCCGGAGAGCAGGGTGAAGATGCCGAAGAACACCACGCCGACGATCTGCATCAGCACGAAGTCGGTGTAGGCGAATCCGAGACCCGGATAGAACTGCGCGGCGAAGGCCGACGCGTCGAAGTCCTTGCCCGTCGCCTCGGCAGCGGCCTGCGCGGCGGCGGACGCCGTCTCGAGCGTGGCCGGCTTGGTGCCGTACGCCAGGGTGAAGTTCGTCATCAGGTAGAACAGCACATAGGTCGCCAGCATGATGAACGTGCCGAGGATCAGCTGCTTCCAGTGGTGACGGAACACGGTCGCGAGGGGCAGCTTGCGGATCGCACCCTTCTTCTCGGCCTTCTTGAAGGTGTCGGACTCGACGAGCTTGAGTCGGACCCACAGGCCGATGATGACCATGACGGCAGAGAAGAGGAACGGGATGCGCCAGCCCCACGACAGGAAGGCTTCGGACTTGAGCGCGGGGTTCTCGGAGTGCGGCAGCAGCCAGTTGATGCCGAGGAAGAGGAAGTTCGCGATGATGAAGCCGAGCGGCGCTCCCAGCTGCGGGAACGTGCCGTACCAGGCGCGCTTGCCCCGGGGTGCGTTCTCGGTGGCGACCAGCGCGGCCCCCGACCACTCGCCGCCGAGCGCGAAACCCTGAGCGAGACGCAGGATGAGCAGCAGGAGAGCCGCCCACCAGCCGATCTGCTGGAACGTGGGCAGAAGCCCGATGATGAACGTCGCGATGCCCATCGTGAGCAGAGAGGCGACGAGAGTGGCCTTGCGGCCGAACTTGTCGCCGAAGTGACCGAAGACCACTGCACCGATCGGGCGGGCGACCATCGCCGCACCGAACACCGCGAACGACGACAGCAGCGAGGTCGTGTCGTTGCCCGTGGGGAAGAAGAGCACCGGGAACACGAGCACGGCCGCTGTCGCATAGGCGTAGAAGTCGTAGAACTCGATCGTGGTGCCGACGAGGCTCGCCGTGATGACGCGCGAGCGCGGATTCGCGGGCGCTGTGGTCGTACTCATGCTGCTCCTTAGATCCATGGCCCGGTATACCAAGGCACCGAGAGATCCTACGCCTTCCTGAACGTTTGCTGGGTGCGTGTGACGTCCGCGGGGCGCGCGTGCGTAGAGTCGGAGACGGATGCTGATGCCCGGGGCGAGGGGAAGACCGTGACGACCAGACTGCTGCTGATCGCCGACACCCACCTTCCGAAGCGGGCCAAGCGGCTCCCCGACGCGGTGCTGCGGGCGGTCGACGACGCCGACATCGTGATCCACGCGGGGGACTGGGTCGACCTCGCGACGCTGGATCTGCTCGAATCCCGCTCGCGGGTCCTGCATGGCGTCTACGGCAACAACGACGGCCACGAGCTGCGCGAGCGCCTGCCTGAGATCGCTCGCTTCACCGTCGAACAGGTCGACGTCGCGGTGGTGCACGAGACCGGCCAGCGGCAGAAGCGCGAGGAGCGGATGGATGTCGCGTTCCCCGGCGTGGATCTGCTCGTGTTCGGGCATTCGCACATCCCGTGGGACACCGTCGCCCCCTCCGGGATGCGCCTGGTGAATCCCGGGTCGCCGACCGATCGGCGCCGTCAGCCGGTCTGCACGATGATGTGGGTCACGATCGACGAGCGGCGGATCGATGCCACGCTGGTGCCGCTCGCATGAACGCCTCACCTGGCGGAAGCGACGACGCAGAGGTGCCCTCGGCATACCGCGCTCCGATGCGCTCGCGCGACGACGACGTGAGCGACGGCCCGGCTGTCGAGCGGGCACTGGAGCTCGGCGTGTGCGGAATGGGCGGCAGACTCGACGACGCACCGCACTCGATCGCCGATGCGCTCGCCGCGGTGGACGCGGTCTACGGAGAACGGATGGCACGCCGACTCGAGCGGTTCGCATCGGTCGCCGAGGGCGTCTTCGTCTGGACGCGCGACGCCGATGGCCTCCTCTGGCTGGGACGGATCACCGGACCGTGGCGCTACGACGCCTCGGCCGACGCGCGGGATGTCGACCTCGTGCACGTGCGCGCGTGCGACTGGCTCGATCGTCCGATCGAGGCGGCCGCGGTGCCTCCCGGCGTGCACGAGGCCTTCGCGCGCGGCGGTCGCAACGGGCAGAGCATCACCCGAGCCGACGCCGCTCGTCTCACGGCAGCCGTCTGGAAGTCCCGACGCAGCCGGCAGTGAGCCGTTCAGTCGGCCTGGCGCAGGTCGCGGACGATCGCGTCGTATCGGGTGAGGAACGCCCGTTCGTCGAGTCGCTTGCGTCGCATCCACGACGTGACCTCGTCGTTGCGCTTGCTCGCGTTGCACGACCCGCATGCAGGAACGACGTTCTCGACGGTGTACCGCCCGCCTCGCGAGATCGGCATCACGCAATCGCGTTGCAGTGCGATGTCGCCCGCTCCGCAATACGCGCATCCTCCCCAGGCCTCTCGCAGCGAAGCCCACTGCTCGACGGTGAGGTCGTTGTCCGCCCGCGCCACGCGGCCCTGGCGCCGCTTGGCATAGCGCGCGCGAGCGGCAGGTGAGGGAGTGGAGAACCTTCGACGCGGCACAGACACACGGTACCGGGTCGAGTCGCCCCCGGAGGGCTATTCCTCGGTGTCGCCGAGGTCGAGCGACGGGACGAAATCGGCGGTCGCGTCGAGCAGGTGCTCGAGTTCGAGGACGACGAGTCGGTTCGCTCCTGTCTTCGTGGCGGGCGCGGGCACGAAAAGGGTGCGCTGCGGGCCGTTTCGCCAGTATCGACCGAGGAAGAAGCCGTTGACGAACGCGTAGCCCTTGCTCCAGGCGGCGGTGTCGAGGAACAGGTCTGCGGGGGCATCGAGGTCGAAGTCCGCCACCCATGCCGACGGACCGGTCGTCGCCGCGGCGGACGCGTCTGCGGCGCGGGATCCGATCTCCGCAGCCAGGGCCGCGACGTCGAGCGGTGTCGAGTGCCAGCCGGTCAGCGCAACACCGTCGAGTGCAGGAGCGCCGATGAGGCCCTTCTGCTCGCCGAGCCGGTGGTCGTAGTTCACCCTGCCGCCCTCTTCGACGAGGATGCTGAGCGTACGCCCCGCGGGGATCCGCAGAGAACGGTCATGACGGGTGCGCGAGAGGGTGCCGACGGGCCGGCCGTCGACGCTCACCCAGGCGAGGTCGCGAACCTCCTCGAGGACGAGCTGCCCGCCCCGGCCCTCGGGCAGGGAGACGTCGTAGCGGACCAGGGCGCTCAGGTGCTCCAGCTCGTCGAACGTGACGGGCTCTGACGACGAGGGAGCGCTCGCCGCAGCATCCGTCCATGCACCGGCCGCGCTCAGCGGCACCGAGAAGACCGGCGCGGGCTCGGCGGCGGCCGGAAGCTCATCCGGCACCGGGGCGTACTTCGCGATGACGTCGCGGAATGCGAAGAACTTCGCGGTCGGGTTCCCGGCCTCGTCCAGAGGCGCGTCATAGTCGTACGACGTGACGATGGGCAGGTAGCGCCCCTTGTGGTTGGCGCCGTTCGTGAGGCCGAAGTTCGTGCCGCCGTGGAACATGTAGATGTTGACCGACGCGCCGGCAGCGAGCAGCTCGTCGAGGTCGGCGGCGGCGGCGGTGACCTCGGTGGTGTGATGCACGCCGCCCCACCAGTCGAACCATCCGTCCCAGAACTCCGAGCACATCAGCGGACCCGTGGGCTGGTGGCTGCGCAAGGTCGCGAGGCGCTCCGCGCTGCGCGAGCCGAACGAACCGGTCTTGTGCAGCTCGGGAAGGCTGCCGTCGTCGAGCATCTGATCGGTGGGCTGGTCGACGGTGGTGAGGGGGACCGTGATGCCCGACTCGCGGGTCAGCGCGACGAGCGCCTGCAGGTACGCCTTGTCGGAGCCGTATGCGCCGTACTCGTTCTCGATCTGCACGAGCACGACCGAGCCGCCGCGGTCGATCTGCCGCGGAGCGACGACCTCGTAGACCCGACGGAGGTACTCGCTCACATCGGCCAGGAAAGTGGGCTCGGACGAGCGCAGCTCGCGCTCGCCCGCGGTGAGCCAGTTCGGCAGACCGCCGTTGTGCCATTCGGCGCAGATGTAGGGGCCGGGGCGGACGATCGCGTCCATGCCCTCGGCCTGGATGAGGTCGAGGAAGCGCCCCAGGTCGTTCCACCCCGTGGCATCCCACTCGCCCCGGCGGGGTTCGTGGGCGTTCCAGGCCACGTACGTCTCGATCGTGTTGAGCCCCATCAGGCGGGCCTTGCGGATGCGGTCCTGCCACTGGTCGGGGTGCACCCGGAAGTAGTGGATGGCGCCGGCGATCACCTGGTGGGGGAGCCCCGCGCGGAGGAAGTCGGTCTCGCCGATGGAGAAGGAGGTCACGATGTGGTGCTTTCGATGGGAGGGCCGAACGGGGAGGGAGTCCCCGTCCGGCCCGGACGTGCGATTACTTGTTGACGGCGAAGCCCTGCGAGTTGCCGTACTCGACCAGCGCGTCCTGCCAGGTCGTCAGCCCCTCGTTCAGGTCGGTGCCGTTCTGGTACGACTGGCCCACGGTGTCGCCGAAGATGCTGTTGCCGTAGACCTGGTAGGGCAGGTAGCTCCAGCCTTCGACGACGTCGTCGGCCGCAGCCGCGAGGACCTCGTTGATCTTCTGGCCGCCGAAGTACTCGGGAGCGTCGGCGAGGAACTCCTCGCTCGAGAGCTCCGCCGTGGTCGACGGGAACCCGCCCGACTCGAGGAAGGTCGAGATGCTGTCCTCCGAGTTGTTCAGCCACCACAAGAATCCGGCTGCGAGCTCCGGGTTCTTGCTCTGCGTCGTCACGGCCTGGCCGCCGCCGCCGTTCTCCGCCGTCGCAGGGGTCCCGTCGTAGGTCGGCATCGGCGCGACGCGCCAGTCGCCGGCTCCGTCGGGAGCGCCGGTGATCAGGTTGCCGGGCATCCAGGCGCCGATCACGAGGGTGGCGAGGCTGCCGTCGCCGAGGGCGCGGAACCACTCGTCGCTCCAGCTGCCGTAGGGGGCGAGCAGATCCTCCTCGACGAGGCGGTTCCAGTTCTCGGTCCACTTCTTCGAGCCGTCGTCCTGCAGGTCGATCGTGACATCCGTGCCGGAGGTCTCGAACGGCTTGCCGCCGGCCTGCCAGATCATCGAGGTCGCGAAGCCGGCGTCGCCGGTGTCGTTCGTGATGTAGGCGTTCGGGTTCGCGGCGTGGATCGCCTTCGCGGCCTCGTAGTACTCGTCCCAGGTGGTGGGCACAGTGACGCCCGCGGCGTCGAACACGGCCTTGTTGTAGAACAGCGCCATGGGGCCGGAGTCCTGCGGCAGCCCGTAGATGGCGTCGCCGTCGGTGACGGAGTTCCACGTCGACGCGGTGTAGTCGTCCTCGAAGTCGGCGAAGCCGTACTGCGAGAGGTCGACGAACGCATCGGTGAGGGCGAACTGGGGGAAGGCGTAGTACTCGATCTGCACGACGTCGGGGGCGCCGGAACCCGCCTTGATCGCATTCTGCAGCTTGGTGTACTCCTCGTTGTTGGTGCCCGCGTTGACCACGTTCACCGTGACGTTGGGGTACTCCTTCTCGAAGGCCTCGACCTGGGCTTCGGCCGAAGGGGTCCACGACCAGTACGTGATCTCGCCGCCCTTCTCGAGCGCCGCCTCCACGGAGTCGAACGAGCCGTCGCCGGCAGCGCTGCCGCCTGAGCCGGTGTCGCCGGTGCTGCAGCCGGCCAGCGCGAGCGCTGCCACGGTTCCGGCCGCGAGCACCGTGAGGGTGCGCCGTGCGGCGGGTGAGGGAAGGTGCTTCATTGCTGTGTCCTTTCGGGGGTGCGGTCCAGCATCGGACCGACGTGTGCGGTGCGGAGGGATGCCGGGGGCTACTGCTTGACGCTTCCGGCGGTGAGACCTGACTGCCAGAACCTCTGCAGCAGCAGGAAGGCGATGACGATCGGGATGATGGTGAGGAGCGAACCCATGATCACGAGGTTGTAGATCGGCTGCGACCCCGCGCCGATCGCCTGGTTGCTCCACTGGTTGAGGCCGACCGTGAGCGGGTACCAGTCGGGGTCGGACAGCATGATCAGCGGCAGGAAGTAGTTGTTCCAGGTCGCGACCACGGTGAAGAGGGTGACCGTCACGATTCCGGGTGCGAGCAGTCGCATCGAGATCGTGAAGAAGGTGCGGAACTCGCCGGCACCGTCGATGCGCGCCGCCTCGAGCAGCTCGGTCGGCACCGAATCCGAGGCGAAGACCCAGATCAGGTACAGGCCGAACGGGCTGATCAGCGAGGGGATGATCACGGCCCACGGCGTGTTCGTGAGGCCGAGCTCGCTGAAGAGCAGGAAGGTCGGCACGGCCAGTGCGGTGCCGGGCACGGCGACCGCACCGAGCACGACGGCGAACACGGCGCGGCGACCGGGGAAGCGGTACTTCGCGAGTCCGTAGCCGGCCATGGTCGCCAGCAGGGTCGCGCCGCCGGCTCCGACGACCACGTACAGCAGCGTGTTGCCGAGCCAGCGCAGGAAGATGCCGTCCTGGTACGAGAACGTGGCCACGAGGTTGTCGAAGAACGCGAAGTCGTCGGAGAACCACAGACCGAACGAGCTGAAGAGTCCCGACTGCGTCTTCGTCGAGCTGAACAGCAGCCAGACGAGCGGCACGAGCGTGTACAGCGCGTACGCGACCATCACGATCAGCAGGATCTTCGACTTGCGCGGATTCATCAGATCGTGGCGCTTCTGCGCGGGGCGGGCGAGGGGGAGTGCCATGTCAGCGCACCTCCGACTTCGAGCCGCGCAGTTGCACGACGTAGGCGATCACTGCGGTGATGACGCCCATGATGATGGCGATCGTCGCGGCGTAGTTGAACTGCTGTCCGGCGAACGAGAGGTTGTACGCGTACATGTTGGGTGTGAAGTACGTCGTGATCACGTTCGGTGCCAGAGGCCGCAGGATGTTGGGCTCGTTGAAGAGCTGGAAGCTGCCGATGATCGAGAAGATCGTCGCGATCACGAGGGCGCCGCGGACGTTGGGGATCTTGATCGAGAAGATCGTGCGCCAGGCGCCGGCTCCGTCGAGCGATGCCGCCTCGTACATGTCGGTCGGGATCGTCTTCAGCGAGGAGTAGAAGATCAGCATGTTGTAGCCGACGAACTGCCACGTCACGATGTTGCCGATCGAGACCAGGATCCACTCCCGGGCGAAGGGGGTGATGAGGTCGCTGCCGAGCAGGTCGTTGAAGTTCGACGTCAGTCCGAACTGGTCGCCGTAGATGTAGCCCCACATGAGCACCGCCACGACGGCGGGCACCGCATAGGGCAGGAAGATCAGGATGCGGAAGAAGGATGCTCCGCGCAGTCGCGCGCTGTCGAGTGCCAGGGCCGCGGCGAGGGCCAGGACCAGCATGATCGGCACCTGCACGACGAGGAACAGCACGACGCGGCCGAACGCCTCCCAGAACTGCGGGTCGGTGAGGGCGCGCACGTAGTTGTCGAACCCGACGAACGCGGTGCCGCCGATCAGCTTCTCCTGGAAGAAGCTGAGGTACAGCGCATAGGCGAGCGGTGTGAGGAACACCAGGGCGAACACGACCATGAACGGGCCGACGAAGGCCCATCCCTTCCAGTCGCGTTTTTCACGCCGGCGGATGCCGTGGTCCGCCAGGGCTGCGGAGTCTTGAGTCGTCATTGACGAGAACCTTCTTAGAGATCGGGCGCTCACGGCGCCGTGTGTCAACGTCAACATATTCGATGCGCTGCTAGTGTGTCAACGTCAACACATGAATGGATGAGTGCTCGTGACCTCGGAACAGTCGGCAGAGCCGCCGCAGCGGCGGCGAGACCCCTCCATGGAGGACGTGGCGCGAGAGGCCGGCGTCTCCGGGCAGACCGTCTCGAGGGTCGTGAACGCGCGCGGGTACGTCGGCGCCGCCACCAGGGAGCGCGTCGAAGACGCCATGCAACGGCTCGGCTATCGGCCCAACAGCGCGGCCCGCGCCCTGCGCTCGGGCCGATTCCGCGCGATCGGTGTGATCATGTTCTCCTTCAGCTCATACGGCAATCAGCGCACGCTCGATGCGATCGCGGTGCGCGCGTCGCAGATGGGATACGCGTTGACTCTGATCCCCGTGGAGTCCAGCGCTCGTGACACCGTGGCAGGCGCCTTCCGCCGCCTCGAGGAGCATGCGGTCGACGGCATCATCATCGTGATCGAGGCGCACCAGCTCGATGAGGCCGAGGTCGAGATCCCCGACGGGCTGCCCGTCGTGCTGGTCGACTCCAACCGTGGAGCGAGTCATCCCTTCGTCGACACCGACCAGGCGCAGGGCGCGCGGCTCGCGACCGAGCATCTGCTCGACCTCGGACACCGGACCGTCTGGCATATCGCGGGTCCGGCGAAGTCGTACTCCGCCGAACGTCGTCGCGAATCCTGGAGGCGCACCCTCGAATCCCGCGGGGTCGTCGCGCCCGAGCCGCTGCAGGGCGACTGGTCCGCCGAGTCGGGCTACCGCGCGGGGCTCCGGCTGCGTGACGACGACGCCGTCACTGCGGTCTTCGCCGCGAACGACCAGATGGCGATCGGCGTCGTGCGGGCCTTCCGTGAGGCCGGCCGTGATATTCCGAGGGACGTCAGCGTGGTCGGCTTCGATGGCCTGCCGGATGCCGCACAGCTGTGGCCGCCCTTGACCACCGTGCAGCAGCATCCTGAGAAGGTCGGCGCGCTCGCGGTCGACGCGCTGCTCGCCGAGCTCGACGGGGGAGAGCGCATCCAGACCCCGCTCGTCGGCACGGAGCTCGTCGTCCGCGAGAGCACGGCGCCGCCTCGCGTCTGACCGCAGGCAGCGGGTGCGCCGGCGGTCAGGACCTCTCGGCCGCGCCGGCGCTTTCTCTTCGCCGGATCGACACGTGCGCCGGGATGCCGCGTGAGAACAGGATCGACAGCAGGCTGATCAGGATCAGCCCGACGAAGGACACACGGAGTGACGAGAGCTGCGACTCTCGGTAGATATCGGCGAGTTCGCTCGAGTCGTCGTCGCTGAGGCCGGCCGCCTCGCCGATCCCGGCGACATCCGCCGCGGGCACCACCGTGACGCCGCGGTCCGTCGCAGCGCTCACGGTCTCGCGCACGTCGCTCGGAAGATCGCTCACGGCGACGCCGGACGCGAACGAGGTCGACAGCGCTCCGATCAGCAGCGATCCGATCAGCGCGGTTCCGAGCGATGAGCCCAGATTCTGGAAGACGCCCTGCAGCCCGCCGACCTCGCTCGTGTCCTTCTCACTGACGCTCGACATGTTGACATTGCCGAGCTGCGAGGCGAGGAGCCCCAGGGCGCTGCCGGCGAGGAACATGCCGGCCGCGAACAGAACGCCGCGAAGGTCCTCGGTCACCGCACCGAGCAGCAGCACGGCGCTGAGCACGAGGGTCGACTGCCCGACTCTCACGATGCGGCGAGGGGACCACCTGCGGGACAGCGCGGTGCCGACGATCGAGAAGAGGATCAGCGAGACCGAGAGCGGGAAGATCTTGAGGCCCGTCTCGAGCGCGTCGTATCCGAGCGTCATCTGCAGGTACACCGGGACCATGAAGAACAGCCCGGCCGTCACGGCGTACTGGGCGCCGAGCACCGAGAGCCCGCTGCGCAGAGTCGTGATGGAGAACAGATCCGGCTGCATGAGAGGAGAGCGGCCGTCGCGTATCAGCCGTCGCTGCCAGCTGATGAAGAGCGCGATCAGAGCGGCTCCGAGCGCGATGCACCAGGTCGTCAGAGAGACTCCGAGGGGCGCGATGGGGACGCCCGCGATCTCCGGCGTGTACAGGGGGACCACCCATCCCCAGGTCTTGCTCTGCAGCATGCCGAAGACGATCAGGACGAGGCCGGCCGAAGACAGCAGGACGCTGCCGATATCGATGCGGATGCTCTGCCGTGGGGTGGAGTCGGTGATGATGCGAGCGCACAGGACGACGCCCAGCATGATCACCACCTCGGCGACGAAGACGAACCGCCAGCTGGAGTACGTGGTCACCGCCCCGCCGATGAGCGGACCGGCCGCGACCGCCGCACCCGACACGGCGCCGATGACGGCGAAGGCGGTGACGCGCTCAGCACCTCGGTAGTTGTCGGCGACGAGTGCGGCGATCGCGGGGATCACCAGCACCGCGCCCAGCCCCTCGATGATCGACCAGCCGAGGAAGAGGAACCCCACGGACGGACTCAGCGCGGTCATGAGGGAGCCTGCGGCGTAGACGCAGGAGCCGATCACGAAGGCGCGGCGTCGTCCCCACACATCGCCGAGCTTGGCGCCGAGGAGCATGAACGCCGCCATCGTCAGGGTGTAGAACGTGATCGCCGCCTGCATCGCCGTCACGGACGTGTCGAGATCGCTCACGACCGTCGAGATCGATACGTTCATGACCGTTCCGTCGAGCACCATGACGAACTGCGCGGAGCCGAGGACGATGACCACGTTCCACTTCTTCACGAGGTCTCCTCGGATGCGGGTGCAGGTGCGGGCGCGGGCGCGGGTGCGGGTGCAGGTGCGGGAGCTGCCTCGTACGCGGGCCGGCGGTTGCCGCGCATGATCCGCGCCACGGCCGTGATCAGGAACAGCTGACCGGTGATCGCCTCGGCGACGGCGATCCCCTGCACGGTGGGGCTCGCCGGCACGATGTTGCCGTAGCCGGTGGTCGTGAGGGTGGTGAACGAGAAGAACAGCTGGCTCGAGAGCGAGTCGACGACCGTCGGGCCGAAGGTCGGCGCGACGGTCAGAAGTGCGACGAGGTTGTAGACCAGGGCGAAGAACATGCCCACCAGGACGTACGCCGAGATCGCGGCGAGCAGAGCCTCGGCGTCCAGGCCCCGGCGGCGCACCTGGTGTCGGATGATCGCGACCGGCGCGATGAGGAAGGCGAGCATCGACGCGGCGGACAGCGAGATGTCGAGGGCGTGTCCTTTGAGGTCGAACACCGACACCACGACCGCGGCGATGCCTGCCGCCGCGAGCACGATCCAGGCGATGCGCTGCACCCGAGTATGCGCCTCGGTCACTCGAAGCACGACGGCGACGGTGACCAGCTGCAGCACGAACGCCGGTGGGCTCGGGTCGGTCGTCCCCTGAGCGGCGCACAGCACATAGCTGAGCACGAGGAGTGCGAGCACGAGCCAGTACCCGGACGGCCGGCCGACCACCTGTCTCGCGACGTGTGAGCCGAGGGGCGAGGGCTCACGCATCGTGTCTCCGGATTCCATGGAGGCGCCTCACACGGTTCCGTGCTCGTTCGGCAGACGCCCCGACGCCAGAGCTGCCTTCAGCGCCAGGAAGTCACTGTGGTTCTGATCCGCGTAGGCGACGGCGAAGTCCGCGATCGCCTCCTCGAACGTGTCGCTCCGCCCCAGATACCCCGCGATCTGCACCCGGTCTCCGGATCGGGAGTGGGCTCGCGCCAGCGTCTCGCCGCAGATCCGCGCATACAGGGTCGCACCTCGCACGGTCATCGTCTCCGGATCGATGCCCCCTTTCCCGTCCTGCAGCTGCCGGATGTAGAAGTCACGGTGCTGCCCGTCGAGGCCGATCACGGATTGCCGCCCGAGGAAGATGTCGCTGGATGCCTGCATCAGTCGCTGCCCCCGCACGACGCGCTCTGCGTGGTCGTCGAACTCGCTCGGACCGAGGAAACGCTCGAGGACGGACGCCTGCGCCTCCTTGGCCTGAAGGAGCAGCGGGTCGTCGTCGTCGCGCCCGCTGAAGAGGATCACCCAGGCTCGCGTCCCGACGCTTCCGACACCGACCACCTTTCGCGCCATATGACGGTACCGGTACTCGGCGAACGGATGGCGTTCGCCGACGAGCGTCGTCCGATACGCGCCGAGCACCTGATGCATGACATCCGCTTCGTCTGCGGCACGCCCCGCTTCGCGCAAGAATTCCTCGACGGGGACGATCAACGGCGGCGCCGCGACGATGCGCAGGCGGCCGTCGACGACGCGCACCAGCTTCTTGAAGGCCTTTCGCTGATCGCGTCTTCGCGCCTTCTCGATCGTCGCGTCCAGCCGACGCACCTCCTCGTCTCCCACCAGCTGGTCGAGCTGCGCCTGGCGGATCGACACTCTCGCACGCTCTGCGTCGAGTCGGTCGTACCAGGCATCGAGCACGGTCGACGTCGCTGCCCTCCGCATCGCCGTCCGGTAGCCGTGCGCCGCGGCCACGACGCAGGCGCGCTCCTCCTCGGCGCTGAATCCACGGTGCCTGCCGGCCACCGCGAAGCTCGCGGCGAGCCGTTTCACATCCCATTCGAACGGGCCGGGGAGCGTCTCGTCGAAGTCGTTGATATCGAAGATCAGGTGCCGCTCCGGGGTGCTGAACAGGCCGAAGTTCGAGAGGTGCGCGTCTCCGCAGAGCTGCGCGATGATCCCGGTGTGCCCGGAGGAGGCGAGATCCGATGCCATGAGCAGCGCCGCGCCGCGGTAGAAGGCGAGCGGCGACACCGCCATCCGTGCGTACCGCACCGGCGTGAGCTCCTGAACCCGTGACCGTCCCTGCTCCTCCAGCAGAGCCACGGGATCCGGGCGGTCCGGGGCAGGTGACCACGCACCGAGATGCGCCCGAGGCACCCGCGATCGAGCGGCGCGTCCTCTCTCGCGTCGCTCTGCGAACGGCTTCGCGACCTCAGCCGACCGGGTCATGAGCTGGCCGGACCGAGGGGGGCGGCGGAGGCGGGGGCCGCCTTCTCACCCGCGACGTCGTGGAGCGCGTCGTCCTCGGACGGTACGACGTCGATGACATCGGCATCGGCATCATTCGACGGCGGACGTTCGACCACCTCCAGTATCAGGACGGCGAGGAGCGACAGCGCCAGTGTCCACAGCACGAGCGCGGGGCTGAGCGGCCGCACGAGCAACACGACCGCCGCACCCGCCACGATGATCACGCCCCTCAAAAGAGAGCGTCGCGAGTACAGCCACGCGCCGACGCGTCCGGTGCTCAGGCCGCGCCGCTCCAGGGTGCCGCGTAGCGAGGCGGCGCCACCGTGGACGACGGCTCGAAGTCGTCGAGGAACGTCGAAGGGGCCGGCGAACCACGCGACCACGGCCGTGACGAGCGCGAGCACGAGCACGGCCACGGCGGTGTCGCGCATGGCGCCGCCGACCAGTTCGTAGATCGCGCCGCCGGCATCCGCGGGGATGCCGTTGCTGCGCAGGGCTGCGTCGAAGAACACCCTGCCGACGGCGAGGCCTGTGAGCACGATGAGCATCACGAGACCGAGGGAGAGTGCCGCGGTCACCAGCGCGACCGAGCGTCGTCGCGCGACGACCACCCCGGCGGCGAGGAAGAGGAGCGCCACCCAGGGCAGCCACAGCCCGGCCGCCACCACCAGCTCGTAGGCGAGCTGGACGGAGGCGAGGGAGTCGACCTGTGCGACGGTGATGGTGCGATCGACCGTCGGGATCGATGCCGCGAACCCGACGCCCTGGTCGACGAGCACGTCCTTCGCGGCGTCGATGATCGGCGCCAGCTGGATCCCGATCGTGCCGTCGGACCGGAGTGCGATGGCCGCATCGGGATCGTTCTGCAGCGCGGACACCACCTGCGAGTGGCTGATGCGAAGCGCGGATGCCCAGACGTTCGCGAACGCCTCGGACTCGACGAAGCGCTCGACCACGGTGCCCACGAGCGATTGGAGTCCCTGGGCGGCTGGCCCCTTGAGCAGCTCCAGCGCGCGAGTCGCCGCGGGGCCGGTGCCGAGCTCGATGACGCCGTCGATCACGTCCGTGGTGAGGGTGGGTATGTCCACCTGCCCCTCGATCGCCTCGACCACCTGATCGGTGACCGCGGACTGCACCGCAGGATCGCTCGCGAGCACGGAGTAGCTCGCGACGAACCGGTCGGTGTCGGTGAGCTGCACGTTGCCCCAGGCGGCCACCAGGGCGACGGGTGCGATGAGCGCACCCAGCACGATGAGGACGGTCGCCGAGAGGGTGCGTCCCCACCCGCGGGATCGGCGGCGCGACTCGACCGGACCGGGCGTCGGGGCGGGGGTGACCGCCGGGATGCCGCCGCGGAGCGCGCTGTTCTCGGCTTCGAGGGCAGCGAGGCGCTGCTGCAGCTCCTGGACCGTGGACCGTGCCATGAGGGTTCTCCTTCCTCAGACGTTTCGCGTTCTGACGGGGATAAGGACCTGCGTGATGACCAGCAGGATCGCTGCGGTGATCGGGATCCACACCAGAGCACCGAGCAGGGCCTCGCCGATGAGCGCCCCGATGATGAGGGGTGACTCCTCAGGCACGTTCGCATGGCTCACGGTGCCACTCTCGGGCTCAGGGCGTACGGCCGCGTCACCCTTTCAGGGCGATATACCGCGGCGTCAGATCAGTCCGAGATCCTGGGCGCGCGCGACGGCGGAGTTGCGGTTGGGGACCGCGAGCTTTCGGTAGATGTGAGCCATGTGAGTCTTGATCGTGTTGGGCGACACGTAGCAGCGGGCAGCGAGCTCGATGTTGGTCATCCGGGTCGGCAGGTACGCGAGGATCTCGAGTTCGCGATCCGTGAGCTGCTCGGCCAGCTCGGGCGAGGATGAGCGGGCGCGACGGAGCAGGCTCGCCCGTTCCAGCACGGTGGCGCGGAACGGCGTCGGGGTGCCGGGGAGGTCGGAGATCAGACGCGTGACTTCGGGGCCCGCGCGCACGAAAGCGGCGACCAGATCGTGCTGCGAGGCCAGGTCGAGGGCCCGGTGCATGGCGTCCGCGCCCGCGCCCGCGCCGCGCTCGCGGGCATCGAGCAACGAGCGGAGGATGAGCTGCTCCACGCCGGCGCGAGGCACCGACTCAGACGGATCCGGGGAGACAGCATCGAGGTGGGCGCGAGCGAGCTCGGGACGGTTGCGGGTGAGTGCGGCGGCGGTCGCCTCGAACACCAGAGGCGACCAGCGTCCTGCCGACGGATGACGCAATCCACCGTTCGACGAATGCGCGAGGCGCAGCGTGCGAGCCTCCTCGGCCTCGAGCGCCGCCGCGACGATCGGCGGCGGCGTCGACGGAAGCGGATCGACCGGGTCGACGACGTCTCCCTCGCTGAGAACCCTCGTGAGGTGCGCGATCCACATGAGCTGAGTGCGGTGGTTCGCGGCGGCGCGGAGTGCGCCCTCGTGCAGGGGCGTGGCGGCGGCGGACGGGGAGCCCCGCTCGATCGCTGCGAGCGCCGCGGCCAGGAAGGCGTCTGCCGGTGACGGATGTGCGAGCAGGCGGGTCTCGGCTGCGAGGTCCAGTGCCTCCTGCGAGATCGCCGCGGCAAGACGCAGCCGTCCGGCCCACGCCTCCAGCAGCGCGAGAGAGCCGAGGAGATGGATGCGGTACAGGCTGTACTGGGCCCCTGGCTCGGCCAGCGCCTCGTCGAATCGTCGTCGCGCAGCGCCGAGATCACCGGCGAGGAAGAGCGCGCGGCCCGCCGAGGTCAGCGAACTCGCGCGCAGCAGGTGCGGGTGCGTGAGACCCAGCAGCTCGGGCGTGCGCAGATCCGGATTCTCGCCGAGCAGCGTCACCGCCGATTCGGCAGCCTGCAGGGCGACGCGGGGATCAGGCCGGAACTGCACCCGCGCGGCGAGATACGTGTGGATGATCGCCGATCGGCCCGGTGTGAGGGTCGGCCGATCGGCCTGTTCGCGGAGCACGTCCTCGGCTCGGGCCGCATCCCCGTTCATCATCATCAGCATCCCGCGCAGGATCTCGACGTCAGGACGGGTCGCACGGAACTCTCCCGGCAGCGCATCCAGCCACCGGCTGACCGACACGGTGTCGTTGCGTTCGAGCATCTCGCGGCCGCATCCGGAGATGACGGTCGCCGCACGCTCCCACGAGCCGGCTTCGAGAAGGTAGTCGATGGCCGACGACGCGTCGCCCCGCGCGATATGCCAGTCGGCCGCGGCCGTGAGGATCTCGGTCGCCGCTCCGGGGTGCTCTGCCTTCAAGCGGTAGCGCAGGAGCTCTCGGAACATCGGGTGGAAGCGGAACCACTCCCGTCTCCGATCGAGGGCGACGAGGAACATCGACTCTCTCTCGAGCTCCTCGAAGAGCGACGTCGCGTCGTCGACGGAGAGGATCGACTCGACGAGTTCGGCGGACATCCGGTCGAGGACCGACAGGCGCAGCAGCAGTGATCGGCGCTCGGGAGGCTGCTGGGCCAGAGCCTGTTCGCTCAGATAATCGGAGATGAGGCGATCGGTGCCGCGCAGCTCCCTCGCGAACTGCTCCGGATCGGCTTCGCTGCGCAGACCGAGACCGGTCAGCACCACGCCGGCGGCCCACCCCTCAGTGCGCTCCATGATTGCTGAGAGAGTGCGGGGGCTGACGGGAGCGCCGATGATCCGTTCGAGCAGCGTCGCACTCGCGGCCTCATCGAGCGCAAGGTCGCTCTGTCGCAGCTCGATCAGCGAGTGGCTCAGCCGGTGACGCCCCCAACCGAGGCCGTAGTCGATACGTGACGAGAAGATGAGGTGGGTGTGCTCGGGAACGTTGTCGGCGAGCCACCAGAGGTCTGGCAGCAGCGGCGACCCGGCGAGGTGCTGCAGGTCGTCGAGCACGAGCACGACCGGGGGATGCTCGCGGAAGACTCCGACGAGAGACTCGAGGACGGGGCGCCCGAAGGCTCGCGCGGTGACTGCGTGCGGTCGTCCGAGATCCGTCGTCCCATGGCCGGGAGGCAGCACCGCGCTCAGGAGATGGTCGAGGAGACGGCGCGGATCGCTGTCCGCCTGCTCCAGCCCGATCCAGATGACACGCACGTCGGGGTGCGATGCCGCCCACTGCGACAGCAGCACCGTCTTGCCGGAGCCGGCCGGGGCGACGACGACGCTGAGGGGCGCGTTCAGCGTCGCGTCGAGTCGGCTACGCAATCGTGGTCGCTCGACGGCGTGGGCCGGCGGGGGAGGTATGGCTGTCATCGGCGATTCCGCTGTCAGTATGGCAGGGCGCGGTCGCATCATCCACAGCCGGTTCAGATCATCCGCAGAGGATGAGGACGGCCGTGATCCGCGCGTGCATCATGGGACGATCGCGCTCGCGCCGATGTTGCTCGTGCTCCAGAGAGGCTGCCGTCATGACCCGGGTCTTCGAAGTGCTCGTCCGAGGACGGATGAGCCCGCAGCTCGCACAGGCGCTGGACGGCTTCACGGTGCAGGCTCGACCAGGCGGACTCACGAGCATCCTCGGACCGGTCGACGATCAGCCGCGCCTGCTGGGTCTTCTCGGAGCCTTCGACGACCTCCACATCGAGGTCATCTCGGTGAATCCCGTCCCCGCGGTGCAGGACGGGTCACCCGGGCAGGGTGACGCGGGCGCATCCTCACGTGGCTAGCTTCGGAGCTGGTACTCACCACCTCCGACCGAAAGGCATCGCGCATGTCCATCTGGGATCTCGTGGCCTGGTTCTTCTGGGCCTTCGTCTTCATCTCGTACCTCATGGTCGTCTTCACGATCATCGGCGACATCTTCCGAGACAGCTCTCTCAACGGGTGGCTGAAGGCGGTGTGGATCATCTTCCTCGTCTTCCTCCCGTTCCTGACATCACTCGTGTATCTCATCGCCCGCGGGCAGGGGATGGCGCAGCGGCGCGGCGAGCAGATCGCCGAACTGCAAGCGGCTCAGACCGCCTACATCCGGGAGACCGCAGGCTCTTCGCCGGCGGACGACATCACGAAGGCGCGGGGTCTGCTCGACTCGGGCGTGATCACCCAGGCCGAGTTCGAGACGCTCAAGGCGAAGGCGCTCGCGTCCTAGCCGATCCGGGGAGCGGCCGACGGGCGGAGGACGTCCGTCGACCACCTGGACGGGCGAGCCGCGTCACCCGAGAAGTGTGATGACCCCGTCGGGAGTCCGAGGCAGGCTGGAGGCCGACGAAGGGCGGGAGGCCGGGCATGACCGAACTGACCATAGGCACGATGACGGATGATGCGGGAACGTCTGTGCAGCTGGACGCACGCCGCTTCAACCGACACACGTTCTGGTGCGGCCAGAGCGGCAGCGGGAAGACATACGCGCTCGGCGTCGTGCTCGAGCAGCTCCTGCTGCACACCGAACTGCCGATGCTCATCCTCGATCCGAATGCCGACTTCGTGAGGCTGGCGGAGACGAGAGCAGGCGCTTCGACCGAGCATGCGGCCGCCATCGCGCAGACCGACATCCGCGTGTTCCGATCGGGTCACGGAGAGGGAGACAAGCTGCACGCCCGATACATCGATCTGTCTCCGGCCGCCAAGGCCGCGGTTCTGCAGATCGACCCGATCGCCGATGCCGAGGAGTACAACGTCCTGCTCCACTGGCCCGTCAGCACCACGGACTTCGACGCCGACGACATGCTGAGACAGTTCCGCGCGACAGGAGACCCGGCGCATATCCGGCTCGCGAATCGCATGGAGAACCTGCAGGTGCTCGAGTGGGACCTCTGGTCGAGAGGAGCCGGATCCGTCGTCGATGTGATCGCTGAACGGCCGAGGGCCACCGTCCTCGACCTCGGGGGATTCGACCACCCTGCGGAGCCGAAGGTGGCGGCGCTCGCCGTGCTCGAGGCGCTGTGGATGCAGCGAGAGAGCCGTCGGCCGCTCCTCATCGTGATCGACGAGGCGCACAACCTCTGCTCACCCGAGCCGCGCACCGCCGTCGAGAAGGCTGTCACCGAGAGGCTCGTTCAGATCGCGGCCGAGGGACGCAAGTTCGGCCTCTGGCTCTTCCTGTCGACGCAGCGCCCGACCAAGATCCACCCCAACGTGCTCTCGCAGTGCGACAACCTCGGCCTCATGCGCGTGAACGCCCCGCGGGACATCGCCGAACTGGCGGACGTGTTCGGCTTCGTCGGGGAGGACGACATCCGCCGCGCCCAGGGATTCGCTCAGGGACAGGCGCTGTTCGCCGGTGGGTTCATCGCGCAGCCGACGTTCGCGCAGATGGGGGAGCGGCTGACCGAGGAGGCCGGAGCAGACGTGCGAGTACCGCTGCGCTCGTGACCGAGTGATCCGCGGTTCAGCGCCAGATGACCGCGATGCCTGCGTTGAGCGCCGTCAGGATGCCGACGAGCCAGAACATCGCGACGGGCACGGATCCGGACTTGCGCTGCTTCGAGGTGCCGATGCCGAGGAGCGCACCGATCACGAGGAGCACGACGAGCTTCGTGCCGATCTTGGCGTAGTTCATCTCGACGCCCTCGGGGAGACCCCACGGTGCTGCGAGTGCGAGGCCCGCGACCGCGGCGATCGTCATGCCGATGGTCATCAGACGGGTGAACTCGCGCTTGCCGCCGAAGGCCTGCACCGCCCAGGCGCCGAAGAGCACGGCGAAGCCGATCAGGTGGACGAACAGAACGACATGACGCAGAGTCTCCATACCCTCACGCTAGGAGCACGCGAGGTGCGCGCGCCAGCAAGGGCAGGCTGACCTCTCAGCCCCGCAGCGCGCGCACGAGGAGCGCGGTGCGCAGCGCGGCATCCGCAGCCTCCGCGCCCTTGTCCTCCTTCGAGCCCTCGAGACCCGCGCGGTCGAGGCCCTGCTTCTCGTCGTCGAGCGTCAGCACGCCGAAGCCGACGGGCTTGCCCGCATCGAGCGAGACGCGGGTCAGTCCGTCGGTCGTCGCGGCCGAGACGTACTCGAAGTGCGGGGTTCCGCCGCGGATGATCACGCCGAGGGCGACGACGGCGTCCGCCCCGCCCGCGAACGCGGCCTGCGCGGCGAGAGCGAGCTCGAACGAACCCGGCACGCGCACGAGCCGGTATGCGGCGTCGGCCTCGTCGAGGACGCGCTGCGCACCGGCGATCAGGCCGTCGGTGATCACGTCATGCCACGTGCCGGCCACGATGACGACCTTCAGTCCGCGTCCGTCGATCTTCTCGGTCTTGGGTGCTCCTGCGCCGCTCATGCGTCGTCCTTCCGTCCGTCGGCAAGAGCCTCTGCGAGCTCCGCCTCTCCGATGATGTGACCCATCCGGTCACGCTTGGTCTCGAGGTACTGGTGGTTGTTGGGTCCGACGCCGACGATCAGCGGCACCTGCTCGACGACATCCAGCCCGAGGCCGCGCAGCTGATTCACCTTGTCGGTGTTGTTCGTCAGCAGGCGCACCTTCGACACACCGAGGTCGGCGAGGATTCCCGCCGCAGCCGCATAGTCGCGGGCGTCGGCCGGGAGCCCCAGCGCGAGGTTCGCGTCGACCGTGTCGAGGCCCTCCTCCTGCAGGCTGTACGCGCGGAGCTTGTTGATCAGCCCGATGCCCCGGCCCTCATGGCCCCGCATGTAGATGACGACGCCGCCGTCCTGCTCGATCGCGTCGAGAGCGGCGTCGAGCTGGGGGCCGCACTCGCACTTGAGCGACCCGAACGCCTCGCCCGTCAGGCACTCCGAGTGCACCCGCACGAGAGCGGTCTCGCTCGGCTCGCCCGACACGACGGCGATGTGATCGGTGCCGGTCACCCTGTCTTTGTACGCCAGGAAGCGGAACGTGCCGTGCGTGGTGGGCACGGTCGCATCCGCGCGCAGGCTCACGCGCCTGCTGGCTCGTTCGGGAGACCAGCCGGTGGGGTCGGTCTCGTTGAGATGCGCGATGAGCTGCTCGATCGTGATGACCGGCACGCCGTCGCGCGCACCCAGCTCGATGAGCCCGGGAAGCCGCATCATGCTGCCGTCCTCGGCGACGACCTCGGCGATCGCGCCGACCGGGCGCAGACCCGCGAGCTTCATCAGGTCGACAGCGGCCTCGGTGTGACCGCTGCGCTCGCGCACGCCGCCGTCGACCGCGCGGAGAGGAAGCACATGTCCGGGGCGGATGATGCTCGTCGCGGTCGACTCGGGGTTCGCCAGGACGTTCAGCGTGTGGGCGCGGTCGTGCGCGCTGATGCCGGTGGTCACGCCCTCTGCCGCGTCGACGCTCACCGTGTAGGCGGTCGAGCGTGCGTCCTCGGATGCCGCGACCATCGGCTGCAGGTTGAGGTTGTCGGCGAGGTCGGCGGGCATCGGCGCGCAGATGAAGCCGGATGACCAGCGAACCGTCCACGCGACCCATTCGGGCGTGGCGAGCTCTGCCGAGAGGATGACGTCGCCCTCGTTCTCGCGGTTCTCGTCGTCTGCGACGAGGACCGGTCGCCCGGCGCGGAGGGCCTCGAGGGCCTCGGGGATGGTGGAAAGGCTCATCGCGAGCCTCCTTCCGGTGCTGCCCTGAACGCCAGCAGACGTTCGACGTGCCGGGCGAGGATGTCGGTCTCGAGGTTCACGCGGTCGCCGACCGCACGCGAGCCGAGGGTGGTGGCGGCGAGAGTCTCGGGAATGAGCGAGATCTCGAACCAGTGGACATCGACGTCGACAGGGCTGACCGCGCTCACCGTGAGCGAGGTGCCGTCGACCGAGATGGAGCCCTTGTCGACGACGAGCGGCGCGAGGTCGTCTGGCAGCGAGATGCGCAGCACGCTCCACTGCTCGCCGGGGCGCACCTCGAGCACGCTGCCGACACCGTCGACGTGACCCTGCACGATGTGACCGCCGAGGCGGGCGCCGACCGGCATCGCCTTCTCGATGTTCACGCGAGTGCCGACGGTCGCTCCGCCGAGGGCGGCGACGTCGAGGGTCTGCTTCATCACGTCGGCGTCGAACGTGTCGGCTGTCGAGTCGACGACCGTGAGGCAGACGCCGGAGACCGCGATGGATTCGCCGTGCACGGCGTCGGACACAGCTCTGGGGGCCCTGACCGTCAGACGCCACCCGTCTCCGGCGGGCGCGATCGCGGTGATCTCGCCGATCTCCTCGATGATTCCGGTGAACATCAGGCGGCTCCTT